>JGI24890J29729_1000510_pt1 | contig 23716 bp, 19 predicted proteins | sample FreactcultureFD7_FD_29729 | JGI IMG/M metagenome (IMG submission 29729)
AAGAAGAATAAAGATATCCTCGATAAAGAATATGTGAACTTTGAAGAAGGAATGAAGAAAAATGGTTTCTCCGATGGAGCCATAAAGAAGTTGTGGGAAACGCTGATCCCATTCTCGGACTACGCCTTTAATAGATCACATACTGCTGGGTATGGACTTGTCTCGTACTGGACTGCATACCTGAAGGCGAACTTTGCAACAGAATATATGGCCGCACTTCTCACAAGTGTGCGCGATGACAAAGACAAGAGCGCGCAATATCTCAATGAATGTCGCCGTATGGGCATCAATGTGTTGGCACCTGATGTCAATGAATCGCTCTCTGACTATGCGGCACTTGGTAAAGATATTCGATTTGGTCTTAGTGCAATTCGCAATGTCGGTGAAAATGTCACTGAATCCATTGTGAAAGTTCGCATCGATAAAGGTCGTTATGAGTCCTTCGGTGATTTCTTGGCAAAATCAGAACAGAATGTGTGTAATAAGAAGACGATTGAATCCTTAATTAAAGCAGGAGCCTTTGATTCCCTTGGTCATACACGAAAAGGGTTGATGATGGTCTATCTCGAAGCAATTGATGCCGTCAATGAAACAAAGCGTGCCGAAGCCATCGGACAATTCGATCTTTTTGGTTCAGCACCCATTGGCGATACGCAGATGACCGGCGTTGAATTAAATATTCCACAAGGGGAGTGGGACAAATCCTCCCTGCTTGCATATGAGCGAGAAATGCTCGGCCTCTATGTTTCCGATCATCCACTTCTAGGCGTGGAACATATATTGCGTGCGGCGGTTGATATTCCCATTGGTCAACTAACTGATGAGGGAATTGCCCACGAGCAGATCATCTCCATTGGGGGCCTCATCACGCAGGTGCAACGAAAAGTCTCTAAGCAAGGCAATGCCTGGGCCATTGTTACGGTTGAAGATTTGGAAGGCGCGCAGGATGTGATGTTCTTTGCAAATGCATATACAACNCACGCCCTCAACCTTGTCGAGGATCGAGTTGTCGTTGTTCGCGGGCGGGTCGACAAACGCGAAGAAGCTCTTCGATTTACGGCGATAGAGATGTCGATGCCAGATATAAGCCAAGGGCCTACTGGTCCATTGCTTATAAGTGTTGAATCTTCCCGCGTGACTCCTCCACTGGTGGACCGAATGAAAGAGATTTTGCGTTCCCATCCAGGTGCACGAGAAGTACACCTTCGTCTGGATGACGGCAAAGGTGGAGTGGTGATGAAACTCGATGATGACTTACGAGTAACTTCATCTCCCAGTCTTTCAGCAGATTTAAAACAGGTCCTTGGGCCAGATTGCCTGCCTGCCCTTTAACTTTTATCGGCAACCTGTCACCTCTTGGGGCAAGTAGAATTGGCTCATGATTATCCGCCAACTCGACCTTCGAGGAAAAGATTTAGATAAGCGCGGTTATCGTCAACAACTTCCACGAGCTGTGATGGATATTGAAGCGGCACTCGTAGCTATCGCCCCTGTTCTAGAGGCGGTAAAAAATGGAAACGAGAAAACCCTTCAAGACTTTGGTTTTCAATTTGATGGCGTTTCACCGCAAACTGTGAGAGTTCCACAAGAGGTGCTCGATCGCTCTCTTGCCCAACTTGATCCTCATGTTCGCGTAGCGCTGGATGAGGCAATTCTTCGAATCACAAGAGTTCATACCGATCAAAAGAGAAATTCACAATTAACGAAAGTCGTTGATGGGGGAACCGTCACGCAGAGATGGATTCCCGTTGATCGCGTCGGGCTCTATGTTCCAGGTGGCAAAGCGGTATATCCAAGTTCTGTGATGATGAATGTCATCCCTGCCCAAATCGCTGAAGTCCAAAGCATTGCAGTTTCTTCACCACCGCAAAAGGAGTTTGGTGGCCTTCCACACCCAACAATCCTTGCAACATGCGCACTCCTTGGCATAACCGAGGTGTACGCAGTGGGTGGAGCCCAAGCGATCGCAATGTTTGCGTATGGAGTTGAAGGCGTTTGTGCGAATGTCGATATGGTCACAGGGCCAGGAAATATTTATGTTGCTGCGGCGAAGCGAGCACTTCGTGGTCTTATTGGCATTGATTCTGAAGCTGGCCCAACGGAAATTGCAATCATTGCTGATGGCTCGGCCCGGCCTCAAGATGTTGCGGCAGATCTCATGAGTCAAGCTGAACATGACACGATTGCGGCTGCAATTCTCATTACTGATTCACAGAAGCTCATCGCTGCCGTTGAGCTAGAGCTTGAAAAACAACTTTCCACAACAAAACATGAAGATCGCATTCGAGCCGCCCTCAGCGGGGTTCAAAGCGCGCTTGTTCTTGTGGACTCCATTGATCAAGCGATCGATGTTGCAAATGCTTATGCAACTGAACATCTAGAAATTATTGTAAGAAATTCGAGCGAAGTAGCGGCAAAAATTCGAAATGCGGGCGCTGTCTTTCTTGGGGCATATTCACCCGTTTCGTTGGGGGACTATTCGGCCGGGTCAAACCACGTTCTCCCCACAGGGGGATGCGCATGTCACTCGAGCGGATTATCGGTGCAAAGCTTTTTACGTGGCGTGAACTTCATTGAGTATGACGAGAAATCCTTTCGGGATATTGCCCAAAATGTGATTACCCTGGCAAATTCCGAAGATCTTCCAGCGCATGGTGATGCAATGAAAGTACGATTGAGATGAGTAATTGGCCATCGTGGTTACCCTTACGTGAAGAACTTCAATCTTTAACCCCATATGGCGCACCTCAGATTGGTGATGTAACTCAACTTAATACAAATGAAAATCCCTTTTCACTTCCCAAAGAAGTTCAAGAGAAGATACTTGCGCAGATTAAAAATGTAGTTGCAGGGNTGAACCGATACCCCGACCGCGATGCCGTTCGACTTCGTTCAAAGCTGGCAGGATACATATCCGCGCAAAGTGGTCTCAACTTCTCGGTCGAAAATATTTGGGCTGCAAACGGAAGCAATGAGATTCTTCAAACAATCTTTCTTGCATGCGGCGGGACTGGTCGGACAGCGCTGGGCTTCACTCCTTCGTATTCAGTGCACCCTCTTATTGCTCGAACGACGGGTACGCGATGGGTGGAGGGATCTCGGAAGAAAGATTTCTCGATTAACGCGGTAGAGGCCATAAAGGAAATCCAAAGAGAAAAACCTTCAATTGTTTTTCTCACCACACCGAACAACCCTTCTGGAACATCAACTCCCATTTCCATTATCACCCAAATTGCGCAAGCAGCGGGAGAAGTAGGGGCACTCCTCGTTGTTGATGAGGCTTATGCTGAATTTTCCCTTGAGAAAAGTGCTGTCACACTCATCGGATCAATGCCGCATGTTCTTTCATCGCGAACTATGAGTAAGGCATTTGCATTTGCTGGAGTTCGTGTGGGGTATCTGGTAGCCGATCCAAGGGTAATCGATGCCGCGTTAGTGACACGTCTTCCATATCATCTCAGCGCTTTGACCCAAGCTGCGGCAGAAGTTGCTATCGACAATTCAACTTTGATGCAATCAGGTATTGACGATTTAGTTTCAAGTCGGGATCTTCTTGTGAGAGGGATTGAGGATGCAGGGNGGAAAGCACTCGATAGTTCTGCAAACTTCATTCTTTTCTCCGGCTTCTCAAAATCATCGGCCGAGATTTGGAATGAGTTCCTCAAACGCGGAATCTTGATTCGCGATGTTGGGCTCGAAGGTTACTTACGAGTTACAGTCGGCACTGTCGCCGAAAATCAACAATTCCTAGCAGCGCTGCAGGAAATTGCGCAATAATACAGACCTCTCCAGAAGAAAGTGACTTCATGACTACTTCCGCCCGCTCTGCTCTTGTTGTTCGTGAAACAAAAGAGTCGAAAGTAAGTGTCTCATTGAACCTTGATGGGTCAGGAATTATTGACATTGATACCGGCGTTCCATTTTTTGATCACATGCTCTCCCAACTAGGAAAGCATGCCGGGTTTGATCTGACTGTAAAGACTGTTGGAGATGTGGATGTGGATTCGCATCACACTGTTGAAGATACATCTCTTGCATTTGGGCAAGCTCTTCGCGAAGCACTCGGAGATAAAGCAGGCATCAGGCGCTTTGGAGATTCCATGGTCCCCCTTGATGAAGTTTTGGTACAAGCGGCAGTTGATTTATCTGGCCGCCCGTACATCGTTCATCGTCAACCAGAGATAGTTGAATTAATTGGAACATTTGATACAACTCTTGGTCGCCACATCTGGGAGAGCATCGTCGCAGAAGCTCGTATTGCCCTGCACATTCGAGTTCTCGAAGGACGTAACGCACACCATGTTTTTGAGGCTCAATTTAAGGCGGTTGCTCGCGCACTTCGCGATGCTGTCACGGTCGATAACCGCGTAGCAGGAATTCCATCCACTAAGGGTTCTCTTTGATATCCATTCTTGATTATGGTTCAGGCAATCTCCGATCAGCTCAACGAGCCTTTGAACTGACCGGACATAGCGTCACAATCTCGTCAAGTAGCGAATCTTTTTTGAACGCTGATGCATATGTCATCCCTGGCGTTGGAGCGTTTGGTGCTTGCATGCAACAGNTAATCTCAATTGGTGGCGATCAACTTGTTCGAGAAGCAGTAGCCACCGGGAAACCAGTCTTTGGAATTTGCGTAGGAATGCAAATCTTTTTCTCTGAAGGACTAGAAAAAGGAGTTCATCAAGGGCTAGGAATCTTCGACGGTCAAGTTTCTGAAATTAGCGCACCCGTTTTGCCTCACATTGGCTGGAATAGTGTTGAAGATTCGTCACCACTTTTTTCGGGTGTTGAAGATCAATCATTTTATTTTGTACATTCTTATGCAGCGAAAATTTCCCCGAGCAATAGCAATTCCACGTGGACAACATATGGCGAAAGATTTGTATCCGCTGTAGAAAAAGATAATGTTTTTATCACGCAATTTCACCCAGAGAAGAGNGGAGATGCGGGATTGCAACTTATTAAGAATTGGGCAGCTTCGATATGAAAAAACTTGAACTATTACCCGCTATTGACGTTAAAGGCGGCCTTGCGGTGCGCCTTGTGCAAGGTGAGCTTTCACATGAAAGTCAGTATGGAAATCCTCTCGATGTAGCTCGTGAATTTGTCGCTGCAGGGGCAGAATGGATTCATCTTGTCGATCTGGATGCAGCATTTGGAATTGGTAGCAATGCAGAATTACTCGCCGATGTGATTTCATCTGTCGAGATAGATGTTGAGCTCTCAGGCGGCATTCGCGACGATGAAACACTTCGTCGAGCACTTGCTACAGGGTGCAAGCGTGTCAATCTTGGAACTGCTGCGCTTGAAGACCCTGAATGGACTTCGAAGGTGATTTGCGAATTTGGAGATCGCATCGCGGTTGGCCTTGACGTTCGAGGGCATACATTGGCAGCGCGCGGATGGACTCGCGAGGGTGGAGATCTCTTTGAAACGATTGAGCGACTCGATCGTGATGGATGTGCCCGATATATCGTTACCGATGTTGCCAAAGATGGAACGCTTGCAGGTCCGAATCTTGAATTACTTCGCGAAGTTTGCTCGGCAACATCTAAGCCAATTGTTGCAAGTGGTGGCGTTTCAACTCTTGCGGATTTGATTGCAATTCGAGAGCTCAGAGATATTGGCGTAGAAGGCGCCATCGTAGGAAAGGCTCTGTACGCCGGCGCATTTACATTGGAAGAAGCACTTTCGGTAACGAAATGACGCTTGCAAAGAGAATCATCCCATGTCTTGATGTTGATAATGGTCGTGTTGTTAAAGGCATCAATTTCGAAAATTTAATGGATGCAGGTGACCCAGTCGAACTTGCGGCGCGCTATGGGCGCGAAGGGGCTGATGAATTAACATTTCTGGATATATCAGCAAGTGTGGATGATCGTTCCACAACTTTGGATGTTGTCAGTCGANCTGCCGAAGAAGTTTTTATTCCACTCACAGTTGGCGGGGGAATAAGAGAAGTACGTGATGTTAACCAATTACTTCGAGCAGGTGCAGATAAGGTCTCTATCAATACTGCGGCTATAAAGCGCCCACAGTTGATCAATGAAATTGCTGATCGTTTTGGAAATCAAGTGCTCGTTCTCTCTATTGATGCGCGACGCGCGAATACCGTCTCGGGCTTTGAAGTAACAACCCATGGCGGACGTCAAAGTGCAGGAATGGATGCCCTTGAATGGATGGAGAGTGCAGTCGCCAGGGGAGNGGGGGAAATACTTCTGAACTCGATGGATGCGGATGGAACCCGGAAGGGCTTTGATCTGGAGCTCATTAAGGCTGCTCGAGATGTAGTGAGCGTTCCCATCATTGCCAGCGGAGGGGCAGGAAAAGNTTCTGATTTTTCTGATGCTTTGGGGGCTGGGGCTGATGCGCTCTTGGCCGCCTCTGTCTTCCATTTTGGAACATTTACTATCGCAGAAGTAAAGAATGAATTAGCGGCGGCTAGATATCCGGTTCGCCAGTAGCACTGGGTACGGCAGAATATCCCCGTGGACTTCCCCCTTGAGTTAGCGCAACGCCTTGAAAAGGGCGAGTTGATTGCTGCAATTGCGCAAGACTTTACAAGCAAAGAAGTTCTGATGCTTGCTTGGATGAATAAGGACTCCCTTACTCAAACGTTGACAACAAAAAAAGTCACGTATTGGAGTAGAAGCAGAAACNCTCTTTGGGTAAAAGGTGAATCTTCCGGGCATACTCAAGAACTTGTGAACATGAGTTACGACTGTGATGGTGATGCGCTACTTCTTCAAGTTCATCAAAAGGGTGCAGCCTGTCATACCGGCGAACAGAGCTGCTTTCATCGCGAGGTGCAACCATGATTTCTCGTGAAGAATTCCGTGACTTCGCCAGAAGTTACAACGTTATTCCTGTTGCGCAAAAGTTTATTGCCGACAGCGAAACTCCCTTAGGGCTGTATCGAAAACTTGCGAATGATCGCCCTGGAACTTTTCTTTTGGAGTCGGCCGAGCACGGCGGAGNGTGGTCTCGCTACTCCTTTATTGGTGTAAATAGTTCAACAACATTGACTGAAAAAGATGGAGTTGCCCATTGGATAGGAAATGCTCCAGCTGGTGCACCTCATGGAATTGACCCACTCGAAGCAGTCAGAATCACTGCAGCTCACCTTCGTTCCCCACACATCCCAGAGTTAGGTCCGCTCACTGGCGGTCTTGTTGGCTATATGGGCTACGAAATTGTTCGACGCCTGGAAAAACTTCCATCCATGGGAGTCAAAGATGTTGAACTACCAGAAATTGCGTACATGCTGACATCCGATCTTGCCGTTTACGATCACTACGAAGGCTCACTCACACTCATCGCCAATGCAATCAATTGGGATGGAAGCGATGACCGGGTTGATGAAGCATATGAAGATGCACTCGAACGTATCGATAAGATGAAGGTTTTGGCGAGCGCCCCACTTTCATCCCACATCACGCTTCCGACTTCCAAGCCAGATGTTCACTTTGATAGAAATATGAGCTCTGAAGAATATTGTGCAAAGGTCGATCTCATCAAAGAGGAGATCAGAGCCGGGGAGGCATTTCAAGTTGTTCTCTCTCAGCGTTTTTCGATGGATTGCGCGGCATCGCCATACGATGTTTATCGCGCTCTTCGACTTCAGAATCCAAGTCCCTATATGTATCTCTTCCGCTTTCACGATGGTCTCGACATTGTTGGATCAAGCCCGGAAGCGCTCGTGAAAATTACCGATGGAGAAGTGATGATCCNCCCCATCGCCGGCACCCGTCCACGTTCGGATAATCCAGAAATTGACGCTGAGCGCGGAGTAGAACTTCTCGCAGACCCCAAAGAACGCGCCGAACATTTGATGCTCGTCGATCTGGGTCGAAATGATCTTGGTCGAGTATGTGAGCCAGGAAGTGTAGAAGTTATTGAATTCATGCATTTGGAGAGATATTCACATGTTATGCATATAGTTTCGACCGTTGTAGGAAAACTCAGCAAGACGAAGAGCCCGGTAGATGCTTTGTATGCAGTTTTCCCAGCCGGAACTCTTTCTGGCGCACCCAAGCCTCGCGCCATGGAAATCATTGAAGAGAATGAACCAACCCGGCGTGGAATTTATGGCGGAACTATTGGTTACCTAGATTTTCGGGGAAATATTGATGCATGTATCGCAATTCGCACAGCAGTGATCAAGGATGGGAAAGCATACGTCCAGGCGGGNGCAGGAATCGTCGCTGATTCTATTCCTGAAAGCGAAGAAGCTGAATGTCGAAATAAAGCTGCTGCAGTACTGGGTGCAATCGCGACTGCAAATTCAATGAAAGCACTGGAAGCATGAGTATCGCAATTCTTGTCGCCGCACTCATTATTTTGGGATATCTCTTGATGCGCATGAACCGAAAGCGTGGCCCATCAAAATACGAACGAAAGCCATCAACGCCGTGGAGCGCCTTAAACGAGGGGGAGGATCCTTCTCTATGAGCACCGTTCTTCAATCGATTATCGAAGGTGTTCTCGAAGATGTGAAGCAACGTGAGGTGCCATTGAGTCAACTTCGTGATCGCTTGTCGGAGGCNCCCTCCATGCGGGGAGCGCTTGCAGCTCTTGAAGCTGCCGGAACTCAAGTGATTTCTGAAGTTAAACGATCATCTCCAAGCAAGGGAGCATTGGCAGAGATTCCAAGTCCAGCAAAATTGGCACAGAGTTATGAAAAAGGCGGTGCCGCAGTTGTGAGCGTTCTCACCGAAGAGCGACGGTTCAAGGGTTCGATTACAGATTTTAATGAAGTTCGATCTGCTATCGAGATCCCACTTCTTCGTAAAGATTTTATTGTGACAGAATTTCAAGTCCTTGAGTCGCGCATCATAGGAGCCGATCTCATACTTCTTATTGTTGCTGGCCTCAGCCAAAGTCAATACAGCGATTTTTATCAAATGTCATCAGAGCTAGGCATGGATATTTTGGTTGAAGTCCATAACCACGAAGAGCTCGAAAGAGCCCTTGACTTAAATCCAAAAATTATCGGTGTAAATTCACGAAATCTTAAAACCTTAGATTTAGATTTCAGAGTCTTCGATGAATTACTTCCACTTATTCCTGAAGGGATTCTCAAAGTTGCCGAGTCTGGCATTTCGACCAGAGATGAAGTTGAACACATTGAAGCTCTCGGAGGCAAAGCAATTCTTGTAGGGGAAACTCTCGTAAAATCTGGTGACCCAGAGCACGCTATTGGGCGGCTTCTTGGTAGCACTCACAAGAGCACTGAGCAGACTGGTACTTTGTGACGGTGAATTCTTCTCAGCAATCAGAGATTCTTGGTCACTTCGGTCCTTACGGTGGACGATTTGTACCTGAAGCGCTTATTGAAGCGCTCGATTCGCTCACAGCAGCATATGAATCAGCGAAGGCTGACCCCACTTTTGCTGCCGAACTTGATCATCTTCACAAGACTTACACGGGCCGTCCAAGCATCATTACAGAGGTCCCACGTTTTGCAGAACATGCTGGGGGAGCGCGCATCATCCTTAAGCGCGAAGATCTCAATCACACTGGAAGCCATAAGATTAATAACGTTCTCGGACAAGCACTTCTTGTAAAGCGCATGGGAAAGAAGCGAATTATCGCNGAAACCGGTGCAGGTCAGCACGGAGTTGCTTCCGCAACAGCTGCAGCTCTCATGGGTCTTGAATGTGTTGTGTATATGGGCGAGGAAGATACAAAGCGCCAATCTCTCAATGTCGCGCGAATGAAATTGCTTGGCGCAGATGTTGTTCCGGTGACGCAGGGTTCTAAAACACTTAAAGATGCAATTAACGAAGCAATGCGAGATTGGGTCACAAACGTTGATACGACTCATTACCTACTCGGTACAGTTGCAGGCCCTCACCCATTCCCCACGATGGTTCGAGATTTCCATCGAATTATTGGCGTAGAGGCGCGCGCTCAAGTTCTTGAATTGACAGGGAAACTTCCTGATGCAGTTTTAGCGTGTGTAGGTGGCGGATCGAACGCAATCGGAATCTTCCATCCATTTATTGACGATACATCTGTACGCTTGATCGGCTTAGAGGCTGGCGGAAGCGGAGTCGCGTCCGGAAAGCATGCGGCAACGATTACCGGAGGAACACCAGGTGTTCTCCACGGAACTCGTTCCTATGTTTTGCAAGATGAAAACGGACAGACCGTCGAATCGCATTCGATATCGGCTGGTCTAGATTATCCAGGCGTTGGACCTGAACATGCCTATCTCAGCGATATCGGTCGCGCCGAATATCAAGCAATCACTGATGACGAGGCGATGCAGGCTTTTTCACTTCTTTCAAAGACTGAAGGAATTATTCCTGCAATTGAAACTGCACATGCTCTTGCTGGTGCGATAAAAATCGGTCGCGAGCTTGGTCCAGATTCCACTTTGCTGATTAATCTCTCCGGTCGTGGTGATAAGGATGTTGACACTGCTGCTCGATATTTCGGAATCCCCTTGTAATGACAGCGCTCTCACAGCTCTTTGAAAAGACTCGCGGAGAAAATCGCGCTGCGCTTATTGGATATTTACCTGCAGGCTTCCCGTCACATCAAGAATGTATTGATGCAGTAACAGCAATGGTCGAAGGCGGCGTCGATGCAATTGAAATTGGATTTCCTTACAGCGATCCAGTAATGGATGGCCCGATAATCCAGGCCGCAGCCGATCTTTCCTTGAGTCAAGGAACCGGCGCAAAGGAAGTATTTAGCACTTTGAAAGCAGTTACCTCTCTTGGAACTCCGGCCGTTGTGATGACCTATTGGAATCCCATCGAAAGATACGGCGTCGAAAATTTTGCACATAGCATTGCAGAAGCAGGAGGATCCGGAGTAATCACCCCTGATCTGACAATTGAAGAAGCCCTGCCATGGCGAGCAGCCGTGAAGAAAGAAGAGATCAATAGCATTTTTGTTGTTGCACCAAGCACAAAGGATGATCGCCTTGCTCAAGTGACCGCAGAATGTAGTGGTTTTATCTATGCCGCTTCCCTGATGGGAGTCACCGGAACGCGAACAAGCGTCTCATCGTCGGCAAAGGATTTGGTGACACGCATCCGCAAGGTTTCCACAACGCCAGTTTCTGTTGGTTTGGGGGTCTCTACACGTGAGCAGGCACACGAAGTCGCTCAATATGCTGATGGAGTCATCGTTGGTTCCGCTTTCATACGCCTTCTCCAGGAGAGTCAGTCCATGGGTGAAGGATTAATTCGAGTACGAGAACTCGCTCAATCTCTCGCACAAGGAGTTCGACGATAGCTTTCTCCTGTAAATTACGTTCAGATTTTGCCCCGGAAATGAGATCTAAAGGAGTTGGAAATGGCACAGCAAAAAGGCGGAGATAAGGTCACACGAAATATTGTGATCGGAATGGTTCTCCTTGTTGTACTTGCAGGAGTGGGTGCTTCACTTTTCTCTTCACATTCAACAAATTCTTCGGCAAAACCAACCATAGCTTCTAAGGCTGATGGTTACGGAATCGTTCTCAATCCCACAGCAAAGATAAAAGTTGATTTTTGGGAAGACTTCCAATGCCCCAATTGCCGCAACTTTGAAGCTGTCAACAATGCATATGTAAATTCTCTTGTGAAGGCTGGCAAGATTAAAGCTGTTTATCACACGATGTCCTTTATTGGACCAGAGTCAATCTTGGCTGCTAATGCCGCCGGTTGTGCTGCCGATGCTGGAAAATTCCTTGAAATGCACACTGCTCTATATGCGAATCAATCAAAGACTGAGAATTCAGGTCTATGGAATGCGCAAGTTCTCACAGTTTTAGGTATTGGTTCGGGCATTAAGGATAAGAGTTTCGCCGATTGCGTAAAGTCTTCAAAGTATGAAGGCTGGGTTTCGAATATTGAAACTGATGCAACAAAGCAGGGCGTCAATTCGACTCCGACAGTTTTTGTCAATGGAAAGCTTATGCCAACAGAAAACTATCTCGATAATAAGAAGTTTGCAGCTTACTTAACAGCCGCAGGAGTGAAGTAAGAGCAGAACTTAGCTGGATTAAAAATGCATCGTTACTTGCCTTCACCCTCGGCAAGTGCGGTGCATTTTAGTTTTCTTACCATTCATTTTTATGCCCTTTGCATTCTGATGGGAATTTGTAGCGCGATACTCATTACGCGGGCTCGTTATCGTAAAGCTGGCGGAAATGTGGATGAAGTGCTTGAAGTTGCTACATACATTATTCCGGCAGGAATTATTGGTGGACGCCTTTATCACGTTCTCACTTCACCGGATGCGTACTTTGGAAGAAACGGTCATCCGATAGATGCTCTAAAGATATATGAGGGCGGAATGGGAATTTGGGGCGCTGTCGGTATGGGTGCCGCTGCTTCATTCCTCTACTTCAAAGGATCTAAGAAATTTGGGAAGAAGGAACGATCGCTCTCTTTCGCCCAATTTGCAGATGCAGTAGTCCCCGGGCTTCTTGTTGCACAAGCTATAGGCCGGTGGGGGAATTGGTTCAACAATGAACTTTTCGGAAGACCAACAAAACTTCCATGGGCACTTCACGTTCCTGATGCATTCCGGCCAAAGGGATTTGAAAACTTCGCCACATTTCATCCCACATTCCTCTATGAATCGATCTGGTGCCTCCTTGGCGCTTTTCTTATTTTTCGTATTTCTCGTCTTCATACACTGGACACACTGGACTCATTGGACACATTGGCGCCAGGAAAACTCTTTCTCTTCTATATCGCCTTCTATTCGTTTGGCAGATTTTGGATTGAGTCACTTCGCATAGATTCTGCCCATCTCATCTGGGGCCTTCGGCTCAATATGTGGGTAAGTGCGCTGACTTTTTGTGTCGCAATCTATTTTCTACGCCTCAAGCCTTCCCTCAAACGCTAGGCTAGCAACATGAGCTTAGAAGAAGTCTTTCAACGAAATCTCGATCACAAGGTACATAAAGCTGGCTGGCTTCGAGCTGCAGTTTTGGGCGCAAATGACGGTCTGGTTGCAACCGCCTCCTTGATGATTGGAATTTCTGCGGCTGGAAAGAGTGACTTCATCTTTACTGGAGGTTGTGCAGGCATAGCCGCAGGTGCGATGTCTATGGCTGTTGGTGAGTACATCTCTGTTCGCTCGCAAACAGATATTGAACTGGCCGATCGCCGTATTGAAGCGCAACACCTAGCAATAGATCCTGCAGGTGAACTTGAAGAGCTGACACATATTTATATACAACGTGGCTTGACTCGCGATTTGGCAGAGCAAGTAGCAAAGGCGATGCACGATAAAGATGCCCTCGAAGCCCACCTTCGCGATGAACTCGGCCAATTTGAACATACAAAGGCTCGCCCTGTACAGGCTGCAGTGGCTTCTGCAATTTCCTACACAGTTGGCGGAATCATTCCTCTTCTCGGCGCTCTTGCTCCGAGCACTGGCGCAAAGGTGTGGAGCATTGTTGCCTTCACTGTGGCCGGGCTCTTTGGTACAGGTTTTGTAAGTTCTCGCCTTGCCGGTTCACGCCTGCTCACCACGGCGGCTCGCGTCGTTATTGGTGGCTCTGTGGGCATGGCCATCACTGCAGGAATTGGCTCACTGGTTCACCTTTCAGGCATCTAGTTGCTACCCTTTCCCACCGGTTCTTGAACTCCAGCTTTTAGGGGAGNGATAGGAAGGTAGGGCCACTGTCGTCCCGATTGCTACATATCGGAGTTAGACAGGAGTGCATGAGCTCATGAGCACGAACCTCTTCAGCACGGTTCCGCCTGCGCAAGGACTTTACGATCCTGCGAATGAAAAAGATTCATGCGGCGTTGCGATGGTTGCAACACTCAACAAAAAAGNAACACATGAAATTGTTGCGCAAGCGCTCACCGCTCTTCGCAATCTCGAGCACCGTGGAGCTTCTGGCGCTGAACCAGATAGCGGCGATGGCGCTGGAATATTAATTCGAATCCCTGATGCTTTTTATCGCACTGTTCTTCCATTTGAACTTCCCGAATCCAGCAAATACGCAGCTGGCATTGCATTTATTGGTGAGAATTTTGCGGATATGGATTCTCTTTCCAAGATTGCCGATGAAGAAGGCTTAGTAATTTTGGGGTGGCGCGAACTTCCCATTAACTCCCAATCTCTGGGTAAGACCGCACTTTCTGTCATGCCAAAATTTGTCCAACTCTTTATCTCCGGCAAAAACGGAGAATCAGATTTAAATCTGGATCGCCTGGCATTTTGTTTCCGCAAGCGCGTTGAACATGGCTATCCAATCTATTTCCCTTCCCTTTCTACTCGCACAATTGTGTATAAGGGAATGTTGACAACAGGACAGCTTGAGGAATTCTTCCCAGATTTATCTGATGAGCGCGTTGTTTCTCCACTTGCAATTGTCCATTCACGTTTCTCAACAAATNCCTTCCCTTCCTGGCCACTTGCTCATCCCTATCGATTTATTGCCCACAATGGAGAAATTAATACCGTCAAGGGAAATCGCAACTGGATGCGCGCCCGTGAAGCGCTTCTCTCATCAGAACTTATTCCTGGAGATCTGAATCGCCTTTATCCAATTGTTGATCCTGCAGGAAGTGATTCTGCTTCCTTTGATGAAGTACTTGAACTTCTCTATCTGGGTGGACGCTCGCTCCCTCATTCAATTTTGATGATGATTCCAGAGGCATGGGAAAACCACACAACGATGGCGAAGAATCGCCGAGATTTCTACCAATTCCACTCTACGCTGATGGAAGCGTGGGACGGTCCTGCATGTGTGACATTTACTGATGGGCTCCAACTCGGCGCAGTTCTTGATCGAAATGGTCTTCGTCCCTCACGATATTGGGTAACGAAGGATGGCCTTGTTGTACTTGCTTCCGAAGTCGGTGTCCTTGATTTCGCTCCCGAAAATATTGAGCGTAAGGGCAGACTCCAACCTGGTCGAATGTTTCTTGTTGATATTGAAGAAGGCCGCATAATCGAAGATGGTGAAATTAAAGATCAACTCGCTGACGCCGCCCCTTATGGTGAATGGCTCAATGATGGTCTTGTTCGTCTTGCCGATTTGCCCGCTCGCGAACATATTATCTATCCGCACTCATCCGTTGTTCGCCGCCAACGCGCATTTGGTTATACGGAAGAAGAACTTCGCATCATTGTCGCGCCGATGGCAAAGTCTGGGCTTGAACCACTTGGTTCGATGGGCACAGATACTCCGATTGCAGCTCTCTCCAATAAACCTCGACTGCTCTTTGATTACTTTGCACAACTCTTCGCACAGGTGACAAACCCTCCCTTGGATGCAATTCGTGAAGAGCTTGTGACGAGTTTGGGCGGAAGTATCGGCCCAGAACACAATCTTCTTGATCCCGGACCAGCATCGTGCCAACAAATCTCTCTTGATTTTCCCGTCATCGATAATGATGAACTTGCCAAGATCATTCACGTTAATGCTGAAGGCGACCGCGAAGGATTTCACTCCCATGTAGTTCGAGGACTCTTCAAGGTAGCGGATGGGGGAGAAGGACTTCGTCAACGAATTGAAGAGATTCGAGCTGAGGNTTCACAGGCGATCAAGGATGGTGCGCACATCATCGTTCTCTCTGATCGCGATGGAGATTCCGAAGAAGCCCCGATTCCTTCCCTCCTTCTCACATCTGCTGTTCATCACCATTTGATTCGCGAGAAGACCCGCACACAAGTTGGTCTTGTTATTGAGACCGGAGAAGTGCGCGAAGTTCATCACATCGCCCTTCTTGTTGGATTTGGCGCTGCTGCTGTAAATCCATATTTGGCTATGGAGAGCGCCGAAGACTTGGTGCGCCAAGGTGTCATTAAAGGCATAACGCCTGAAAAAGCTGTCGCAAATCTCATTAAATCTCTCGGTAAAGGCGTTCTTAAGGTGATGTCAAAGATGGGCATCTCAACCATTGCCTCTTATACGGGTGCACAAGTATTTGAAGCCATTGGACTCTCACGTGAAGTAGTCGATGAATATTTTGTAGGACTCNCCTCGCGCCTCGGCGGTGTCTCACTCGAAGTTATTGCTGAAGAGACCATCAAGCGCCATCACATTGCTTACCCACCTATGGGAGAAGTGCCTGGTTCAAAGAAGCTTCAAATCGGTGGCGAATATCAATGGCGTCGTGAAGGCGAGCCACATTTATTCGATCCCGAAACAGTATTCACATTGCAGCACTCCACTCGTGCAAAACGCTACGACGTTTTCAAGCGTTATACGAGCCGAATCGACAATCAAGCAAAGTCATTAATGACGCTGCGCGGTCTCTTTACATTTAAGGAAGGGGTTCGCGCACCTATTTCCATCGATGAAGTAGAACCCATCTCATCGATCGTGAAACGATTCGCAACTGGAGCGATGTCCTTTGGTTCCATCTCTCAAGAAGCTCACGAAAATCTTGCTATTGCAATGAACCGTATTGGTGGAAAATCCAATAGTGGTGAAGGTGGAGAAGATCCCGATCGTTTCGAAAAAGATGAAAACGGTGACTGGAGACGTTCTGCGATCAAGCAAGTTGCAAGTGGTCGATTTGGAGTCACAAGTAATTACCTCGTCAACGCTGATGACATTCAAATCAAGATGGCACAAGGTGCAAAACCCGGAGAAGGCGGCCAACTCCCTGGAAACAAGGTGTATCCGTGGGTTGCAAAGGTTCGTCACTCGACACCGGGTGTAGGTCTTATCTCTCCTCCACCTCACCACGATATCTATTCAATTGAGGATCTTGCTCAACTTATTCATGATCTAAAAAATGCAAATAAAAATGCGCGCATTCACGTCAAACTTGTTGCTGAAGTCGGTGTAGGTACGGTTGCAGCTGGAGTTTCCAAGGCCCACGCTGATGTCGTTCTCATCTCCGGCCATGACGGTGGAACGGGTGCATCTCCTCTGACTTCTTTGAAGCATGCCGGAGCTCCTTGGGAGCTCGGGCTTGCTGAAACTCAGCAGACATTGATGCTCAACGGGCTTCGCGATCGAATCGTTGTACAGGTTGATGGTCAAATGAAGACAGGTCGCGATGTTGTGATTGCTGCACTTCTAGGCGCTGAAGAGTTCGGCTTTGCAACAGCTCCACTCGTGGTTTCTGGTTGCGTCATGATGCGTGTTTGTCACTTGGATACATGTCCTGTTGGAGTTGCAACGCAGAATCCAGAATTGCGTGCGAAGTTCTCTGGAAAGCCAGAATTTGTTGAAACATTCTTTGAATACATTGCAGAGGAAGTTCGCGAATGGCTTGCAAAGCTTGGATTTAAGAGCTTGGAAGAAGCAATCGGACAAGTGGAACTTCTTGATACAAAACAAGCAGTAGAACATTGGAAGGCGAGCGGCTTAGATCTCTCTCCACTTCTTCTTGCTCCATCTGTTCCTGGAAATCGAAAGAACACCACATCTCAGGAGCATGGTCTTGGAGCTGCCCTTGATAATGAATTAATCGCNCTCTCCGAGCCAGCCCTGACAAAGGGTGAACCTGTTCGCATTGCTAAAGATGTGCGCAATGTAAATAGAACTGTGGGAACAATGCTCGGTGCAGAAGTAACTCGACGATTTGGTGCAGAGGGGCTACCTGCGGGCACGATTGATATCACTCTGCATGGATCTGCAGGCCAATCACTCGGTGCATTTATTCCACAAGGTCTCTCACTTCGACTTTATGGTGACTCAAATGACTATGTTGGAAAAGGCCTTTCAGGCGGACGCGTCATTGTGCGACCTGATGAAAAGGCGAGCTTCCCATCGGAAGAGAACATCATCGCGGGAAATGTCATTGGCTATGGCGCAACGCGTGGTGAAATCCTCATTCGAGGAATTGTTGGCGAGCGTTTCTGCGTTCGAAATTCCGGAGCGACGGCAGTTGTCGAAGGAATTGGAGACCATGGGTGTGAATACATGACAGGGGGCCAAGTGTTGATTCTCGGTCGAACCGGTCGCAATTTTGCTGCAGGAATGTCAGGTGGTCGTGCATTCGTTCTCGATCTTGATGAACGCCTTGTAAATCCAGATATGGTCGACGTTCTTACACTTCCTGTTGATCAAGAAGAGACTGTGAAATCCATGTTGACACTCTTCCACGTAGAAACCGGATCTGTTGTTGCGCAAAAAATTCTTGCCGATTGGCAGAAAGAAAAGATGAGAATCTCACTCGTTATGCCTCGTGATTATGCACGCGTACTTGCTGCAATGGAGCGGGCGCAACGAGAAGGACTTGATGTCGATAAAGTTGTAATGGAGGCAATCTAATGGCTGATCCAAAGGGTTTTATTAATGTCTCTCGACAGACTCCAACACGGCGTCCTATTGATGTTCGCATTCAAGACTGGAAAGAGGNCTATGAGCCTCAGGAGTTTGGAGTTCTTCAAAAGCAAGCGAGCCGTTGTATGGATTGCGGTATTCCGTTTTGCCATCAAGGCTGCCCACTTGGAAATCTCATTCCTGAATGGAATGACTTAATTTGGCGCGGGGAGAAGAAAGAAGCAATCGCCCGACTTCACGCAACAAACAATTTTCCTGAATTTACCGGTCGACTCTGCCCAGCGCCTTGCGAAACTGCATGCGTTGTAGGAGTCAATGGAGACCCTGTCACAATCAAGCAAGTAGAGCTTCGCACAATTGAAGAGGCCTTTGATTATGGCGATGTAAATCCATTGCCACCTGATCGACTCTCCGGAAAGACTGTCGCCGTTATTGGCTCGGGGCCTTCGGGGCTTGCCGCTGCACAACAACTCACACGTGCGGGGCACACAGTTGCGGTGTATGAACGCGCAGAAAAGGTCGGGGGACTTCTCCGATATGGAATTCCAGAATTTAAGATGGAAAAGCAGATCGTGGATCGCCGCATCACCCAAATGGAAGGTGAAGGAACGCGTTTCCGCTCTGGCGTTAATGTCGGAGTGGATATCACGGGCCAGCAACTACGAGCAAAATACGATGCAGTTGTCTTGGCTGTCGGTGCAACAAATTGGCGAGATATCAATGTTCCCGGTCGCGATCTCAAGGGAATTTATCAAGCGATGGAATTTCTTCCATGGGGCAACAAGCAAGCTCTTAATGAAATATCCGGAGAACCTCCAATTAACACCCACGGAAAAGATGTCATCATCCTTGGTGGCGGAGATACGGGTGCCGACTGTTTGGGAACTTCCATCCGTCAAGGGGCGGCGAGCGTCACACAGCTTGAAATCATGCCTCGACCAACCGAGGAACGTCCATCTGCGCAACCATGGCCAACGTATCCAATGATCTATCGAGTCAGCAGCGCGCATGAAGAAGGCGGAGAGCGACTTTATGCCGTCTCCACCGAAGAATTTCTTGGCGATGAAAATGGAAATCTTCGAGCTATCAAACTTTCTGAAGTTGAATTCAAGAAGGAAAGTGGCAAGTTTGAGAAAGTTCCTGGATCTGAAAAGGAACTCAAGGCTAATTTTGTATTCCTTGCCATGGGATTTGTTGGTCCTGAGAAGAGTGAACTTCTTCAACAACTTGAAGTGGAATTTGATGAGCGTGGGAATATAAAACGCGACGAAAATTTTGCGACAAATATCGACGGAGTTTTTGTCGCTGGAGATGCAGGTCGTGGTCAATCTCTCATTGTTTGGGCAATCGCAGAAGGGCGAAGCGCAGCAGCTGCAGTTGACACTTATCTAGTCGGTGAGACGCAACTCCCATCACCTATTGAGCCAACGGCTCGACCACTCATGGTTTAGGCTGTCCTTATGCGTAGAGCGAAGATAGTTTGCACAATGGGTCCTGCAGTTGAAGCGCCTGAAAAGGTAGCCGAGCTGATTGCGGCTGGAATGAATATGGCTCGTCTTAACCTCTCACACGGGGGNTATGAGGAGCATCAGACTCGACTTGATCGCGTCCGTGAAGCAGCGAAGAAATCTGGAAAGGCTGTTGCAATTCTTGTAGACCTTCAAGGGCCAAAGATTCGCCTTGCTCGATTCAAAGATGGCCCTCACGAACTATTTCGCGGCGATATTTTCACAATTACAACCGATGACGTTGAGGGAACTAAGGAGCGTTGCGGCACTACCTTCAAAGGACTCCCAGGGGATTGCAAAGCTGGAGATCGAATCCTGATTGATGACGGAAAGGTGGCAGTTGAAGTTGTCGAAGTAAAAGGCAACGATGTTGTCACAAAAGTTATCCAACCTGGGTTTGTCAGTAACAATAAGGGAATTAACCTTCCGGGAGTATCTGTCTCAGTCCCTGCACTTTCTGAGAAAGATAAAGAGGATCTTCGTTGGGGGCTTGCAGCAGGAGCAGATTTCATCGCACTCTCATTTGTTCGCAATGCAGCAGATATCGATGATGTTCATCGCATCATGGATGAAGTTGGAATTCGACGCCCGGTCATTGCAAAGATTGAAAAGCCTCAGGCTGTAGAAAACCTCGAAGAAATCGTCTCGGCATTTGATGGAATCATGGTTGCTCGCGGCGACCTTGGCGTGGAGATGCCTATTGAGGAAGTTCCACTTGTTCAGAAGCGTTGCGTGACTCTTGCTCGTGAGCAGGCAAAACCTGTCATCGTGGCAACACAGATGCTCGACTCTATGATTGTTAATTCAACTCCAACACGTGCCGAAGCAACAGACTGCGCAAATGCAGTGTTGGACGGTGCGGATGCGCTCATGCTTTCAGGTGAGACAAGTGTCGGAGCATTTCCGATTGAAGCTGTGACCGTCATGGGACGAATCATTGAGCGCACTGAAGAGGCGATGCTCGATCGAATCGCACCATTGCAACACCAGCCTCATACAAAGGGCGGGGCGATTACAAAGGCTGCGACTGAAGTCGGCGCTATCGTGGGCGCAAAGTATCTTGTTGCTTTTACTCAGAGCGGCGATTCAGCTCGTCGTATGTCCAGACTTCGTTCTCCAATTCCTATCCTTGCTCTCACTCCAGAAGTGCCGGTCTATAACCAACTCGCACTTTCTTGGGGGGTTGAGCCAATGATTACCCCATCTGTTGATCACACCGATGAGATGGTGAAGCAAGTTGATGCAATTCTCATCGATTCAGGTCGCGCCAAAAAGGGAGAGCCAGTCATGATTATCGCTGGCGCNCCTCCAGGGATTCCAGGGTCGACAAATGCAATGCGTGTGCATGTTGTGGGGGATGCCGTAGACGGCATTGCTCCTGCCTATCGCAAGTAATTCGCCTCAATCAAGCTCTCGTTATAAACTCGCTACCGCAAGAGATGCCTCGGTACTCCAACGGTAGAGAGGGCGGACTCAAAATCCGCACAGTGTCGGTTCAAATCCGACTCGAGGCACGTGAATAAATCTGCAGAAGAGAGCGCTCGAGTTTCTGCGCGCATTCTTGTTGCAGAAGATGAAGCAATCATTCGACTCGATCTCGTCGAAATGCTTCGAGAAGCAGGTTATGACGTTGTTGCAGAAGCAACAAATGGGGTCGAAGCAATTGCTCTTGCAAAGGAACATAACCCTGATCTTGCAATTCTCGATGTGAAAATGCCAGAACTGGATGGAATTTCTGCCGCCGAGCAAATTATTGAGATCGCCCCCGTTCTCATGCTGACTGCATTTAGCCAGCGAGAACTTGTTGAGCGTGCTCGTGATGCTGGCGCAATGGCATATGTTGTAAAACCTTTTAGCATCTCAGATTTGGTACCTGCCATCGAGATTGCGATAAGCCGCCATGCCCAGATGAAGAGTTTGGCCGAGGAAGTTGCCGATCTTCATGAACGTCTTGAAACTCGAAAAATTATTGATCGCGCCAAAGGTATTTTGATGGCGGCCCTAAATCTCNCCGAGCCAGCTGCCTTTAGCTGGATTCAGCGAGCCGCTATGGATCGACGTATTTCTATGAAGGAAGTTGCCCAGGCGGTCATATCCCCTGATGCGGTTCCAGAGAAGTAGTGGCACTAACGAGTTCTCTTCCATAGGCTCAAAATTGCATTCGTAACAAAAACTTAACCTCCTTTGCAGGCTAAATAGCCCCCTGGCCGTTGAGGATTTCCCCGCACCCATATAACCTTTCNCCCTCCCTGTCCCGGGATTAATGGAAATAATTAGGAAGGTATACCTAACGACTATGACAAAACTCAATCGTTTTGTGAGCGTTGTTGCTGCTGCAGGACTCGCAGCAACTGCTCTCGTGGCTGGAACCATCACATCTGCTGATGCAGCTACAAAGACACTTGTTATCTCAAGCGACTTGCCACTTCAAGGAGCGTCATTTGATTCAAATGACTCCACAAACAAGGCAATCGAGTTGTACTTGAAGTCAATCAATTACACAGCTGGCAAGTACAAGGTTTCATTCAAGAAGTACGATGATGCAACAGCTGCTGCTGGCTCATGGGATGCTGCTAAGTGCGCAGCAAACGCACAAGCTCACGTAGCAAACAAGGCTGAAGTTGCCGTTATGGGAACTTACAACTCAGGTTGCGCAAAGATCATCGTTCCAGTTTTGAACCAGGATCCGAAGGGCCCAATGCTCATGGTTTCTGATGCAAACACAAACCCTGGCCTCACAAAGGCATGGGAAGCTGGCGAGCCAGATGTCTACTATCCAAATGGAACTCGTAACTATGCTCGCGTATGTGCAACAGATGACTCACAAGGGTCTCTTGCTGCTCAATTCGCAAAGAACACACTTGGAGTAAAAAGTGTTTACGTTTTGAACGATACACAGACCTACGGTCAAGGTGTTGCGCAAGCTTTCACAACAGAAGCTAAAAAGCTTGGCCTCAATGTTCTTTCACCAGGAAAGAACGGCGAAGGCTGGGATGCGAAGCAGAGNGATTATTCTTCTTTGTTCACAAAGATCAAGGCGCTTAATCCTGACATGATCTACGTTGGTGGAATTTACGACAACAATGGCGGACAAATTATCAAGGATAAGGTTGCAATTCTTGGCGACAACGAAAAGGTAAAGTTCATGGGTCCAGATGGATTCACTGGTTACCCTCAATTCAATTCTGATCCAAACGCTGCAGGTTCATATCTCACTTTCCCGGGTCTCACAACAGAGATCATTGCAAAGAATCCAAAGAGCGTTGGTGGAAAGTTTGTTGCTCTCTACAAGAAGACATACGGTAAGGATCCAGTTGGTTCATNCCCTCTATACGGCGTAGCTGCAGTTCAAGTTATCTTGGCTGCAATTGCGAAGTCTGACGGCTCACGCAAGAGCATCACAAGCCAGGTGTTCACAGGTAACTCAGGCGGAATCTCGATTCCAGCTGCGCAATCTGTACTTGGAAAAGCAATCAGCATCAGCGGTCTTACAGGCGACAACACGTCACCTGACATGATTGTTGAGAAGGTTGTTGGCGGACAAGAAACAACCTTCAAGGTTGCAAAGCTTGGTAAGTAATAAGAGCAACTTTCGGTAACGATTAATTTCGAAACTGATATCTTTGAATTAAGTGGAGTCCAAGAAATTGGGCTCCACTTAGTTTGTTCGAAGAATTCGAGAGAAGGAATAGATGGCAAATTCAAGTTACAAGGCTCGGCAAGCAAGACGTCGTGTCATCGAATCAACAACAGGATTGATTCTTTTGGCAGCCACCCTCGGCTGGTTGGTGCTGAATTTTTTTAAGTCACCAACACAATTTGCCCAGGTAACTTTAATTGGGCTATCAAATGGCATCCTTTACGCACTTATTGCGCTCGGTTACACATTGGTTTACGGCATCATCGAACTTATTAATTTTGCTCACGGTGATTTGTTCATGCTAGGCGGGCTCTTCTCAGCCCATTTCGTGACGCTTTGGTTTCACCAAAAAAA
>JGI24890J29729_1000511_pt1 | contig 23675 bp, 24 predicted proteins | sample FreactcultureFD7_FD_29729 | JGI IMG/M metagenome (IMG submission 29729)
GGGTCGCGCAGGCCTTCCGCTGGAGGAAATTGGAGATAATCGCTTTCGTTGTCCAGAGACTGGATCGACGTACAAAGAAGTAGAACCAGACAAGCTCGTCCTCGAGCACTGAACGAACGGACAGAAATGATTCCAGCAGCTAAGCCAATAATCGGAGATGAAGAGCGCGAAGCAGTCGACCGCGTCTTGCGTTCTGGGATGTTGGCTCAAGGTCCTGAAGTAAAGGCATTCGAAGAAGAATTCTCAGCAACTGTTGGTGGACGCCATTGTGTTGCAATGAACTCTGGAACATCAGGTCTTCACCTTGGATTTATCGCCGCCGGTATTGAACGCGGGGATGAAGTAATCGTTCCTTCATTCTCTTTTGCTGCAACAGCAAACTCTGTCGCTCTCGCTGGCGCTACCCCAATTTTTGCTGATATTGATCCTCGGACTTTTAATATGGATCCTGATCACGTTGAAACTCTCATCACAAAGAAGACTAAGGCAATCATGCCTGTGCACCTTTATGGACATATTGCTGCGATGGATCGCTACGAAGAAATTTCAAGTAAGTATGGCGTCAAGATTATTGAAGATGCCGCGCAAGGTCACCTTNCCTCACTTAATGGTCGCAATGCCGGAGAATTTGGCGTCTGCGCAACATTCTCTTTCTACCCAACAAAGAATATGACCGCAGGAGAAGGCGGAATGGTTGTTACTGATGACGCTGAGGTTGCACGGATGTTGCGTCTTCTGCGAAACCAAGGACAAGAGATTCGTTACCAGAATGAAGTTGTCGGATTTAATACCCGCATGACAGATATCCATGCTGCAATCGGCCGAGTGCAACTTCGAAAGCTTCCAGGATGGACAAGACAACGCCAAGAAAATGCTGCATACCTTGACGCAAATATAAAGGGAGTAGTTGTTCCATTCGTACAACCTGGCTCAACTCACTCTTACCACCAATACACAGTACGAGTTCCAGGTGCATCTTCTGAAAAACGTGATGCATTTATGAAGGCTCTCTCCGATCGTGGCGTTGGTTCTGGCGTTTACTACCCAACNCCCATCCACCGTCTCAAGTCATTTAATCTCACACTCGATCTTCCACAGACCGAGTTGCTTGCAAAGGAATGTGTCTCTCTTCCTGTTCATCCTTCTCTGTCGAGCGAAGATCTCAAGACAATCGCCACAGCAGTGAATGAAGCAGCGGCTGCTCTTTAATGGCTAAAGAACTTCGCGCAGGCCTTGTTGGACTAGGCATGATGGGTCGCCACCATGCACGCGTTCTTGGCTCACTTGATGGTGTTGAACTCGTCGCTGTCTGCGATCCCATGGGTGATGCTCATAATGTCGCCGGTGGTCGTCCTGTTTTCACTCAAGTTTCTGAACTTATCGCCGCAGGAATTGATTATGCGATGGTTGCAGCACCCACTGCATTCCACGAAGAGCTCGCACTAGAACTTGCTGCTGCAGGAATTCACGCTCTTATTGAAAAGCCATTAGCCGTTGATACTCCTGCTGCAAAGCGCATCCAAGAAGCTTTTGCCGCAAAAGGACTTGTTGGCGCTGTCGGACATATTGAGCGATACAACCCAGCCTTACAACAACTCCGTGCGCGCCTTGATAAAGGTGAGCTCGGTGCGGTTTACCAAATTGCTACTCGGCGTCAGGGACCATTTCCTGCACGTATCGCAGATGTGGGCGTCATTAAAGATCTTGCAACACACGATATTGACTCAACTGCGTGGGTTGCTCGTTCACGATTTGTTTCTGTCTCCGCCCAAACTGCACATAAATCCGGACGTGCACACGAAGATATGGTCGCAGCGGTCGGAAAGCTTGAAAACGGAATTATCACAAATCATCTTGTTAACTGGCTAACACCATTTAAGGAGCGCCTCACAATCGTGACTGGCGAACGTGGTGCACTTGTTGCAGATACATTGACTGCAGACCTTACTTTTTACGCAAATGCATCTGTAGATACCGAATGGGATTCTGTTGCAGCATTCCGTGGTGTTAGCGAGGGNGATGTGATTCGCTATGCATTCTCCAAGCCAGAGCCACTTCGCACAGAACACGAAGCATTCCGTGATGCTGTTCTTGGCCTTCCTGGTGCTGTGGATCGCATTGTTACGATGGAGCAAGGACTTGCAACTGTTGCTGTTGCATCAGCAATGATTGAAAGCTCCCAAAACCAAAAAGNGATAACGCTCTAAAGCAGGATTCAATTAAGTAAAGAAAATAGGAAAGAGAAAGCGGCTCACGTATGAAAATCGCAGTTGTAGCACTCGGAAAGATTGGTCTTCCTTTGGCGGTTCAATTCGCCAAGAAAGGTCACCATGTCATTGGCTGCGATGTAAATCCAAAGACTGTTGAGCTCGTCAATGCCGGAACCGAGCCATTCCCAGGCGAGGCACACCTAGATACATACATGAAGGAAGTTGTTGGTTCAGGTCATCTCACAGCAACAACCGATACGACTTCAGCTGTTGCCGAATCCGAGGCAGTTGTCATCGTCGTTCCCCTATTTGTTGATAACGATGGAGTACCTGATTTTGGGTGGATGGATGAAGCGACTGAAAAGATTGCTGCTGGCCTAAAGCCTGGCNCCCTTGTTTCGTACGAAACAACTCTTCCGGTCGGAACAACTCGTAATCGCTTTGCAAAAGCACTCGAAAATGGTTCTGGTCTTGTTGCAGGTAAAGATTTTCATCTTGTCTTCTCGCCCGAGCGCGTTTTGACTGGCCGTGTCTTTGCCGATCTACGCAAATATCCAAAACTTGTTGGTGGCATCAATGAGACATCCACTGCAGCTGGTGTGAAGTTTTATGAAGCGGTTCTTGATTTTGATGATCGTCCGGACCTGACAGAAAAAAATGGTGTTTGGGATCTTGGAACCTCAGAAGCATCTGAAATGGCAAAGCTTGCTGAAACAACCTATCGCGATGTCAATATTGCACTTGCAAACCAATTTGCGATATTTGCAGAGGGTGCCAATATCGATATAGCCAAAGTTATTGCGGCATCAAACTCCCAGCCGTACAGCCATATTCACCAACCAGGTATTGCAGTGGGCGGCCATTGCATTCCCATCTACCCACGTTTTTACCTATGGAATGACCCTGAAGCAACTGTTGTTCGTGCAGCACGTGAAGCAAATGCCGGAATGCCGGCGCACGCTGTCTCACTTCTCTCATCAGCATTGGGTTCACTCCAAGGAAAGAAGGTTGTTGTCCTTGGAATTTCTTATCGCGGTGGCGTCAAAGAGTCAGCATTCTCAGGAGTCTTTGGAACAGTAACTGCACTTAAGACACAGGGTGCTGATGTTGTTGTTCACGATCCCATGTATACAGATGAAGAATCAACAAGACTCGGATTTACGCCATATGCACTGGGCGGAAGTGTTGATGCAGTTATTTTGCAAGCCGATCACGCTGAATATAAATCCCTCACATCAAAGGATTTCCCTGGCGTGAAGGCAGTCGTGGATGGGCGACGAGCAATGAACCCTGCAAACTTTGCTGGAGTCGATTTCCGCGTTATCGGAGCCCCTGCTCGTTAATTGATAATAAAGGGCATGTGAGCACGCCCATCTGGGCTCACTGAAGCAATTCTGTTGTAGATCGCAATGAGGTGCTCTGCTTGGCGCTCCCATGAACGTTCGCTCAAGATTTCTGGTGTGTAGACCGCCGTGTAATGGGATTTATTTGCAAGGACTGCTCTGACTGCTCGGATCACATCATCAGTATTTTCTGCGATAAATACTTCTCCGTTGCCGAGGCGACGAACTTCAGCTCCCATGGTGCGGACATCGCTCACTACGATGGGTAAACGAGCCTGCATATACTCGCCAAATTTTGTAATGAGTGAGATCTCATGATTGAGCTTGTGGTGAATGGGAATTAATCCGATATCTGCAGTTGAAAGATATGAAACAAGTTCTGCATTGGGAACGTATGGTAGAACGTGGAATCGACCTTCTAAATCGGCGAACTCCGTTTTATAGTGAATAACAGTCGCATTTGTTGGATTTGCAATAAGTGCAAGGTGTACATCCGGCATTTTGCGGAGTGCAGCAAGAACATCACCAATTCCTCGCTGAGGAGCAACTGCTCCACTGTAAACAAGAAGCGGGACGCCAGAATCAATTCCGCAATCGCTTCGAAGATTGCTCTTTGACGGCTGCTGCCCTTCCACAAGCGGATCATTTGCAACGATATCGGGGGCCTTTGTAATACCCAGATGTGGCATTAAAAGCTCATTCATGCCATCGCTCACTGAAAGTATGGCTTNTGAAACTTGAGCAAATTTCTTCTCTTGGTTTGTATATAACTTTGCAAGAGGTTTGTTGAGATGCGCAACACCTGGAACATATTCGTGAGCATCATAAACAAGGGCTGCCGTATGACCCTTTGCTGCGAGTGCTTCCACAAGAGCTCCTGCAATAGGGAGAGCGGTGTAATCATGGGCATGAATAACATGAGGTTTGAAATCAAGAGCGATTGGGGTTGCAACTTTTACCGCACGGCCATAGTTTGGAATTCCTGGTTCGCGCACTGGAAGAAAACGGGCTTCTGCGCGACGCTTGTAATATCGAAGACGGCGTAAGACTTTTGCAAGAAGATCTTGAGTAATCACAGGCTTTAATCCAACACGTTTGATTTTTGCATAACCTATTGAGATTTGATCATCTTTAGGTTGGGATGAAGCCCCAATGACCAGGACATCCCATCCTGCATTTCCAAGCGACCATGCACATTTGAGAACTCGTGAATCCTCAACGACAGAATTCAAAACGATATGAAGTGTGCGAGGTGATTGTGAACTCTTTCCGTCCTGAGAATTGAGGGATAGCGCTGAATTTTCTGGCGTATTTCCCATGGGCAGAATCTACTAATAAAGGATGCAAGGTGTACGGTTAATGAACCATGAAGTTTCCTGAGAGTCTAAAACCTTCACAATTTCTTCCGGTGCGAGCTGACTATTCGAACCTAAAGAGAAGTTGGAGAGTAGATTTTCTTGCAGGAATCACTGTCGGAATTGTTGCCCTCCCTCTTGCTCTGGCTTTTGGAATTACAACCGGCGCAGGGGCTTCTGCAGGCCTCATCACTGCAGTTCTAGCCGGAGTAATTGCAGCAATCTTCGGAGGATCTCATCTTCAGGTGAGCGGACCAACAGGTGCGATGACTGTCGTTCTTGTTCCTATCGTCGCCCAACATGGAGTTCTCGTCCTCGCACCTCTTGGTATATCTGCCGGATTACTCGTCATTTCTTTTGGTCTCTGTGGATTTGGCTCCCTCATAAACAAAGTTCCTTGGTCTGTCATGGAAGGCTTCNCTCTTGGGATTGCAATGGTGATTGGCTTGCAGCAACTTCCCATGGCCCTTGGAATTGAAAAAGCACGAGGGGATCGAACTCTTGCGGTTGCCTGGGGAACAATCCGAAATGCACTTCATGCAGGAGTACATTGGAGTTCGCTTGCAATTGTTTTAGCAACGCTCACAATCAAATTTGCTACTCCGCACCTTTTAAAGTTATTGAAAATTTCTGTTTTTATTCCAGGAAGTTTTCTCTCAATAGTAATTATGACTTCACTTCTCTGGGAAGCCCATGTCGCAAAGGTAGGAAGCATCCCGCATGCGTTGATTAACACCCATCACACCTCCTTGAGTTTGCAGGGCATGACGGCTATTGCTTTCTTATACGCTGCTTTTTCCATCGCTGCCCTCTCTGGAATCGAATCGCTCCTATCTGCTCGCGTTGCCGATCAGATGGCACATCATCGTGGCCTGACAAAAACTCTTCCCAACCGAGAACTCTTTGGTCAAGGCGTTGCAACATTAGTTGCATCCGCTTTGGGGGGAATTCCAGCCACAGGCGCTATCGCTCGAACAAGCGTCAATGTACGCTCTGGGGCGAGCACCCGATTTGCCGCGATTGTTCACTCACTTTTCATCATTGTTGTAATGACTTCACTTGGTTCTGTCATTGCCCATGTTCCCACCGCAACACTTGCGGCAGTTCTGATTGGGACATCCATTCGTATCGCAAACCCGATACGCATGCGCGAATTATTGAGAACCACAGGCTTCGATGAGGTTGTTCTGGTTGTAACAGCACTTTCGGTTCTTCTCATTGACTTAATTTGGGGTATTGCAATTGGCATTGCACTTCACTTAATTTTTACCCGATTTTTAAAGAAAAAAGTGAATTAGCCAAGTGCGACAGTGACAGCAACGATGATTGCTGTGAGCAAAACTGCCTGACCAAGAAGTGTGAGTGCGGTTTTGCGATCGGCTGCACGTTGTTCTGGCGTTAAAACTTTTGTAATTGCCCCTACTTTTCCAAAGTTAAATGCACCCATAAATCCAAAAGCGAGGCAGAACTTCTTTCGGGATTGAACAAAGCCAATAGAGAAAACAAAGGCTGGAAGAGCGATGCTTAAGCGATCAAATCGTGTTGCGTGATTCTGGGTATAGCTTGCAAGAGTCACAATTGAAAGAACACAGCCGAGCCACATAACAATACGGCGACGACGAATTTCTGCCGGACCTATGTTGCAGGTACCCGGGATGTAAGAGGAATCAGCCATTAGAGAGCGTGCTCTTCATCCTCAAAAACTTCATTGCTGTCCTGCTCATTTTGATCAAGCCATTGAAAGAGAGTCTTGAGTGCACCAAAGATCAACGCAAGAAGTGCGAAGAGGCCAAAGAGGCGGCGAATAGCTTTGAACATGTCTTAATAATAGCCGAGGGCTGAATCGATATCGGCCCACAAGTCCTCGACATCCTCAATTCCCACAGAGAGTCTGATGAGATTTTCTGGAATGGAGGGGCTTTCTGCGCTCCAGCGATGGCGTCGTTCCCAAAGGGACTCCACACCGCCCAAGGATGTTGCTTGAGAAATTAACGTCGATGCGCCACAAACTTTATCGGCATCGGCTGGNGTTCCATGAATTTCAAAACTGATGACCGCTCCAAAGCCCTTCATAAACTTCTTGGCTGTTTCATGATGCGGGTCTGAAGGCAATCCTGGATAACGAACCTTTGCAACCTTTGGGTGCTTGCTCAAACGATCCGCGAGTTCGAGTGCGCTTTCTTGAGATTGCTTCATACGAATTGCAAGTGTGCGAATTCCACGAAGAGCAAGCCAAGATTCAAATGGGCCTGGGATAGCTCCCCCAAGTTTGCGCTGCTCTTCAAGGCGAGTAAAGAGAGCGCTGTCATTTGTTGAAAGTGAACCCATCAGAACATCGCTATGGCCTGAAAGAAATTTAGTAACTGAGTTCATGGAAATATCGGCACCCATTGCAAGGGGTTGCTGATTGAGTGCAGTAGCAAAAGTATTATCGACACCAACTCCGATATTCATCATCTTTGCTGCGCCGATGATTGCTGGCAGATCAGCTACTTCCATTGCAGGGTTTGTTGGCGATTCCAACCAGAGCATTACCGTTCCAGGTAAGGCAGCCAGGACTTCATCAGTATTTGAAACATCCACATATCGAACATCGATGCGCTCTGCTTCAACTAACTTCTTCAAAAGTGACATCGTGCCGCTATATCCATGCTTGGATGCGGTAACAACTGCACCACGAGGCAAGATATTGAATACTGCAGATATTGCTGCCATGCCAGAACCGAAAACTAATGTGCGACCACCTTCAAGAGCCGAGATTGCATCTTGGAGAGCGCTCCATGTTGGATTTCCATAACGCCCATAACCAACTTCATTGGGTGCATGGAATGTGGAGTTGAGAGAGATTGATGGATTGAGTTCGCCATCGGCAGTGATAGGTGGCCGGCCCGCAGCAACAACAGCCGATGCTGGGCGCAATTTCTTCTGCTCGCTCATTCCAGAATCTTACAGGGAAGCGATGCGTGCAATAGCTTCAGAGATGATCTCGGTACTTGTAGCGAAATTGAGGCGAATAAATTGGCTATGTGTCGGGCTAAATGTGACTCCAGGGTTGAAGGCAACCTTGGCATTCTCAAGCAAAATTTGCGCGGGGTTTTCTCCAAGGTTAAGGGCGGTGAGATCTAGCCAGGCCACATAACTGGTGTCAGGAATTCGATACCCAACTTCAGGAAGTTTTGAAGCCAGTTCTTGAGCAATGAATTTACGGTTGTGGTCGAGAGTCAACAAACATGCATCGAGCCAATCCGCAGATTTATAAGCAATCGCTGCAGCGTGTGCCCCAAAGAGTGAGGCTCTCCAATGCACCGCGGGAGGAGTCGCCTTTGCAGTCTCAATCCACTTTTCGCTCTGAACAATGATGGTGGCACATTTCAAACCGGCAATATTCCACGCCTTGCTGGCTGCAGTCACAGTTAAACCGACTTCGCGGGCGGTTTCGCTGACGTTGAGAAATGGGATAAATTCATTTTCCGTATACGTCAATGGTGCATGAATCTCATCGCTAAAAATTGAAACGCCATATTTCTTTGCAAGTTCGGCTAAGGCACTTAACTCTTCACGAGAGTGAACTGTTCCAGTTGGATTTTGAGGATTACAGAGAAAGTGGGCTTTTGCTCCAGCCTTGTACGCTTCTTCAATCGCAGGAAGATTGAGCGTGTAATGCAATCCATCTTGCTTCATCGGAACATCGACAACCTGGCATTTCAATTCTGCAATCCAATTAAACATGTTGTGATACACGGGAGTATCTACAATTATTTGATCNCCCGGCTTTACAACCATTCTGGCCATTTCAACCATGCCAACACCAACATCGGTGGCAGGAAATACATGTGATGGATCCACATCCCAATTCCATCGCTTCTTCATAAATTCTGAGAGATTTATTCCAAGTTCAGGGATAGATCCGAGATATCCAGTATCTGACGTTGAAATCATGGAAATCAATTGAGCGCGAATAGGCTCGGCTATTTCAAAATCCATTTCCATTACGGGAAGTGGGAGTACTTCAGCAGGAAAGTCTCTCCACTTTGTCGAGAGCCTTTTTTTCAAATCTACGAGCGGAAGTCCTTTGAGAGGTTCCACATTACGCCGCCTTTTCTTCGCGCTTAGCTGCCGCCAAACTGACAATCGCTGTCGTTGCCAACACGACAAGGATAAATCCAAGACTTACCGTGAGGGAGATTTCTGGAATAGTAATTCCAGCGACCTTGTGATGTCCCCCGTTCGCCGCCGCCTCAAAAACGAGTTTGAGCCCGATAAATGCCAAGATGAGAGAAAGTCCTTCGGTGAGATAGACAAGCTTTGCCATTAATCCACCGATCAAGAAATAAAGTTNGCGAAGGCCCATTAGGGCGAAGACATTTGCTGTCACAATAATATAAGGATTTTTCGTGAGGCCAAAGATTGCTGGGATTGAATCAAAAGCGAAGAGAACATTTGTTGTGGAAATTGCAAAGAGCGCCAAAACGAATGTCGATGCACCTTTGGATCGAATAAAGGAGATGAGTCGACCTTCTTGCCACTCTTCAGATTCATTTTCACGGAAAAGTTGCACCGCGGTGTAAATAAGAAAAAGGCCAAAGAAGTAGAAGATCCACGAGTAACGATTTACAAGGGCTGATCCACCTACAATAAATATTCCTCGCAAAAATAGCGAAGAGACAATACCTATGAGAAGGACTAACTCTTCCTTCTCGGCCGGCACTTGAAGTCTGGCGAGAATAAGAATAAACACAAAGAGATTGTCGAATGAGAGCGAATATTCGGTTATCCAACCCGCAAAAAATTCGCTCCTTGCTCCCTCTGTCGCAAAAGAGGCGAGTGCTATTCCAAAAGCAATGGCAAGTCCAACATAGAAGAGAGTCCAAAATGTTGCAGCCTTGAGGGATGTCTTCTTATTGCGATTAAAATATGCGAGAGCAAAGTCAAAACCAAGGACGGCAGTCAGCCCAATTAATGTAATAACCCAGATATGCAGACTCATGGGTGTGGATGCGCTCATTGCCAGAACTCTAGCAAGCGGCAGATGCACTTACGCCTGTGCCCGACTAGAGTAAAGATGTGGCGCTCACGACCGAAGCGGAAATGCTTGCGATAACGAAGAAACTCGCAAAAGTTGACCCTGCATTCAAGCCATATATAGCTCAATCCCCGCTCTGCACAATCGGTCGCAAACGGCCAAAACATGGACATTTTGAAACGCTTGTCGAATCAATTCTCTCGCAACTTATTTCGACAAAAGCGGCAGAGACCATTACCGCTCGAGTTCGAGAACTCGGAAAGGGNGAACTGACCCCCGAAAGTCTTGCCCGTCTCTCCCATGAAAAACTTCGTAGCGCTGGATTAACGAATGTAAAAACTCGAGCAATCTCCGAACTCGCTGAAGCATCATTATCTGGGAAGATCGACTTTAAAACATTAAGCAGAAAATCTAATCAAGAGATCTCAAAAGAACTTATCCAAATAACTGGAATTGGTCGTTGGACAGTGGAAATGTTTCTTATTTTTCATCTTGGAAGACTTGATGTCTGGCCCGTTGGAGATTTGGCGGTACGAAAAGGTTGGCAAATTGTCCATGGAAAGAAGAATGAAATCGAAGCAAAGAAGTTAGATCTTCTTGGAGGCTCTTTTGACGGGTATCAATCTATTGTTGCTTGGTACTGCTGGCGGGCAACTGACAATTAGGAAATGAATGCCTGGCTCAAATCATTAGCTAAGTAAGTATGCCTTTAATGAATTAGGCCAGAATTAGGCCAGAATTAGGCAATAAGAACTGGGAATGGAACACCAGTGGATGAATGGCAGTCGTAACCATTGGGATTTTTTTCGAGATAACGTTGGTGATNCTCCTCCGCCTCCCAATATGTGTGACCATCTGCTTCTTGGATCTCTGTGCAGATTTTTCCCAAATCATTTTTAGATAGTTCTGCCTCGTAAAGGTCGCGAGTATTCGCAGCTTCAATCATCTGGTCTGGCGAGGTTGTGTAAATGGCGCTTCGATATTGAGTTCCGATATCTCCACCTTGTTTATTCAGAGATGTTGGATCGTGCATTGTCCAAAATTCTTGTAGGAGTCGGTTGTAGGAAACAATCGTTGGATCAAAAACAACTTTCACCATTTCGGCATGGCCGGTTGTTCCGGTGCACACCTCTTTGTACGTTGGCTCAGATTTTGTGCCGCCCATGTAACCCACTGATGTTTCAATGACTCCATCCATATTCCAGAATCGGCGCTCGGCGCCCCAGAAACATCCTGTTGCAAAATATGCAGTTTCAAGCCCTGAGTTACTCATGGAGGCAATTCTTGCACCTTCTTCACTCAATTTTGAATGGGGAATGAAGTTCACAAATCCCCAATAGAATTGCGCGCTGACTAGGATTGCTGGTCAATGGCGCCATATGCGCCCTCGTAGCTCAGGGGATAGAGCACTGCCCTCCGGAGGCAGGTGCACAGGTTCGATTCCTGTCGAGGGCACCACGCTGTGAGGAGCCCTTGAGGTAAATCACGCCGATTTTTCACAATTGTGAGGAATCTTTTTCGTTTCACCCTTGTTCTTCAACACGTAACACGAGAGAATAAGCCATGCGCTTCCACTGGATGCGCGCTCCATTCTTTAAAATTTAAAGCATCGTTGCTTTTATCAGTGTGCGAATTGATTAAGTCAGTCCGATCCCCCGGGCTGCTCTATGTATGTTGAAGGAGATCTGAGCCATGGATTGGCGACACGAATCGGCTTGCCGAGATGAAGATCCAGAGCTCTTCTTCCCTATCGGAAATACTGGCCCAGCAATCGCTCAAATTGAAGAGGCGAAAAAAGTGTGTAATCGATGCATCGTCAAGGATGCATGTTTGGCATGGGCAATTGAATCTGGTCAGGATGCCGGAGTATGGGGCGGCCTTTCAGAAGATGAGCGTCGCGCTATGAAGCGCCGTGCTGCACGTAATCGCGCTCGCATGATGGAGCAGCAACAGCAATTTTAATTTTCCCTTCCGGAAAAATAAAAACCTCTATTCAAGCTCTCCCAAGAGTTTGAACTGACCATCGTTTGCGATCTGACCTTGACGGGTATACATCTCTAATTTTGCCCGAGTGTCTGCGATATCCAAATTTCTCATCGTCAATTGGCCAATTCGATCTGTTGGACCAAATGCAGCGTCCTCGGTGCGTTCCATTGAGAGTTTATCTGGGTGATACGAAAGGGCTGGGCCGGTCGTGTTGATGATACTGAAATCATCTCCGCGACGAAGTCGAATAGTTACTTCACCTGTGACAGCTGATGCAACCCAACGTTGCAAAGATTCACGGAGCATGAGCGCCTGTGGATCAAACCAGCGGCCTTCATACAAAAGGCGACCGAGGCGGCGACCTTCAGCATGGTAATTCGCAATCGTGTCTTCATTGTGAATTGCAGAAATCAAACGTTCATAAGCAATGAAAAGCAAGGCCATTCCGGGTGCTTCGTAAATTCCTCTGGACTTTGCTTCGATAATACGATTTTCAATTTGGTCAGCCATGCCAAGTCCATGGCGACCACCAATTTTATTTGCTTCATCCATAAGTTTTACAACGTCATCAAAACTTTTTCCGTTGATGGAAACGGGGCGCCCTTGAACAAACTCGATTCGAACATCTTCGCTATCAATTTTTACTGAAGAATCCCAGAATTTCAAACCCATGATTGGTTGAACAAGTTCAATTGAGGCATCAAGATTCTCAAGATCCTTAGCTTCGTGGGTGGCACCCAAGATATTTGCATCGGTTGAGTAAGCCTTTTCAACACTGTCGCGATATGGAAGCTTGTTTGTAACGAGCCATTCAGACATCTCTTTACGTCCGCCGAGCTCGCGTACAAAATCTGCATCAAGCCATGGCTTATAAATGCGTAGCTTTGGATTTGCGAGCAAGCCATAACGATAGAAACGTTCGATATCGTTTCCTTTGTAGGTGGAGCCATCTCCCCAAATGGAAACGTCATCTTTTAACATTGCGCGCACAAGTAGCGTTCCCGTTACTGCGCGACCCAATGGCGTTGTGTTGAAGTATTGCTTGCCGCCAGAGCGAATATGGAAAGCACCGCATGCGATTGCAACAAGACCTTCTTCAACCAGAGGCTCGCGGCAATCTACGAGTCGAGCACCTTCTGCGCCATATGCCTTTGCGCGATCAGGAACTGATGCGATATCTGGTTCGTCATATTGGCCTAGATCGGCTGTGTATGTAAAAGGAATTGCACCCTTTGCACGCATCCACGCAACGGCAACAGATGTATCAAGTCCGCCGGAGAATGCGATACCAACGCGCTCTCCTACGGGAAGTGATGCCAAGACTTTATTTCCGGTCTGGCTAGTCTGGCTAGTCTGGCTAGTCTGGCTAGTCTGGCCGGTCTGGCCGGTCTGGCCGGTCTGCCCAGAAGACTGCGATGAGGATGTCGTCATTGGCTAAGCGTAATGCGTCTTGAAAGCTCAAATTCACAGCACATACACAGCACACAACCTTTCATCGGCCATTTCCACACGAGCGCTGGGCAACTACCCTTCTGCTCATGAAAATTTTTTCTCTTCAAAATCGCCGTAACTCACTCGTAACGCTCTCGCTCGTTGGGGTCGGCGCCCTTCTCTTCGCGAGCGCTCTTGTTTCCACTCAATCATCTGCTGCGACAAAGAGTGTTGCAAAACCAACACCATCAGCTAAACCATCGCTCGGTGGTGCACGACCAATGGTGGCTGGAGGAGCTGGTGGAGTTGGCGCACCTGATGACGCTGCCCGCGCCGCTGCATTTCAAAAATATCAAGATTGCTTAACCGCAACTGGTGTCACTCTTCCACAATTTGCAGGACGCGGATTTGGTCGCGGGGGNGGAGGAAACAATGGTGCGCGTCCGACTGGTGCACCGACCTCACGCCCAAGTAATTTTCCAACAACTCGACCATCTCAACCAGCCCTGACTGCTGAACAACAAGCTGCACTGACAAAATGTGCGCCTCTACGTCCGCAATTTGGCGGCGGATTCGGTCGCGGTGGCAATCCCGGTGGAGCACAACCCGGTGGAGCACAACCTGGTGGCTCTCGTCCAAGTTCAGGAACAATCGTCAAGAAAAATGGCGTGACTCCGCCGAACCCAGCAACAAAGCCATCAACCAAGTCGGCAACAAATTCAGCGACAAATTCAGCGAAAAAGCCAACTGGTAAGCCTGTAGCCCCAACGAATGTTGCGGGCGCTTCCTACATTGCATGCCTCAATAAAAATGGGGTCAATGTGAAGAGTGCTTCTGACATTGCAGGCCTTGATCAACAAAGCCCAAAGATTGCTGCTGCTTTGAAGGCATGTGCAGCCAAAAAATAATCAAGAAGTAATTAAGAAGTACTAGCGCCTGGAAAGTGGATACGATCAACGGATTGAATCCAATCTTCTAAGGTCGTAAGTTCGACAGATGGCTCGCATTCAATTACGGATGCGAGCCACCTCTGTTTCTGGCCTTTTTCCGCCAATTCTTGTGTTGTGATTTCTCGTGTTGTGATTTCTCGTGTTGTGATTTCTTGGAAGCGAAGGTTTCCTGCGACTCTTCTTTGCAGTGCAAGCGCATCTTCTTTATCGCCTCGTATTGCAATCCAAAACCCACTCTCTGATATTCGAGAATAGAATTCGTCGCTCCTCAAAGATTTCTCAATCGCGCGAGCGAGCGCAACCATCTCGAGTTCGCCTATGCTGATTTCTGGCAAGTCATAAGCTTGCAGCGAGAGAAGAGCGAGAGTTCGAAAATCTCTCCGTGCGCTAGAAAATTCTCTTGCTAACTTTTCAAGAAATATTGCCGGTGCAGGCGCGTGCGTNAATGAATCGTGCAAGCCGTTATTGAAAAACTCCACCTTTGGAAATTAACGGCTATTGTGGCGCTATGGAAGAGTCCCAACACTCAGATTTTCCGGCTCTCAACGAGTGGGCTCGCAAATCTGCCCTTCACCTACTTCGTGTGGAATCGGCGTTGCTCATCCTTCTTGCTCTCTATCTTTGTGTACGAGCTCTCATCAATCTCAATGAGGTGACTGCGCCCGGTGCACTCATCGGGGAGATTGCTTTTTCATTAACTTCTTCTGTGGGCCTCTACCTCTGTTCAGGTGGATTTGCTCGGAAGGCTGCTTACGGTCGGGCGCCTGCTCTCTTGGCTAATTTGATAGCGCTGGGTGTCGCATATTTCATGATCTCCGGCCATCTGATCTGGGTTGGAACTGCCCTGGCCTTTCTCGCTTCAGTGACAGCGATCAGCGCCTTGTTGGGATATACCGAGTAAGNCCACAAATACGCAAGGAGTAAGGCCACAAATAGGGCACGAGTAAGGGACGAGTAAGGCACGAGTAAGGCACTAGTAAGGCACGAGCGACGGCCGGCCCTTTCCGCGCTTTCTGGCCCTCGAGGAGTGAAGGCTTAAAGGAATCCAGAATTAGACCCTTCTCACACTTCTAGCCTTGAATCTGGATATGAACCTTTCCGCCATTCGCCATAGACTTACTCCGCTCTAGACGCGAGTTTCATGAGTATGAAAAAGGAGTACATGCCAGTGTCGGCAAGCGATCAAGGTGCAGGAGGCAAGACACCTGCAAACCACTTTGGTGGCCAATTTGGTCCCAATGAGTGGTTGGTCGATGAGATGTACCAACGCTTTTTGGCAGATCCGCACTCGGTAGATGCTGCATGGCATGAATTTTTTGCCGACTATTCCTCACCAAATTTTTCAGCACAAGCAACGCTCCCACCTCTTTCAACTGCGCCGCGTGGTGGAACTCCTCCGCTTCCTAAAGCTGTAACAAAAGTAGCGGCAACACCTGCGCCAACACCTGCGCCAACACCTGCGCCAACACCTGCGCCAACACCTGCGCCACAAAATATTGAACAAGTAGCACCAGAAAAAATTCAAGAAACTCCTGCACCTGCAACAGCTCAAGAAACGGTGGCACCTGTCGTGACTACTCCAAACCAAACTCCTGCCGATCCAGTTGTGAAGCCAATTCCAACTTTGGTTACGCCTGGAGCATCCTCTGCAGAACCAATCCGCGGAGTAGCGGCTCGAGTTGTACAAAGCATGGAAGCATCGTTAACCGTTCCGACTGCAACATCAGTCCGTGCTGTTCCTGCAAAGTTGATGATTGATAATCGCACCGTCATTAACAATCACCTCAAGCGCGCACGTGGTGGAAAAGTTTCCTTTACTCACATCATTGGTTACGCACTCATCAAGGCGATGCGCCAGATGCCAGAAATGAATGCATTCTTCACTCAGGTTGATGGAAAGCCCGCTCTTGGAAAACCTGAACATATCAATTTAGGAATTGCGATCGACCTTGCAAAGCCAAATGGGGAACGCCAACTATTGGTTCCATCTATTAAGGGCTGCGAAGATCTGGATTTTGGACAATTCTGGGCATCCTATGAAGACACTGTTCGCAAGGCCCGCAATGGTGCNCTTACCGTTGACGATTTTGCCGGAACAACTGTCTCACTCACTAACCCAGGCACAATCGGAACTGTTCACTCTGTTCCCCGCCTTGTTCAAGGCCAAGGTCTCATTCTTGGCGTTGGAGCTATGGAATACCCGGCTGAATTCCAAGGCGCATCTGAAGAGACTCTCGCAAATCTTGCAATCAGCAAAACAGTCACGCTCACAAGTACATACGATCACCGCATCATTCAAGGTGCAACATCGGGTGATTTCCTCCGTCGAATTCATGAAATTTTGCTTGGTGCAGATGGTTTCTATGATGAAATCTTTGCTGCACTTCGCATTCCTTATGTTCCAATCCGCTGGACTCAAGATTTTCAATTTAATAAAGATGAACAAATTTCCAAGGAAACTCGTGTTCAGGAGTTGATTCGCGCCTATCGCACAAACGGACACCTGATGGCAGATATCGATCCGCTTACATACGAACAGCGATATCACGCAGATCTTGACGTTATAAATCATGGACTCACCTTGTGGGATCTCGACCGCGAATTTCCAACTGGTGGATTTGGTGGAAAGTCATTCTTGCCACTTCGCAAGATTCTTGGTCGCCTTCGCGACTCTTATTGCCGCTCCATTGGCGTCGAATATATGTACATGGAAAATCCAGAAGAACGTGCGTGGATTCAGGAGCATGTTGAATCTGGCGCGACAAAGACTCCTCGTGAAGAGCAGCTTCGAATTCTTTACAAACTCAATAGTGCAGAAGCTTTCGAGTCCTTCTTGCACACAAAGTTCGTTGGGCAAAAGCGCTTCTCTCTTGAAGGCGGAGAATCGGTTATCCCCCTTCTAGATGCCATCATCAGTGGCGCAGCCGACGACAAGCTCGATGAAGTTTGTATCGGTATGCCACACCGTGGACGCCTCAATGTTCTTGCAAATATTGCAGGAAAAAATATTGGTCAAATCTTTCAAGAATTTGAAGGTCACTATCACGACAATGAAGTGCAAGGTTCTGGCGATGTGAAATACCACCTCGGCACAAAAGGAACATTTGTTGCTCCATCTGGAGCGCAGACAAAGGTTTATCTTGCAGCAAACCCGTCACACCTTGAGGCTGTTAACCCGGTTCTTGAAGGAATTGTTCGAGCAAAGCAAGACCGCCTCAATACAAAAGAGGCGTACTCCATTATGCCAATTTTAATTCATGGAGATGCTGCTTTTGCCGGCCAGGGAATTGTCTCTGAAACCCTCAGTCTTTCACTCCTCAAGGGATATCGTGTTGGTGGAACAATCCATGTTGTCATCAACAACCAGGTTGGATTTACAACCTCACCTCAATATTCACGTTCTTCACGCTACTCAACTGATATCGCAAAAATGATTCAGGCACCTGTCTTCCATGTTAATGGAGATGACCCAGAATCCGTTGTGCGCGTCGCAAAACTTGCTTACGAATATCGTCAGGCATTTAAGAAAGACGTTGTTATTGACCTTGTTTGCTACCGCCGCCGTGGACATAACGAAGGTGACGAGCCAAGCTTTACACAACCTCTGATGTACAAACTTATTGATCAAAAGCGCAGTACGCGCAAGCTTTATACTGAAGCGCTAATTGGCCGTGGAGATATCACCGTTGAAGAAGCCGAAGAAGTCCTTCGCGATTACCAGGCACAACTTGATGGAGCATTCAATACTGTTCATAACGTTGAACCTGAAACTGATCCAAACTTCGTTGAACCAATGCCACTAGATGCACATCAAATCCCTACTGCAGTGGATGAAGCCACACTTCGCAAAATCGCAGCAACTCAAGTTTCTGCGCCAGAAGGTTTCACCATGCATCCAAAGCTTGCCCCTCAACTGGCAAAGCGTAATGAGATGCTCAATGACGCAACTGTGGATTGGTCCACTGGCGAAATGCTTGCATTTGGCTCACTCCTTCTTGAAGGACATCCCATCCGAATGTCTGGACAAGATGTTCGCCGCGGAACATTTTCTAACCGCCATGCTGTGATTGTTGATCAAAACAATGGAAACACATGGACTCCACTTCACAACTTGATTGGTGATGACAATCAATTCTTTATCATCGACTCTCTGCTTTCTGAATACGCCGTCCTCGGATTTGAGTATGGATATTCAGTAGAGCGCCCTGAAGCTCTCACTATTTGGGAAGCCCAATTTGGTGATTTCGTGAATGGTGCGCAGACCATCATCGACGAATTCATCTCTTCTTCACTCCAAAAATGGGGTGAGCGTTCTGGTGTTGTCATGCTTTTGCCTCATGGATATGAGGGACAAGGTCCTGATCACTCATCTGCACGAATCGAGCGTTTTCTCAGTCTTGCAGCTGAACAGAACATGACGATTGCGCAACCTTCCTCCCCTGCGCAGTATTTCCATTTGCTTCGTTGGCATATGAAGAACACTGCTCGTCGTCCACTCATTGTCTTCGAGCCTAAGTCGATGCTTCGCCTCAAGGCTGCAGCATCCGGTATTTCCGATTTCACAAGCGGGTATTTCAAGCCTGTCATTTCTGACCCAACGGTTCAGAACGCTACTCGCGTGATCTTCTGTTCCGGCAAGGTGTATTACGACCTCATCGCACAGCGAGAGAAGTTAGGCGAACACACCACTGCGATTGTTCGCGTAGAACTGCTCTACCCACTTCCTGTTAAAGAAATTATTGAAGAGGCAAATATGCATCCAAATGCGAATTTGCTATGGGTTCAAGATGAGCCTGCAAACCAAGGTCCATATCCGTATATCGCTCTTCGCACTCGTGAGGCTCTTAATGGTCGCACTCTTCGCCGAGTATCTCGTCGTGCGACAGCGAGCCCAGCAACAGGAAGTCATCATCTCCATGAGGAAGAGCAGCATGCTCTCATCATGGAAGCCTTTACGCGATAAAAGGCCCGTCGATTATTTGCGGAATGCAACCCCAACGATTTCATGCGGTTGTATCTCTCCCCATTTTCGAGAATCTGTAGATGCTTCAAGGTTGTCGCCTTCTATCCACAAACCTTTTTCGCTCACTGATTTCACCCGCTTTATAAAGAAGATGCCTGGATAGCTATCTCGTACGACCAAAACTATTTTCCCTGTGAGCGAGGAGAGCTCGCCCCCAACTTTTGGTGCCCCATGAAAAAGCAAGATTCTGCCATCTTTGAATCGTGGCAACATTGAACCGCCCGAGATCTTCACTCGGCGAATGGGCAGGAAGGACATAGGAGTAGTAGTCTCTTACATCTCAGGGATTTTCGGCAACACCGCTTTTTCCTATAAATACATATAAAGACATAAAAATACATATAGGTACCTAGAAATGCTAGAACAGTTAGAAATGCTAGAAACAACCAGCACGACTTATAAAGAGGAGAGAAAATGAAGTTCTTTGAAAAGACAGTAGTAGCCCTCGCGCACTGCGATCTTCCATGTGGCGTCTATGACCCAGCACAAGCAAAGCTTGAAGCTCAATCTGTAAAGGCTGCGATGGAAAAATATGCAGCGTCGACTGATGCAGATTTCAAATCTCGCGCAGTTGCAGTCAAGGAAGAGCGTTCAGAAATGGTGAAGCATCNCCTCTGGGTTCTCTGGACCGACTACTTCAAGCCAAACCACTTCGAGGCATACCCACAGCTCCACGTTCTCTTCAACGAGGCAACAAAGCTTGCTGGTGCAGGCGGAACAAAAGGCACAAATGACGTTGCAGTAGCAGAAAAACTCCTCGGAAAGATCGATGAGATTGCAGAAATTTTCTGGGCTACAAAGAAGTAAAAATTACTCAGCACTAATTCTCTCGGCTGCAATACGAGCCATATAAGAGACTCGATCTACCAATCGCCGCTGCACTTCTGCAGTGGCGATTGTTTTATTTGAATGCGTAACTTCTGCCTCGAAAGTCAAAATATCTTCAGTGACATCAATACATCGGGCATGAGCGCGTAAATCCTCACCGACAGTTACAGTTGTCAAAATCTCAAGGTGTGATTTCGCAGTCTGAGTTGTTTCGCCAATCTCAAGCAAATCAATGATTGCAGCACTACAGGCACTTTCAATGACGCTCATAATTGTGGTCGAAGAAACGACTGATAAATCGTTTATTCCCATTGCAACAGATGTGTCACCGGGACGCACAGAGACGGATGCCATTCCTACGCATCCAAGAGCAGCCTCAAAGTCCATGTAGGAAAACCTACTCGGAGTTCATTCAATTATGGGGATTTACTCTTCTTCGATCTCGAAATGATGAGTGATTTCTGTCGTCTCTATCTCGATACGCGTCTCGACTCCATCAACGATGAACTCTGTACGACTAAATTGTGTTGTGACTTGGGTTGAAAGTGGAGATGGCATTCCAAAGAATTGTGCCTGCATCTGCTGAGCTAGAAGACCTGTCTGAGTGAGAATCTTTTCGTGAAGAGAGTCAGGTGCTGATTCATTGCAGGAACCTGCCATCAATTTCTTCAATTGAGCAAGAACGTTCTTCTCGTGCTCTAATTCCTTCTGGCAAGGAGGGCACTCTTGTACGTGAATTTCAATCTGCTGTACCTGTGTTTGATCATCAATTTCATGATCGATAAAAAGAACGAGGGAATGCAAGACATCGTGGCACGGAGTCTCGTGTGGGTTTCCGCAACTCATTTCTTGCCTCCCTTCTCTGGTGAGGAAGATATAAATCCACGACCCTTTGCATATTCAGCAAGAGATTCACGAAGAATCTTTCGTCCCCGGTGTAGTCGAGACATCACAGTTCCGGTAGGGACTCCTACAATCTCTGCAATCTCCTTGTAAGAAAAGCCTTCGACATCGGCAAGGTAGACAGCCATTCGAAATTCTTCAGGCATATCTGCAAGAGCTTTTTTGATATCAAGGTCAGCAATTCCTTCGAGTACTTCATCTTCAGCACTTTTGCCTTGATCACTTGTGTGTGAAGCGGCATCATAAAGTTGCCAATCTTCAACTTCTCCCCCGTTTGATTGAAGTGGGCGTCGCTGATCTTTACGATAATTATTAATGAAAGTTGTTGTGAGAATTCTATAAAGCCATGCCTTGAGATTTGTACCATCTTCGAATTGGTGGAAAGACACGAACGCCTTTGCGTAAGTATCTTGAACTAAATCTTCTGCATCGGTGGGATTCTTTGTGTAACGAAGAGCTGCTGCATAAAGCTGATTTGTGTATTGAAAAGCATCTCGCTCAAAACGTTCTTTTCGTTGAACAACTGATTCGCTCGCACCAGCAAGAGCCACGCCACCTTTGTAGGCAGGGGCGAGTTCGGAGNTCGAATCTTTCTTCATCGCTAACAAGGCTACAGCCATATCCAGAGAACCCTCCTCAGGATTGGTTTATTCCCTCAAAGGTCAATCCATCAAGCCATCAAGCCCCGAGTGAGGCTTAGAAGAGTGTCTCCGGCTCACCAAGCTCGATTGGTGCCGTCAGGNGCGCTCCATTATTTCGAACCAGATTGACCGCCTTATCGACAGGATATGCCTGCAACCCTTCAGCTGGGGATGGAATATTCATGAGAGAGCGAATTGCAGAGACCTCATGGAGATTGGAATCAAGCCACATATCCCAACGATCGACCGGTAAGAATGTAGGCATGCGATGATGAATTTCTGCCAGAGGCGAGACTGCTTCTCGGGTAATAATGGAAGCACTCTCTCGAATTTCTCCACTTGGAGAGACCCATCGATCCCAAATTCCTGCAAAGGCAAGAGTTTTTTTATCGGTTCGTGAAATATAGAAAGGTTGCTTTGCTGGCATGCCTAATTCTGTTGCCCACTCGTAATAACCATCTGCTGGAATCAAACATCGACGGGATCGAAATGCGTTTTTAAATGTTGGTTTCTCGTCGACGGATTCAGTTCGTGCATTTATTGCAATCGACTGAGATTTCACCGCATCCACCTCATTTTTACTCCACGGGGCAATGAGGCCCCACGATGCGATGGAAAGTTCACGCTTTAATTTCATTTCAGTCCCTGCGGCCTGGCGAATAATATAAATTGGTTTTGTTGGAGCGATATTCCAATCGGCAGGAAGGGTGGGAAGAGTTTTTCCCGTGTGAATCTCAAATTCTTCAATGAGTTCAGCCGGAAGCTTGCTCAACGCATATCGACCGCACATGCTTCAAGGCTACCAATGCATGGCTACTGATGCGAGGCTACCAATGTGAGGCTAAAAATGTGAGGCTGCCTGAGAGAGTTCAATGGGTTAAGATTGCCTATATGACGAATTTGTGGAGTGCACCTCACCGTGGCAATGCGCCTGTGCGTGCTCGCATCACAATTCCTGGTTCAAAATCAGTAACAAACCGCGCACTTATTCTTGCCGCTCTTGCTGATTCACCATCTCTTCTTCGAAAGCCTCTTCACTCGCGCGATTCAGCTCTCATGATTGGCGGACTAAAGGCACTTGGGGNTGGAATTGCACAGGCACCAAATGGCGATCTCCTTGTTCACCCGGCACAACTCTTTGGACCTGCTCACATAGATGTAGGAAATGCGGGCACTGTTATGCGATTTCTTCCTCCTCTTGCCGCAATGGCAAAGGGAGTTATCCATTTTGATGGAGATCCACGATCTCACGAGAGACCTCTTGGTCCAGTTATTGCGGCGCTGGAATCTCTCGGAGTATCAATCGAGCATGGAAATCGCTACGCACTTCCGATGACCATCAATGCAAATGGCCAGTTACAAGGAGGCGTTGTCGAGGTTGATGCGACATCTTCTAGCCAATTTGTTTCAGCACTTCTCCTTGTCGCACCAGCAATGAAAGATGGACTCNCTCTTCGCCATACCGGAACTTCTCTCCCGTCGATGCCGCATATCGAAATGACGATTCAAATGCTCCGCGAAGTTGGAGTGAGTGTGAAAGTGATTGACAATAAAGAGTGGCAAATATCGCCTGCAACGATGCACGGGCGCGAAATTACGATTGAACCCGACCTATCTAATGCGGCTCCGTTTATGGGAGCGGCGATGATTTGCGGTGGCTCGGTCACAATTACAGATTGGCCAGAATCCACAACACAACCTGGCGATCAACTCCGCACCATTCTTGCCGATATGGGCGCAACAATGAATTTTATCCAGAGTTCCACAGGTACAGACCTCACGATTTCTGGAACAGGTGAAATCCATGGAATTGATGTTGATCTTCACGACGTTGGTGAACTCACACCATCCATCGCTGCACTAGCTGTCTTGGCAGATTCCCCATCCTCTCTTCGCGGAATTGGACACCTTAGACTTCATGAAACAGATCGCCTTGCTGCAATTGCTCGCGAAGTTAATGCCCTCGGTGGAAACGTTGTTGA
>JGI24890J29729_1000512_pt1 | contig 23630 bp, 31 predicted proteins | sample FreactcultureFD7_FD_29729 | JGI IMG/M metagenome (IMG submission 29729)
ACTGCTGTANTCTCTCAGCTATCGCCACGAGCCGTTATGTACCCCGGCGATGCACGCTCCTGCACTTGAATTTCAAGAGTGCCTCTCACGCTCCCTTTCTCCTCTAACGTACGCTTTTAACAGACGAGTAGCAACAGACTTGATTGATTCGGCCTGACTCGCCTCGATACCCGTCATCCGAGACTTCAAACCGCTGTGCGGACGGCTCCCTTCAAGGACAAAGGCTACCTACCCTCCCTTCTTCCATCCCTCGCCTCTCCTGGACCTCAAGAGCAGCTCACATCGATATTAGATGTCTCATGGTACGATGGCTGGCTGGACCAACCACGCGCTCACTCAGCAAGGGTTCGCAAAACTGAAGAAATCGATTCAAACGGTCAATCTCGACACTCAAACTAGATTGGTGACCAGATCAGGAGGTTCGAGAGGTGGGCATGCGAGTGCAGCTATGGAGGAGATGGCGCTTTGTGAGTCCAGACGTTTTCCTATCACATTTCTTTGACTACTCAAACAGTTTTCAAATCGCAGGGAACGACATCTCAGCCAAGAATCTCGTCCTACTCATTGGCTGTCTCCTACTCCTTTGTTTCCTCGCCTCACTACCTCGCTGGATCGACTTTTTCGCTGCCCGAGGCAAAGGAATGGGATGGAGCTTGACAAAAGTCGCAAGATCGACGACGACGCAACTTTCCGATCACCTCGACGAGAAGGAGTACTACAAGAAGGAACAAGATGTCAAGATCGAGGTGAAGGAGAGCTGTAGAGCCAGGCTGCCGAAGGTCATGCCTACTGGAGCTTTCACATCGAGGCGAGTTTCTTGCCTTTCGTCATTACTCGCCATAAATGTGCTCATAAACTTCCACTTTGCAGGCTTCGTACCTTCCAATCGAGTTATCTCATTCGTCCTCTAGCTCTCCCTTTCTCCCTACTCTCACATCTTTCGCTCGGCAAGGTCCTCGTCTGTCTCGTCTACCAAGCGATCATCATTTTCTGCCTCTTCTACCATTGCACCGATCACAAAACAAATTGGAGGAGGTCTGGCTATATCGCGGTCGCACAATTGCCAGCTGTCTTTCTCGCCGCTTCGAAGAACGGAATCGGGCTCCTCCTCGGATCATCGTACGAAAAAGTATGCTCCCTCTCCTACAAGATGGTTCAAACTGAACTCACTAGTACTTGCTTCACAGTTCAATTACCTTCATCGACTCGCTGGTCGACTCCTCATGCTCGCCTCTTTACTTCACGCTCTACTTTTCCTTCGCAAAACGGGCTGGGAGGTAAATTGGCAATCTGATACGCATGTGACAGGTACTGTCGCAGTACTAGCTCTGTAAGATATCACTTCAGTATGAGCCAGATGTGATCGAGCTGAGCTGACTGTCCCTTCTGTAATAGTTCGATGATCTTCATATCTTCCCTCAAGCCCATTCGAGACGCTTTCTATCAGTGCTTCCTCGGTACGCTCAGCCGTTCACTATCAAAGATCTCTAGCTTCCGAGCTGATAGAACTACGAGCCGATTGTGCAGTCTGTCACATTCTCGGTTTTGTCACTTTCCTCATCGCCGTTCAGCTCCACGTGCCTTCCACCGCTCGCCCTTACACACTCGCTTGTCTCTCCATCTATATCTTCGACGTGAGTGCGACGTCTTCACTCGACTCAAGGCGAAGCTAACCCTTGATCAATACGAGATAGCTTCTCCTGCGAATAATCAAGACTCGAATCACGACCGTTTCCCTCGCCCCCCTTTCAGCCGAGACGACCATGATACAGTCAAACTCTCTCGACGATGGCTGGAGAGCAGGACAACACGTCTTCGTCAGAGTTTGGACCTGGAGAAGATGGTTCGAATCGCATCCTTTCTCGATTGCCGTAGCCTCCTCCGCTCAATCTCCTCTCGAGTACGCTGTCCCTTCGAACTTCACTTCTGCGAGGTACTGACTTCTTCTCGACGGACAGCTCCAACTCGCACAAGTTGACCTTGTTAGCGAAATCTTGTGGAGGTTTCACTCGTTCACTTTACGATCAATCTACGTCAAGCCAAACTCCCCTCTCCTGCACAATCGAAGGTATGTTCTAATTCTTCGCATCGATACGACTGTAGCTAATTGATTCTCTCGACGAGTACAGGACCCTACGGACACCCTCTTTCCCTCAATTTCGCTTCGTATCAATCGGTTCTTCTCTTCGCTGGTGGTTCCGGTATCACCTACTGCGCGAGCATATTCGAAGAACTTGTAGGAAAGGCTGCGCGAGGTGAATCGATGAATCGAGACATAACGCTAGTTTGGTGAGCGACACTTCCCCTCGATCCCGGATATTGCCTGTTCAGGCCACTGATGAGATGGATGCGATCAGGTCGATGAGAGATCTCGAGAGTCTAGAACGGTACAGGTCGCTCCTCGCGTCGTTATTGAAAGTAGTCGAGCTCGAAACTTCGCTTTCCGTTTCAATCTACCTTCACAGTTTGTTCTCTTTCTTCCGCTTTCCTCTGTTCGTTCGACTTACTTGCCGCTTGCACTCTTGTCCAGTCACTGCTACTGCGAACCTACCGTCGATCTCGCCGATTCCTTGTTCCTACCTCTCCTCAACTCGTCCCAACCCGGCTTCCTATCTCTCTCGCTCGATCTCCACGGCTCTACACTCGCTTACAACGCAAGATACGTCGAATCCGAGAGGGTTCGTGTTGCCGAATGGAGGAGGATTGGGGGTGGGAGTGTGCGGACCGGGAGGATTGGGAAACAGAGTGAGGGAGGCGATCAGTAAAGTCGGGAAGGAAAGGGCTCTAAAAGTGTGAGTAGCTTACTCTTGGCTCTAGAACCCCTCTGACCGTCGCTACAATGGCGAATGAACTGATGATCTGGCTAAGATGACAGAGGAGGAATCGTTTTGCATGAGGAAACTTTCGGATGGTGAAAGGAAGCAGGTCACCTCGTTGATCGAGGTAGACTGTTAGGAATATATCGCGCTCAATCGCGAAGTCTCTCGTTCATACAAGGTGCAGGATCAGCACTTCGTTCTCTTTTCGTTGTTGATTTGTCGGATGATCGGGTCGTAGTCTGTCAATATAGCTCTCAAACTTCTAGACCATCAGCTCGGCTTCTCTCAGTGACATTCGTAGAAGTGCGAGAGCGATAGATTGGAGAGCGACAGGTTCTAAAGTGATTGTGTTACAGCTACAGTTTACTAAAGAAGAGAATCAAGCTGTCACTGCTGGTACGGGTGCCGCTCCTTGCTGTTGCTGCTGTATTTGCGTTTGAATATGTCCGACCTGGCAAGACAAGTGGGGAGACATCAGCGCCAAAGTCAGAGAAAGGGGAAAGCGAGAAAGCGAGAAAGCGACTTACTTCTAGTTTCTTCGCCTCGAGTTTCGCCTCCAGCGAGTTCAGGTTCGTCTCCGTTCGTTTACTATCGACAGTCACAGGATTTTGTCAGCTTCGAACCGAATGTACAGGGAAAGGTAGGGAGANNACGAACATTTCGCCGTCTATCCATTCTAATCGTTTCTCGACATTGTGTTTCGCTTCCTCTTGATCTTGTTTCATCAATATCGGTCCGATCAACTTGTACACTTGATTTTGAGGAGTCAGTGTCGAGAATTCCTGTACAAAGTAGAGCAAGATGAGCGAGAATTGTAGGAAAGGGTATCAGAGGGAAGGATTAGCTTACTTTCTTGACGCCCTCATTTTCAGTCTTCTGTGCATCTAATCTCTGTCTGTTCTCCACCGCTTTCGAGTAATCTAGAGTGGGAGGCAGAGAATGAGTTTCGGAATGAGTTCGAGGTGGAGCACAGGGAAGAGTAAAGGGAGGTACTGACCGCCTTGTAGCTTTGAGTATTCTCCTGTAGCAGCCTGTAGCTTGAGATTGAGTTCCATAGTGAGCCGTGGATGCCAAAAGAGAGACGTTGAATCCGTTTCATCTCTTATCTTCTTCCCCTTCACTTCGAAACCTCGCTAGCTCTGTTTGAATCGTGAGAGTAGATCCAGTGATTCGTATGGTCAATATGGTACGCGTTTGATCTCGTTCCACACCCTTCTCATGTTCGTTGACCTCACTTTCTTCTCCTTAGGTCGATCGCTTCTCTTCCCTTCCCAACGAACTCCTCGACCTCATCTTCGACTACACTTATTCCAGTCATGCACCCGCAAAACCTCTATCGAAACGCTTCCTCCCTTTCTACCGAATTCACCGCTATCGCTCGATTCACCTCTCTTCTCCTCAGAATCTCGAATCCCTCCTCGAAACGGTCCAGTCACAGACTACACTCGGAGTCCTTGTTCGCTCTCTGTGCCTCCCGATCTCAAAATCGACCGCTAGCAGCAATCCGAAACCTACCAAAACCCTGAAGAAACTCCTTCCTCTGTTACCAAATCTCGACCAACTCGACGCGACGGTATTCGAGCGCTTCGGCGCAGTCGTACGCTCTATCGGCAACTCGGAACCTCTCGCTTCAAACTTAACTTCCCTTGCTGTCTCAGCGCCAGAAACGTCAGACGACGGGTTCTTGAAGCTGCAAAAACTCTACGACCTCCTCTGTCATCTTCGCTCCCTCGTCACCTTGCAAGTCTATCAGTGGGATCTCTATGACCTCTTGAATGCCACTCCGAAAGATGGAACGGTGCTTCCTCCCATCAAGACTCTCCGGATCGAAGGTCGAGGAGCTGAGGATGACAGTGCTGCGGACCTCGTCGCAGTCTTCCCTTCTGTCATCGATCTCACCCTCCACACGACATATCTCGATGAATCGAACTGGTCTCACATCCTCAGCGAGCTACCGTCGACTCTCGAATCCCTCTCCCTCTTCGCCGATTATGTTCACTTCGGCCGGGTCGACAGCTTCTCCACTGCCCTTCACACCCTGCGACGCATTCATCTCGGTCAATTCTGTTTCACGCCATCTATACATCACCTCCTCCGAGATCTTTCTCGTTTGGAAGAAATTCACCTTGGCGACGGCTCTCTCGATGAAGAAGGCTTCCTTTCCCTCGTTACCGGTTCCTCCCGTCTACAGCATCTAAAGCGCCTAATATTCAATCTCGATGATGGCCATTTCGGGTTGTGTGTCTCGGTGGGAGGTACCGAGGTCATGGTAGAGGAAAATGATGATGGCGAAACGGAATGGGAATTACCTGCATGGCTCAATGACGGATTCATCGACATGGAGCACCTCATTGTATCAGCCGAATCGTCCGGTATCCGAGTCGAAGGGACCATCCTCAAAGCTCTCGAAGTTCTCAAATTACACTGCATCAATTCGAACAACCGCGCCATCTTCGCTTACTCTGGACCTGCCGACCTTCGTCGTCTTCACGAGATCAGAGTGGACGCTCTTCGATACAACTACAAGCTTCCCGAACTCGACTTCGATTCTCTCGAAAGGGACAAACTCGAAATCGTCGAAACGAAGATGGCGGAAACTGGTTGGAGTGTTTTCGGATTCAGGGGCAAGGATAATTAGACGATGGCGAGGAAGGGGAATCGCTTGAGATTAGGAAGCTTAGGGAACGAGGAAAGTTAGGAACGTGTAGTTTTGCTTTTTGTAATGGTTCGATTCTCTCCTTTCTTTCGAATACAGCCCTGCTCTACATCGTTCCTCTGCGAACATGGCTCTCTGACTTTGCTCTGTCGCGGCTAGCTTTTGGTGTCTGCATGCGAACACTCTTGAGATGCTGTGCGCCTAAAAGAGAGATAAGGCGCAGTCATCAGGATTCGACTCAAACCGAGCTCACGAGGAAACTGGCTGCACGAGTCGAAGTGAGACAAAGATGCGAAAATTACAACAGCAGAAATTACTAATGATGAGGAACCCTACTTCTTACATCCCAAATCGACGAGGAGTCCTCTTAACGACTGGGGTACCTACTCCCGCAACCTTTGGCGTATTGGCAGCACTCTTCTTCGCCTTCGCCTTTTCTTCCTTCTCTTGTTGAGCCTGCGCAAACTCTTCTTTCAGTTTCATTTCCGCTTCAGATTCCTTCGTGAATTGCTGTTTCGCTGCGACGCGTTGACGATCTGAGAAGTGTTGTTCTCGAACTAGCAGCGAAGGGGGAGCAAGGTTAGTCGAGAGTTGTGGGAAGAGAGGCAAAGGAGAGCGAAGACGAACCCGAATAGAATTTGCTACCGAGTTCAGCGAGCCAGTTCGCATCGACTGATGTGACGGTCGACATGTACTCTTTACTCGTGAGGACAAGCTACAGCATGAGATGTGTCAGTGAGCGGAATCGGTGATGGGTAGCAGAAAAGCGCTTACCTCGTGGTAGACAACGTAGTCGGGCAGATAACCTAATCCGTAGAGAGACGATGTAGCGTGAAGATGCATAGGAACTAATCGAAAGCGACGGCATAAGCTTCGATCCTCGACTGGAAAAGACAGAATTGAACTCACCAGCTGTTCGAAGATGTTGGAACTCTCCGATACCCTTGACTCGAGCCGCTTGATGAAAGTAAGCGCCGCAGATAGTTTTACTACATACTCGAAGCTGAGTCAGCACGCGCAGAAATCAGCATCGAGGTCAGGGGCGACTTACCGAATGATATCCCAATCAGTTCCACAAGGAATGATATCGAGCTTTTGATGCTTCATGATATCGAGTAGCTGGGTTCGAACTTCACGAGCCTTTCGAAGGGTCTTCGGATGCAAGAAATGTCGGACCGACCAGGCGTCAGAGTATCTAAGGACGAAACGAGGTCAGTACCCCACTCGCAGAACACAGAGATAGTACAAGGAGCTTACCCATTACTCTTCCACTGAGTGTAGACGTGTAGTAGTGTCAAGTGATCACTCTCGGGTACGAAGAACTTTTCTCGAGCGGCATCCGATTCTTCTGCTCGCTCTTTCGGGCGATAGAAGACACTCGGTACTGAAAGCATCGAGACGATTGTGAGGACTTCGGCGGAGCATCGAGTATCGACGGAAGAGATGAGCATCTTGGCGAGAGCGGGGTCCATCGGGAAATGCGACATCTTTCTTCCGAGATCTGTCAGTTCTCCAGTGTTGTCGAGAGCGCCGAGAGTCCAGAGTTGATACATCGAGTTGAGAATGTTTTCCTGTTAGAAGTAATAGGCGAGTCAGTGCGGATCAGGCTGAAGTAGGGAGAGAACGCGACGTACTTGCGGTGGAGGATCCATGAAATCGAATTCCAACAGGTTCTTCACTCCAAGTGACTTGAGTAGCAAGACAGTGTTTGATAGATTCGTTCGTTGAATCTCGGGGATCGTACTCTCAAAGAGCTCGTCTCGGAAAGCCATCTCGGTAAAGAGTCGATAAGCGGTACTGACCAAGTCAATGAGGTCAATGAGGAACGACAATCAGGTCGAGAAGAGAAGCTCTAAGCTTACCCAGCACCAGTTCGACCAGCACGACCAGATCGTTGATTCGCGTTCGCTTGACTGATAGGAGTGATTTGAAGCGAATCCATACCCATTCTCGGGTTGTACACCTTGAGTTTGCTGAATCCAGCATCGATAACATACATGATACCATCGACGGTGAGCGATGTTTCGGCGATGTTGGTAGCGACGATAACCTTTCGTCGACCATCTTCGGTAGGTGCGAAGATCTTTGCTTGTAGATCGGCAGGCATCTGCGAGTAGATGGGGAGAACAGCCAGAGGAGCTGAGTCGTCGACTTGCGCCAATCGTTCTGTCATGTCGGAAAGGGCGAGTGAGTAAGCGGCTTAAGACGAAGAGATGGGAAAGACTAAACGAACCATTGATCACATCGCAGGTAACTTCGATATCTTCTTGACCGGTCATGAAGATGAGGACGTCACCAGGAGGATGTGAGATGTGGATCTGTAGAGCCTGCTTGACAGCAGAATCGACGTAATCTTCACAAGGTGTTTTACTGAACAAGACGTCGACCGGGAAAGTTCGTCCGGGAATAGTGAAACAGGGAGCTTGGTCGTAGAAGTTTGAAAACTGTCAAGAAGGGAACATCAGCGCTGGTTAAGTATCGAAGAGAGCGGAGTTCAGGTACTTTGGCAGCGTTCATCGTGGCTGAAGTGACGATCAGTTTGAGATCTCGCCGACGAGATAGAACTGTTTCGAGTGAGCAATGGTGAGCAATTCGATACAGTGAAGGAGCACAGTGAAAGAGATACTCACTCTTTCGTAAGAGCCCCATCAAGATATCGGTATTCAGAGAACGCTCGTGCGCTTCGTCGAGAATGATTACGCTGTATCGATCGAGATCTCCTTCGTTGAGCGATTCTCGAAGCATGACACCATCAGTCATATCTATAGCAGAATCAGAGTGTCAAGTCAATGCTGCGAACTGGAGAGATGAAGGGAACTTACATTTGATGACGGTCTTGTCCGAAGTGCAGTCTTCGAATCGAATGCTGTATCCAACTTCTGCTCCCAACTCGCACTCCATTTCTTCACTGACTCGTTGAGCTACCGACATCGCTGCGACACGTCGAGGTTGGGTACAACCGATCAATCCAAAGTTTGAGTAACCTTCTTCGTGCAGGAATTGAGTAAGTTGAGTAGTCTTTCCAGATCCAGTTTCTCCGATTACGACGACGACTATACAGCGAAGGATTGATATCAGTATGCATTGAGAGATGTGCACGAGCGGGGAAAGAGTTTACCTTGATTCTCTCGAACGATTTTGAGCAAATCTTCTCGACTCGCAAATGCTGGCAGGTATTGTCGCTGTTGTTTCAGCGTCTTCTCCTTGGCGAATTTACTACTTCCTTTCTGAGCTTTCATGTGCGAGGCGAATTGAGAATCTCCGTTCTTCTTGTTGCCAGAATCTTCTCCTTGAGGATCATTCGCGTCGACAGGTTTCGACACAATCGCTAGAGTCGAAAAGCAGCGTGAGTGCGAGGGGCATCGAGCGCGATGAGGTAGGATAGACTCACCTTGACCATCTGCATCCTCTGCAGCCTCTTGGACTCCCGTCAAGTTTCCGAGAGTCGTTCCCGCAATTTGAGCAACTTTCGCAGCGGCCTGTATCATCGAGGTTTATTAGTAAAGATCCTGAAAGCGAAGGTTAGATGGCTCACCTTCTCTCTTTCCCGTCTTGCCCTTCGCTCTTGCACCAGTAAACTACCTTTCTTCGAAAAGACCGCTAAATCACTGGTCGGATCTTTGATCGGATTGATCGGTTCGAGTTGTTTCGTGAATGCGAGTCGTCCATCCAAGAATGGAGGTTTGAGATCGTGAACCAGCAGATGCACCCTCGATTCCTCCTCGTCATCCAAAGAATCGAAATCGAGAACCCTTCTCTCTCCCGTCACTCCCGAAATTGACAACTGGTTGTTCTCCCACGCTTCCGTCTCTGCATTGAAATGAGCTTGACGAGCAGTGATACGTTTCTTGGGTCCAGCATTTCCTCCTCCAGCTTTTTTGACGAGTTGAGCCTCCCTCTCCGAGAAATCGTCGTAACCATCGAATTCGTTCCCACCTCCTTGGTCGTCGAGGTTGTACCATTCTCGATCAGACTGTAGTTGTTCTTCTTCCCAACTGACTTGATCCAAGTAGGAAGAAGGAGGTTCGATAGGTCCAGGAGATTCATCCCCTCCAACTCGAACTGATCTTGGAGTATCCCATTCTCTCCCGTCTCTTCTCGAAGATGACGGTTCCCCTCTCACGGATCTTGGAGTAGAGTCCCAACTACGTGGAGTCGAACTCGGCCCTCCTCCTCCTCCACCTCGAGCAGTCGAAGCAGGGGTCGAATCCCAACCTTGATTCCGTAACCTCTGATTCGAAGTTGATGATCCACCCGGAGTTTCCGGTTCAGCGTACCTCCTCCCCGTCGCACCTCTCGGAGTATAACCCCCATCCCTCGCTCCTCCTCCTCTATCATTCCCATTCCTCCCATTCCTATCCCTCTCTCGTTCCGCCTCGTAATCTCTTCCCCTCTCTCTCGGTCGGTCTCGCCTATCATCATTCCTATTCAACCTCTCCCTGAACCCTTCCATCGCTCGCTTCCCTCCTTCGTCTTGGTCCCGCTCTTGTCGACTGTCCCCCGCTGCAGTTTGTTGCTTTGCTCGTTTCGATCGATGTTCCTCGAGTTTGCGACGAGCTGTTTCTGATAGACCAGTACCGTGCGAAGGGGTGGCGTCTGGTCGATTACGTAAGTTTGTAGGTGCTGATCGATGTGAGGGAACTAGAAGAAACAAGAGGGCCAAGTTAGTCGAGGTGGACCAAAGAATGAAAATCGAAAACTTACTTTTAAACCCGCTTGAAGATGAATCCTCTTCTTCTTCCCCTTGATCGTATTTGACCCTCTTTACATTCTCACTCCTCTCTAGTGCTTGCTTCTCTTTCCTCTTCTCCGCAGCCAACCTATCCAACCCTAAATTACTGGATCGAGTCGGAGGTTGTTTAAAGACGTGTTTGTCTTGGGTCGAAGTGGATAGACCTGCTCTAACGGGAGCATCTGGAGCTAATACATCGTGATCTGTTACGGTTATTCCATTTGGGTTGTTGAATGCCTTGTCGAGAGTATCTTGAGCCTGACAGTAATCGTACACTTCTTGTGCCTGATCCTTGTTGAATTTACCGAATGATGAGATTGCTTTATGGAAGTGGTCTACAGTAGAGTGATGCTTTGATAGCGAGTAGACAGTTGAAGCGAGTTGATCATTCGGGTTGAGAGTGTTGAGGAATCGAGAGATGAGAATAGCTAGGTGATGCATAGGAGTTGGGGGTGCTGCACCTTCCATCCTCTGATTAACCTCTCTAGTGGTAATCGAGTCGGGCGAGATGGGGAGAGTGAATGCGAGACAAAGAGAGAGTCGCGAAGTGAGTCGAGGTTTGACTCCTGCCACCAACTACCCAAAACAGCTAGTTGAAAGCTATCACTAGTAGAATGTCCTCACCCAGACCACCTGCCTTACTCGCTCAAGGGAGACCAACTAAACTCGCCAATTCCTCCACTTCAAATAATCAATCTTCAACTTCAACAACAACTTCAACTTCTACAACAGCAAAGCCAAAGTCGGCGAAAGAATTGGCAAAGGCAGACAAAGCTGCAAGGAGAGCAGCACAAAAAGGTACCACACAAGGAGAATCGACAAACTCTGCTCCTCTCACTTCGCAAGGGGAAGCATCAGCTGGAGGTAAAGGGAAAGCGAGTCAGAACGCGGGACCACAACCATCAAGTGGTAAACATGGTCAAACTGCGAAAGGAGGAGGAGGAACGGGAGGAGATTCGAATCAATCATCTGCAAACCTCGCTTCTTCTTCCTCTTCGCACAATGTCGCAAACAACTCTCAAAACGCTCCATCTCAACTAGATCCCCTCCAACCTTTCCTCCATCTCGACCTCCCCATGCCTTCATCGTCTCTGTCGCATTCTTCCAAATCGAGTACCGCCAATATTCATCCTAGCATTCTCAGACTCGCCCTCCAATACTCCGAGTTCAAAGTAGTCGGTGCCAACGCACGTTGTATCGCAATGTTGGAAGCCTTCAAAGATGTGACTTACCTCGCTCATTCACATGCCAATATGCCTTTCCTTGAAACTGATCTGTCGTTTTCATTTCTCACAGATCATCACTTCCTACACTCCTCCCCCTCAAACAACCCTCACTCGTCACCTTCCGACGACTCACCTCAACCCACAAATCGCCCATCTCATTCGTGCTCGACCTCTCTCAGTTTCAATGGGAACCGCAATTCGTTACCTCAAATACGAGATCTCTCTAATCGAAATGGAAATGGATCTCGACGAGGTCCGCTTGCTCCCTTTATCTCTGCCTAACGAAACACTGTACTGATATAGGTCAGATCACGTTGTAGGCCAAATCACTCTTGTTGGAGAAGATCGATTCGTTCATTCGAGATCGAATCTTGTTGGCTGGTCGAGTGATCGAACAACATGCGGTCGAGAAGATCAAGGAGGGAGATACAATCTTGACGTATGCGAGATCGAGCGTCGTCGAGGGGGTCTTGTTGGAAGCGAAGAGAGCGGGAAAGGAGTTTAGTGTAGTCGTCGTCGATTCAAGACCTCTTTATGAAGGTATGCCTCAATCTCTCACTCTGCCTTGAAGCTGTCAATGCTAAAACGTTGCCTCTCAATGATAGGCAAGAACCTCCTTCACTCCCTCCGACTCGCCTCAATCCCAACGACCTACGTTCTCCTCCCTTCCCTTTCCCTCATCCTCCCCCGCATCTCACTCTGTTTCCTCGGAACTCATTCCCTCCTCTCAAACGGTTCAATGTTCTCTCGTGCCGGTACCGCCATGGTCGCCATGATGCTCAAAGAAAAAGGAGTACCCGTCGTCTGTTGTTGCGAAACTTACAAATTCTCAGAGAGAATCATGTTGGATAGTATCGTCGGCAATGAACGAGGTGAGTCCGACGTTGTTTCTATTCTTAGTCGTTCTGTGACTGACTCTCCCTCTCTGCTCGTTTAGCTACTCCAACTCCTCTCCTACAAGATCTCACTCTATCCCTTCCCACTCCCGCACCTCCTCCTCCTACAACATCTTCGAAATCGACCCCTGCTCCCCCTTCGAACGCAGCAACAAAACTCCCTGCGTCCCTCTCACCCTTGAGTCTGCTGTACGACGTTTCGAGACCCGAGGATGTAACGGTGGTTATCACGGAAGCTGGATTGATCCCTGTACAGAGTGTACCAGTGTTGTTGAGGGATTACAAACCCGTTCAAGGGAGGAATACTTGATCGGATCGGAGTGTGCGAGGAATCGGAATTGAGAGGAGGAGGGGAGGGAATGGTTTACAGAATCGGTGGTGATGATAGTGAATGATTGAGGAGGACTCGGAGATAGTAGACGATGGAAATAGAGTATTACGATGGTTTTCGATCGTACGAGAATTTCTCGCGAGAGTCTCGTGGGATCCTCGAAGTGGATGGTATGAAGTGGATGGTATGAACCGCTCTCAGGTGAGCACTCGCAGGTTGTGGTGTCTGACGAAAACAAATCTATGTATTACGGGAACAGACGGATAGAGTGAAGCGACAAAAGAGGAGAAGCTTTGCGCAAGAGGAAAGTGAACTTGGTCAACTATCGACGAGGCCCAGGGAGGAAGGGATTTCCCGCCTTTTACAACACACCAATGTCAGCTACTTGACTTCGCTGAAGGACAGAGCTGCAGGACGAGTAGACTTACAGGAGCTGAACTCGACGGACCAGTGGGAGGGGGAGGAGGGGGAGGAGGAGGGCCATAGCAATTTGGAGGGGCTCCGCGAGGTACCACGGGATTGAGGAGCTATGGTACCTGATAGATGAGTGCCCGTGGCTAGAAAGCGGAATTGAAAGGCTCACCCAACTCTTCGCGATCTCGAAAGCTTGCAGATTTCGAGAGAGCAAATCCGTATAACGTGCGACTCGGTCTTGATCCTTCACATTTTCCAATCTAACCTGCCATTCTGCTTGTAATTCGGCAACTTCATCTGTAAGGACAACACAAACTGCCCTTGCGAATTGCTCCAAGGTTTCAAGGTCCCTCGGAAGCGCCTTTTCCAAGCTCCCTTTCCAAATTGCGTCGCTTTTGGTAGGATCGCAATGATCGGTGGCCTCAAGAAGTTCGACGAAGAGACGGAGGAGGAACACTTGAGCACTTTGTCGGTCCAAGTGGAATCGTCGCTTTGCGGCGTTGTGTCTATTGAGCACGGAACGTATTTCGACGGACTCGGTGCGGATGCGCTTGAGGACCCGAATCAAGAAGTGAGCTGGATGGAGCGTTACAACTGTAACAGATTCTTGAGGTGTGAGGTGAATCGATATCGAGCTTCCACCCAATCTTCCCGTAGGGCGCTGCAAATCAAAGAATGCATGATGTGTAACTAAGGCGTCACTGTAGACTTGGAAGTCAGCTATCCCATGCCAGAGTGAGAAAGATGGGGAGATCCCGCCTACGGTAGGCTTTCTTGAGGACGAGCGAGAGGGTTCCACGGCCGCGGGCGAGGGCAAAAGAATTCCCCGAGCTCGCGTTCATGTGGGACGTGAGGGATTAGATGATGCCAGTATGGATTGACCAGTCCTCTTGCTATTTCGACCATACGTTCTACTATAGCATGTGCAGCATTCGAGTCCACCGCGACGCTGTCGAAGTAATGTTGCGGAATCAAGAGAACATCGAGAGTCTGCGATGATCTAAAGTCGATAAGTCTTGGGCGGAGTGTCATACTCAGGGTCAGCTTACCAAGTTGTTCGAAGGGATGAACAGATTACGTTCTGCGAGGTGATGATCCTGTCTATCAAACATTCCGTAGAAAATGTTCAAGGCTCCAGCACCTGCATCAGAGCACTTTCAGCTTTGTACGCCAGAACGATACAGTAGAATAGATTCACCTATGCAGCAGAGCTCATAAGTGACTGGGGGAGGACCCTTGCCCGGCAGGGAGGTACGGTTGATGATGCTAAGAGATTTCTCCAGCAGTGCTGCCGCTCTCATTTGGCCGTAATCCGCTTTGACGGTGACATTCAGTAGGGGAGGCATGTTGATGATTGAGGTTAGAGGTAGTAACTTAAAGGAGGAAGGGAAGTCGAAAAGGGGCCTGGGAACTGAACCACGCGGATTTCGGATAAAGACGCACCAACTTTTCAGGGGTCGTCGACGAACCCACACTGACTCGTAGCCGCCACCAAGTCGTTGCAGGTAGGAGCAAAGCTGAGAAGGCTAGACGAGAATGCTGAACGCGCTGATTGTTGACTTCGCCTCGAATTCGACTTTCTTCGACCATTTCCCTTGCGAAGTCTTGTACAGATTAGAACACAAAGAAGTAGAGCAGACGAGGTCACTGGTCTTCTTTCCGGACTGACCGGTTGTTGCGGGCGGAGTCGCGAGGAAGAGAGAGCATACTGAAGACAAATCGAGAAAGAAAAAGAGGAACCTCCTCTGGGTTTTGCATCGCTTCCGTTCTCTGCAGACTTGCTCAACTAAAACGTAGCTATCCGTGACTCTCTACGTCTCTGTCTCTCAGGACAGAAGCATTCGAGACAGAATCACCGCTGATTCAACTGATCTTTTCCCCTGAATCTGTACAAACTCCTCGAGACTTTCACACCTTTCCCCTCTGTTCAAGCGACGACTACCATCTTCCTAATGGTGAACCTCCTGAGCTTGAATCGTTTCACAAACGATAACGACGGGTTGATCGAATTTAGTCTTGATCTCCAAATCTTCCCAAGCTTTGTTGATTTCTTCTTGATCAAACTTGTAGCGGTTGACGCTGACGTGGAGGGCGTGACGATCTACGAGTTCGAGAACCTTTTCGAGGCTGACTTTGTCGGGCCAAACTGCACCACGGATTGAGAGAGCCTTCGCGACGATTGGGGCTGTTTAATCGAGCGAGATGTGGTGAGCTCAATATTCGAAGAAATGAAGATATGAAGAAGCTTGATGTACCAAGAGGAACGTGAAGCTTGTGATTGTGACTGGGAGCGAGAACGACGAGTTCAGAAGAGTACCTCATAGCTTCGAGGATTTGATCGAAAGCATCGTCAGGTTGATTGACAGCTACAAAATCGGGTTTTGAGAGTCAGTAGAAGCTGATGCAGCGGAAATGAGAAGAAGAGTCGCTAACCGACAGCGAAGCGAATTCCACCGATTGCTTTCAAAGCTCCAGCAAGATCGTTGTGAGAGGTCAAAAGTAATTCACTCGGTTCTACGTCGTAGAAGGCGGCATTCCAGCGGTCATTCGAGGTGATAACGATGATGCGTTGTACTTTGTGAACTGAAGTAGCTTTGAGAACTTGAACTGCGATTCGAGCGGCGCCTCTACGACGGAGAGAAGAACAATCAGTCGAGGGGATCACACTTCGAGGAAAAGAGAGTAGAGCGTACCCGTCACCGATGACGATATCAATTCCATGACCGTGATATCCAAGACGTTCGTTGGCATCGTTACGACGATGAGTTTCATCCCTCGAGAGTTCCTTTTGTTCTTTCTCGAAGCGACGAAGTTCAGCTATCGAATGAGGACAGGGTCAGTCACTGAGAGAAGCAAGCTTGGAAGGAGACACTAGGACACTCACTTTCAACCCTTCCTCCTTCGAAACACTCAACATAGGAGAATTGAGTGGGACCTTCACGTTTCTTCAACTCGACGACGTAATCAGCGTTGACAACAGCGTACTCAGCGAGAGCTCCATGAGCGCAAACACCTATGGAGAAGTCGACAATCCGAGATCAGCGAAAACCAGAGAAGAGGAAGCGAGCGAAGAGTGTGAGAGCTCACCGATCACGTTGTGTCCAATTTTGAAGTGCTTGACTCCGACACCAACCTGAACCACTTCTCCAGAGAAAGAAGATCCAGGAGTGACAGGGTACTTGAGGTGAGGCAGTAACCCATGTTTGACGATTTCATCACTAGAATTGCGAAAAATCGAAAGGATTCAGAAAAGCTCTCTCCTCAGATCGAGCAGCTTTTCACTTACGTCGAATGCAATCCAACTGAGAAGACCTTGACTACGATCTCTGTAACACGCGAAAGTATTCCAATCAGTTTGTGAAAAAGAATAGAGATCGAAAGAGTTGGTGCGACTGACCTCCTTCTTTTGGATGAACCCATTCTACCTCCTTGATCTCGAGTTTCGATCCTGTACTAGTGAATTGAGCAGCATTGAAGACTTTGGGCGCCTCGAACACCTTGACGTTGGATTCGAAGAAGTGGGAGAGTTTGTCCATTGTTGACTAAGAGATCGAGGAGCGGAGGACGAGAGGGGAAGTCAGCTTGTTACTGTAGAGAACGGAGATACTATTGAGAGACTTACAAAGTAGATGGAAGTGAAGAGATAGAAGTCCGAGGAAGGAAAGAGAGAGAAAGGGAAGAGAAGAGGAAGAAAGAGAGAGAAATTTCTGAGAGCCAAACTTCTTCGCAGAGGGCGAGTCTCGCAGACATATGCTTTCTTCCCTCCCAGTTCTAGCGCAAGCGCGAGCTACACTTCTCGTAACCTGAGCGCTCACGAGAGGAAGCTTGGGCCAGAGGTATGCTGCAAACGAGGCTAAGAGACTTGACCGTCTCGACGCCTCCAGACCTCTAAACTCCGACTGCTTCTAAATCTACCCCTTACTCGTCTCCAGCTGACCACTTCTCGTTCACCGATCCTCTTCAAACCTCAGTGTTTCGACAGGATTTGGCACAGAAAGGGAGAAATCAATGAATGGGACTACATACAACGAAGAAAAGGCACAACATGAAGGCATCCAAACTCGACGCCGAGTTACTCGCGAGGAAGTATCTACAGCTTCGAACCCTCTTGAACTGGACCTTTGAGGAATTGTTTCGCCGTCTTCTCCAAAATCTTCTTCGAATGGAACTGCCAGAACTTCTCAGTTGAATCCTGACCACATGCGTTCAGCAGTACTTTCTTTCCACCGGGATGTTCATCCTATTGCAAGAGATCGAGGGAAGCAAGTGGGATATGTCAGCGACTAAACTCGAGGGATAATGATTGCTTCCTCCCGAGTCGGGTGCCATTCAGCTCGGATGTGCAGAGGCTTTAAGGGTTCTTCCTTGACGTCGATGGTGACCTCAAGGAGCGCTGTCCTTGCGAATTCAACGAGCTGAGCATTCTGTCTCGTTTGCTTTTCTTCGTAAATTTCTCCTTCTTCTGTCACATCCTGCCTCTCCGACACATTGTTCTCGACCGGGTCACGGCCCTCCTCCGTCTCAGCTACACGTATTGCTACAAGAAAGCGTTGCTTAGTCGACGACGTTCGGGAGATCCGCTTACGAGGAATTCGGTTACATCTGAAAACAAGACTAGTCAGCCCAATCCCTCGATTTCGACGAATGGAAAAGCTCTCACCATAAACATTTCCCTCGATGATGACCCATGCATCGTCGGCGCTCTTGTGCTTTGCGACTTCGGCGGCAGAAATGGCCTGGAACGGGAGGTAGTGGGGAGGTCAGCTTCCTTGCTCTCGAGAGGAGACCGGTTATAGCCATTCGACATCAGATGCACTATATCTATATGTCCCATGCAACAAAGCGCATCGCTTGACGTCGCGACTTGACGACTTCACGCCGGAACTTCAGCGAAACTTTGAGAGCGACTCACTTTGGACATGATGATTTCTGAAGGTTGAGAGTTGGTAGGCTTGAAGCTAGGGGATTCGGATGACGGATAAAAGGTCCAACAGGCGATGGAGAGGAGTAAGAAGAGTAGAAGAGCCGTCAAGGTCGTTTTTCGTTTTTGGCGTGCATCCGATTCGTCGTTGGGATACCACCTCATTTCCTCGCTTCCAAAGCGTGTATATACAGTTGCTGGCTCGTTCGTGGGCTGAGAATGTCGATTGTAAGAAGCTAGAATCGAACCCTTCTCTCAGAGTCGCGTGCTCTTGGTCTTTTCTCCGCAGAAACGGCACCGAACTTTGAAGGCGGTACGTAGAGATGAAAGATGTTTGCAAACGATAAAGTAAAGACAAGAGAAGCCAAGAGACGAAGAAACGATAAACAAAATTTCCGGAAAACTGCTAGGGAGGTATCAATGGTACGAATGAGAAGTGACTGAGAAGCGGAGAGTGTATAGTGGTCGACGAGAGAAGTAGTGAGGACTGAGGAAAGGGTATAGATTGACGATAGAGTAGGGATCTAATGTGCGGAGATTATTCGAGTTCAGGTTCGGGCTGTTCGAGTAGACGAGTCAGCGCTGCGTCGACATGGGAAGGGCGAGGAGCGGAACATACCTCGACGGAATCTACCACTTCACTGATAAATACGTTGACAAAACCCGGAACTTCTCGTTCAACTTGTTCCATCGCAGCTCTAAATCGTAATAAAGATTCCCTCGCTTGCTGATTCGTGATGCGATCGTGGATCTGTCGTCAAAGTGTCAATCAGTGTCTATTTATAGTCAGCAGAAAGTAAGACTTACAGAATCGAGTACCGGCAAAACAACGGTATCTAGAATGTTCCCTTCTGCCTCTTCCTCGTCCTCTTGCGATTCATTCGAGGCTTCTCGACCTCTCGGCGCGACGTCGCCTCTCCTCGGTGTTGTGCTACGATCATCAGCGTATCTATTCTCTTCCTCCTGAACTTGCTGTAACCTCAGCTTCTCCAACCTATCTCTTTCCCGATCCAACGCGTCTCGAGCTCTCTCATCCGCATCGACAGTACTCGGCGCTGCTGAAGAGAATGCGTCATATTCTGAGTGTGCCGAGGGATTGCCAGAGGAGAATGATGCGGCCGAAGATGGAGGAGCTCTTCGAACAGTGTCGAAAGGAGGATGCGATTGAAGAGGTTGAGAAGTAGTTGCAGGGGAAGGTCTAGCGTAATCGTGACTGCGAACGCTTGAGCCATGAGAGGGGTGGTGTTGTGGTGGTTGAGATTGCTGTCGATACTGTTGTTGAGCCTGTTGCGCTTGCGCTCGACGAAGGGTCGCTGGACCTCCAGGTCGAGCGTGTACATGTCGAACAGTCCCGAAGTCCCAGAGATCCTCTTGAGCTTGCGAAGACCTGTCGAAAGCAGAAGAGTTTCAGCGGGAGTCGGGACAGAGCGCGAAGATTCCTCAACTCACTCGTTTTCGCTATCTCCACTATGATCTCCATCTCCCCGTGAAGGTTCAGCTCCCGAACCCGTCTTCCATCTTTCGAGTCTTTCAATCAACTCGACGAGGTAACCAGTCTTTTTCGCACTTTTGATGAATCGATGCTTGAGGAGATCTTTCGCTGAAGGTCGAGCCAACGGATCACGTTGAAGACAGAGTGAGACGAACTCTCGGAAAGGTTTCGAGAAGTGAGCGCCTTCGAGAACTGGAGGAGGGTTCTTGGGAATAAGGAAGAGAACCTGCCATAGCAGACGAGCAATGATGAGTTTGACTAGAATGTCCGGAAGAGCGAGGCAAGGTCTTACCTTCATAGGATGTAATTCGGCATAAGGAGGTTCACCGTTCGCCATTTCGATGAGAGTGATTCCAAGCGACCAGATATCGGCTTTCGAATCGTATCCAGATTGCTTGATCACCTCAGGTGGCATCCAATATGGCGTACCGACAAACTGTGTGACAGCTCGAGGGTTCAGTAGGAGCGCAGATACTGATGTAAGGAGCGGACTAACCGTGTTCTTTTTGTCCATCGTCGCTGTGAGCTGCCCACTGACTCCGAAATCTGCGAGTTTCACTGCAGAGAGAGAAAGGTTATGCTCAGTGACGAAGCTCGGAGAAGAGAAGAGAGGATAACTCACCTTCTCCAGAAGCGCTGAGGAGAATATTCGCAGCTGAAAAACGATGGCAAGAGATCGTCAACAACGACGTCAAGCGACCGAACGCGATCGATGAAACGTACCTTTGATATCCCGATGAAGTTTCCCCTCTCCATGTAAGTATTCCAAACCCTTCAACAGTTCCCTGCAAATGATCGCAATGTACTCTTCTTTGAACACTCCAGGTTTGAGCAGATCACCGCAAGACCCTCCCGAGAGATACTCCATGACGATCCATAGCTCTTGACCTCGTAACCACGATCCTTCATATTTCGTCACGAAGGGAGAGTCGAGAGAAGAAAGGATTGAAATCTCCGACTGTGAAGACGTCGAATTAGTTTCCCACGATGAATGGAGATGAGGGCGCACGAGCTCACTTGAATATCTTCGATCTCATCTTCTGCGTCTTCGAGATTGATCACTGCAGACAGACTTGCGTCGGGTCAATCTCGGCAAAAGTTCGACGAAATCTACGAAATCTTACCTTTGATCGCGACTGCTTTTTGCGTTCGAACAGCATAACCCTTGAAGACTTCTCCGAATGATCCCTTCCCTGTCATAGAGCAATTGAGAATCAGTAAAGTAGTTTGATCCAACGTTCGAAACGAGCTCCTCGCAACGATGATTCCCGTCTGGACGCGCTACATCCATTCACAAAGCTTCCTTATCCCTGCGCTTATACCGCCAAGTATACAGAGAGAGGATGGAGGAACTAACCGATTCTATCTTGTCTGACGAAGAGATCTGCCGGGTCCGCGTTCCTACTATAGTCTGAACCTGAACCACCTGATCCACTACTACGTATACTCATTGAATGTAGACCCGAAGCGAACCCGCTATCTGCTGTTCTCCCTCCCGAACCTGAGGCGTGTTGAGTGAAAGAAGAGCGAGAAGAGGGGGAAGCTTGGGCTTGCTCTGGAAGGTGGTTAGAGGGCGAGTAGTGCGAGTATTGGGATACTTGAGGTGAATGACGTTGTGTTTGAGGTGGTTGTTGCTTTTGAGATGCTCTTCGGAGTAATCCAGACATTCAGAGCCTGTGCAGGAATGAGATCAGCCACAACAGAGGTCTTGATCTTGTAGATCGACTTGCAGACTAACTGCAAGCTCGTTAAAGCAAGAAAGAGTCGAGGTTGACGAGGTTGAGGACGAGAAAATCGATTGAAGGTGTTTCCTCTCGCAACGTTCAGAAGTTCAATACTGGGTCATGTGCGATGTCCAGAGGATCGCGCAGAAGCAAGGTGAAGAAGGAGGGCAGTTCCAAATGAGTGAAAGTACTTTCGCAAGTCGCAGGCATCTCGCAAAGAGGTTCACCACTCGAAACGCATCGAAGATTCGGAGACAGACGGAAAAGAGGGATTGCAACGAGTGACTAAATGAAAGTGAAATGAGAAAACAAGAAGAATAACCCTAGAGAGAGAACCCGCTCCGACATCGACCGACAGCTGTGACGACGACAGCTGAGATCTAGCGGTTTCGCTTGTTGCCAATGAGAGCCTTGATCGAGATCCTGTCTCCCGCACAGATTCTAACGGCGTTGTAGAGCATCTGGAGACGTTCTTGAGTAGACTTGCTGTCCTTCGAGATCCAGACGTCGGGCTTGTTGAACTCCATCTCCTTGATGTGGTAGGCGAAGTTGGTCTCGGTCTCGAGATCCTTGAGGACAGCGATGACGAGGAGTAAGAACATGTCGTCGACGGGACGAACGACCGATCTGAAGAGGCGAGATGAAGCAGAGTCAGGAAGCGAAGAGGGGAAAGAACGAAGGTGCTTACTTGTACTCGAGAGTAGGGACGTGGATGAAGTTGTAGGGCTGCTTAGCCATCTCTTGAGGGTCGCTATCAGTGCGAGGGCGAGGTCAGTGCTTGAGTAACATTACGAAAACAGCCGAGAAGAAACTTACTGAGTGAGAACGACAGTGTTATGGACTCCCCAACGAACACCTTCTTCATCGTAGAGAGCGGCCCACATCGAATCGAGATCCTTGACAGGCTTGGGGGAACCAGACCACTTGCTGAAGAATCGAATAGGTCGAGTGAGTGTAATTCCCGGCGAAAAGGAAAGAGAACGGAGCTTACCGCATGTCATCCTCAGCGAAGAGACCTAGGACTCCGTCACGTTCGTCGTCCTCAGGTCCTCCGGTTGGCAAATTGAGCTCTTCGAGAATCTTCAAACCCTGTTCACGAGGCTTCGAAGTATAGAACTTCGACCCAAAACAAGAGCACGAGTTAGGTGAAAGGGCAGAGGCTGATGAGAATGAAAACGACGTACAACGAAGCACCAGGGCGTCTTTTGAAGGAGAAGATACGCCTATAGGGCCGAAAGCAACATAGGGATCAGTTAATAGAAGCGAGAAATAAGAATTGGTTTTCGAGAACTTGCCATCAAGGTTTGCAGGTAAGGACGAGAGATAACGTCGGTGTAGCCTCCCTTGAGATGGGTGGGAAGAGTTGCGTCAACTACACCGTCAAGAGAGATGACGAGGAGAGGGTTGGTCGCCTGAACCGGACGAGAAGGAACGTTGACTTGGGAGAGATAATCTCTGTTCGCGGTGTGTCCAGTGATACCTCCGAGGATGCTGGCGAGACTGCAAGTGCAAGGGCCGTTGTTGCCTCCAATGAACTGAAGGCGAGAATGAGAAAGAGAGTAGTCATGCGGTCAGCGGCAAGAGACGAATGAGAAAGATAGGGGAATTGGACTCACTCGAACGTGGATAGGGCAAGGAGAGGAAGTCATGGCACTGCTATCACCTCCGAAGGGGATGGCAGTGATAGACATCCTACGAGTTCGCTTGAGGACCGTTACAGTGGTATTACCACTACCCGGTTGAGATCCACTGCCACTAAGCAAGGAAGCGAGTTGAGAGTTGAGAACGAGAGGAGACGACATCTCTAGGGTCTGGGGGATACTTTGGGGGGAGAAAGGTATGGAAAGGAAAGAAAGAGAGAGAGCGAGAGGGAGCGGAAAAGCGGTTCTTGTCAAATCTTGAGGTCCGCGGCGTAATTCGGAGTCCGAAAGACAGGAGACATGTGGCGGTGCATAATGGTTCGATAGGAGTAGTCATAAGCATAGCAGGGAAGAAATGTAGAGAGAAGTAGAGTCTGAAGAGGTGCGAAAGTTGAATATTGAAGCGAAAGTTGGGTGAAAAAGAGCGAACCCGTCTCCAACCAACAAGTATCTCGCATGGAGACGTGGAACGAGGTAAGCATTTCCGATGGCTAGAGATAGTGTGACTCACCCCTAGCAACTGAGTAGGAACTCTCCCGGGCTTTTCTCCCACTGAGATGGGCTTCCTTCTCCACCTCTTCCTCGAACCTCTTGATCAAGCTCCTACACCGTACAGACCCTCAAGAACTATGTCTGTTGGCAACTGATCTGCACAGAGTCTATTACGAGGGCCTCAAAGGGAGACAATTGGTGAGAAGGGTGGAAGATACTGTTTCATCCTCCTCTGAGTCGCAAGCGGAATCGTTGGGAGTAATTGCGGGGGTTGGCGAAGAAGGTGA
>JGI24890J29729_1000513_pt1 | contig 23566 bp, 35 predicted proteins | sample FreactcultureFD7_FD_29729 | JGI IMG/M metagenome (IMG submission 29729)
TGTTCTCGTGTAGTAGAGGACATGAACCATGAATTAACCGATGTCATGCAAGAGTTTCGCCCTGAACATGAGCGTATGCTCTGGGGTGTGGGGCTTTCAGGTAACGGATTTAAAAAAGTATATGTCGATCCTGCCCTCGATAGACAGGTCTCGATGTATATTCCTGCCGAAGACTTAGTAGTTCCTTATGGTGCTTCCAGTCTAGAACAAGCAGAACGTATTACTCATGTAATGCGTAAGACAGAAAACGAACTTAAACGCCTTCAGTACGAAGGTTTTTATCGTGATATAGATCTGGGAAGTCCAGATAATACTTTAGATGAAATCGAAAAAAAGATTGCTGAGAAGCTTGGCTTTAGAGCCAGCACAGATGATCGTTTTAAAGTATTGGAAATGCACGTTCACCTTGATTTAGAAGGGTTTGAACATACCGATGAAGATGGCGAACCAACAGGAATTGGTTTACCCTATGTTGTCACCATCGAAAAATCAAACGGATCGGTACTTTCTATCCGTAGAAACTGGGATCCAGATGATAAAACACACCAAAAACGGCAGCATTTTGTTCATTATGGGTATATCCCTGGCTTTGGCTTTTACCACTTTGGTCTTATTCATCTTATTGGTGCTTTTGCTAAGTCTGGTACATCCATCCTTCGTCAGCTGGTTGATGCAGGGTCACTATCCAACTTGCCTGGAGGGTTTAAGACTCGTGGTTTGCGAGTTAAAGGTGATGACACCCCGATAGCTCCAGGTGAATTTAGGGATGTAGACGTACCCAGTGGCACGATGAAAGACAACATCATGCCTTTGCCGTACAAAGAACCTAGCCAGACTTTGATGGCGTTGCTCAATCAGATCGTAGAAGAAGGTCGTAGGTTTGCTTCTTCTGGTGATTTAAAAGCCAGCGACATGAGTAGTCAGTCTCCAGTTGGTACAACATTGGCAATCTTGGAGCGTACTCTTAAAGTAATGTCGGCTATTCAAGCCCGTATTCATTACTCAATGAAGCAAGAATTTAAGCTATTAAAGAAGATTATTGCTGACTACGCACCAGAAGATTACAGTTACCAACCCACTAGCGGTAGTAGGTTAGCCCGTAGATCTGACTATGAAATGGTTAATATCATTCCAGTATCAGATCCAAATGCTGCAACCATGAGCCAAAAAGTAGTTCAGTATCAAGCTGCTTTGCAACTGTCTCAAACAGCTCCCCAGCTGTACAACTTGCCTTATTTGCATCGCCAAATGTTAGAAGTTATCGGCATTAAGAACCTTGAAAAATTGGTTCCATTGCCAGAAGACATGAAGCCTACAGACCCAGTAACAGAAAACGTCAACGTCTTAAAGAGCAAACCATTAAAGGCGTTTATTGGTCAAGACCACCAAGCCCATATTCAAATCCATATGTCGGCTATGAATGATCCAAAAATAAAACAAATCATTGGTCAAAACCCACAAGCTCCCATGATGGTCCAAGCAATGCAAGCTCATATTACCGAGCACGTTGGACTGGAATATATGCGACAGATGCAACAACAAATGGGTATCGATATTCCGTATTCAGATGACGATGATCCAGATTTTCATATTAGCCCAGAGCAAGAAATGCAAATTGCTCGTCTGGCTGTCCCAGCTGCACAAAATATCCTGCATCAAAATCAAACTGCGGTGGCTGCACAACAGGCACAACAGGCTGCTCAAGATCCAGTGATTCAAATGCAGATGAAAGAACTCCAGCTAAAAGCCCAAGAAATGAATATGAAAGAGAAGAAAATGCAATTAGATGCATTGGCTAAAGCGGATCAATTGGAAATTGAAAAGTCTCGTATTCAAGCCCAAAAAGGAAATTGCTGGTATGCAAGTAGGAGCTAAGACTGCCAAAGACAAAGCAGACCTTGCAGCCAAACAACAACTGGAAGGCATGAGAATTGGCAACCAAATGGGAACTACTAAAGCCCAATTAAATCAACAAAGCCAATCTGAACGCCTAAGAATCATGGCTGATTTAGCTAAGATACAAGAGCAAGCAAAATACAAAAACCCTTCAAAAAAGGAAACTAAATGAAAGAAAAAATACTAGACCATCTCCTCAAACAGGTAGATGCGAAAGTTAGGGTCTTGGAAGAGTCCCTAGGTACAGGCGAAGCCAAAGACTACGCTGACTACCAAAGAGTGTGCGGAACAATTACAGGTCTATTGTCTGTGCGGATGTACATAACTGACCTTAAAAAGAACTTGGAGAATTTTGATGAGTGAAATACTAATCGGCTCAAACACCGATGATGTGAGTAACGTAACAACCCTGCCTCAAACAGCAGAAGAAAAAGCAAGACAACTACCAGCCCCAAAAGGCTATCGTATGTTAGTAGGTATCCCAGATGCCGAAAAAGCACACGGTGGTGGTTTGATTGAAAAAGCAGATGCTACTTTGCGTATGGAAGAAGTACTTTCTACCGTATTTTTTGTCATTGCAATGGGTCCAGACTGCTACAAAGACGAAAAACGGTTCCCTACTGGTCCTTGGTGCCAAGAAGGTGACTTTATTCTTGCCAGACCAAACACTGGCACACGACTAAAGATTCATGGTCGTGAGTTCCGATTAATCAATGATGATTCTGTCGAGGCTGTAGTTGAAGATCCTCGTGGAATTACTCGTGCCTAAGGAGAATAATCATGGCTGAATTTGAAAAACAAGACTTTTCTTTNCTAGATAGTGACGATGCAACCCCATCAGACGTAGAAATTGAGATTGTTGACGATACTCCAGAAGAAGATCGGGCTAATGCAGCTCCACTTCCTAAAGAAATCGTTGATGAAATCGACAATGATGACTTAGAGGCTTACTCTAAAGAAGCAAAACAACGTCTTTTGCAGATGAAAAAGTTAATTAATGATGAACGTAGGGCTAAAGAAGCTGCTTTACGGGAAAATGAAGAAGCTATTCGTGTTGCAAACACCATTATTAATGAAAACAAAGCGTTAAAAGGTCGTTTATCTAATGGAGAAAGGGTTTATGTCTCTACTGCCAAGGAAAAACTGGCTTCTGATTTAGATCAAGCAAGACGGGCATACAAAGAAGCTTATGATTCTGGAGATGCAGATCGTTTAGTAGAAGCTCAAGAGCGTTTAACTGATGTTAAGTTTAAATCTCAAGAGATGGATCGTTATGTACCACAATATGACGAAAATACTTTACAATCTTCTGAAGTTGAGGTACAAATACCTCAAGAACAGAACCAACCAGTACGTTTGGACTCAAAAACCCAAGCGTGGCTTGACAAAAACAAGTGGTATGGTACTGACGATGACATGAGTTTTCTCGCAATGGGAATTCATAAGAGGCTAGAGCGTGATGGAGTCCCGACAGGCTCCGATCATTACTGGAACTCTATTGATACCGAGATGAGAAAGCGTTTCCCAGAGAAATTTGGGGAAGTAGAAGCCAAACCTTCTGCTACAACTCGAAAAAGCACGGTGGTTGCACCAGCAACGAGGTCAACGTCTTCAAAAAAGATCACATTAAATACCCGTCAAATGGAACTGGCTAAGAAGTTCAAAATTACGCCAGAGCAATATTACAACGAACTAGTTAAAACGGAGTCCCAAAATGGCTAATAACAATCGTACCCCCCGTGAAGTAGAAACAAGACAACAAGAGGTTCGCCCTATGGCGTGGAAACCCCCTGAGTTGTTACCTGAACCAGATAAGCAAGCAGGATTTTCTTATCGTTGGGTTAGGGTTTCGATGCTTAACAATGCTGACCCTCGTAATCTCTCTTCAAAACTGAGAGAAGGCTGGGAACCAGTCAGAGCTGAAGAGCAACCGAAATATGGAATGTTGACCGATCCAGATAGTCGATACAAAGACAATATTGAAATCGGTGGTTTACTGTTATGCAAAATTCCTGAGGAATTTGTAAAGGCAAGGATGGATTATGAGAACAACCAAACCCAAGCAAATGCAGATGCAGTAGACAATAGTTTTATGAGACAAAGTGACACTCGGATGCCTCTCTTCCAAGAGAGAAAATCTACAGTTAGCTTTGGTAAAGGTTCTTAACTTTTTAGGAGATTTATATGGCTTATCCTACTGTATCAGCCCCTTACGGGCTAAAGCCAGTTAACCTGATTGGTGGTCGTGTTTTTGCGGGTTCTACCCGTATGTTTCCGATTACTAACGGTTACAGTACTAGCTTGTTCAACGGTGACGTTGTAGCAATTGGTACTGGTGCAAACATTGGCAACTTAGTATCCTCAACATTAGCTTACAACGCTTCTTCAGCTGTTGCTGGAACAATCGGTGTATTTGCTGGTTGCGAATACTCAACCACTGGTGGTCCAATTTACGGTAAAAACCGCTATCAATTCTGGCAAGCAAGCACTTCAGCTACAGATGCGATTGGTTATGTCGTTGATGATCCTCAAGCAGTTTTCCAAGCAGTTTGCTTGTCTAACCCAGCTGGTACTGGTGGTTCTACAACCATTCAATACCTAAACCCAGCTTTCGTTGGTNCTAATGCTTATTACATTGGTGCTGCTGCTGGTAATACTGGTTCAACAACTACTGGTGACTCTGCTGCTGGTATTGCAATCTCTGCTGCTGCCACAAGCACTTCAGCGATTACACCTNTNACTACATCGGCTCCTTTNCGTATCGTAGGCGTTGTAACTGCTTCAGCTGTTACTGTGACTCAAAATGCTACAACTTCTAGCACTACAGTTACTTTATCTGCTGCTAACACTGCAATCCTCCCAGGTATGGTTATTTCTGGTCCTGGCATCACTGCTGGTTCCAATACCTATGTAACAACTGTAAACGGCACTACTGTAACTATCAACACTGCTGTAACAACTACACAGTCGACAGCTGCACAGTATTCTTTCACTGGCTACCCAGAAGCATTAGTTACTTGGAACTTCGGTTACCATAGTTACTTCAATGCCACTGGTGTTTAATTAAGGAGCATTTAAATGGCTATTTCTCGTGCACAACTACTAAAAGAGCTATTACCTGGATTAAACGCTTTGTTTGGTCTGGAGTATGCTCGTTACGGTGAAGAACATAAAGAGATCTATGAAATCGAGACCTCTGAGCGTTCTTTTGAAGAAGAAACAAAACTGTCAGGATTCTCTGCTGCTCCAGTCAAAAACGAAGGCCAAGCCATCGCTTATGACAACGGACAAGAGGCTTGGACAGCTCGTTACAACCATGAAACTATCGCTTTGGGCTTCAGTTTGACTGAAGAGGCAATCGAAGATAACTTGTATGACTCGTTATCTGGTCGCTACACCAAGGCTTTGGCTCGTGCTATGGCTTACACCAAACAGGTTAAAGCTGCTGCTGTATTGAATAACGGTTTTAACAGCCAATTCACCTATGGTGATGGTCAGCCTTTGTTCTCTACATCACATCCTTTNATTTCTGGTGGTGTTAATGCTAATACACCTTCAACTCCTGCTGACTTGAACGAAACTGCGTTGGAAAACGCTGTTATTCAGATCGCTGGCTGGACTGATGAGCGTGGTTTGCTAATCGCTGCAAAACCTAAGAAATTGATTGTTCCACCAGCACTCCAGTTCGTTGCTACTCGTTTGTTAGAGACTGAACTCCGTGTTGGTACTAACAACAATGACATCAATGCAATCAAAAACAATGGTTCCGTTCCAGAAGGTTACACAATTAACCATTTCTTGACCGCTACTAATGCTTGGTTCTTGACCACTGATGTTCCTAACGGTTTGAAGATGTTCGTAAGAACACCTTTACAGAACTCTATGGATGGTGACTTCGATACTGGTAACGTACGTTACAAGTCTCGTGAGCGTTATTCATTTGGTGTTTCTGACCCATTAGGTGTTTATGCTTCGTACTAAACTCTCGTGAGGAGTTTTAATCCCCAGCCTAAAAAACTGGGGATTTTTTTTGTAAAAAGATTGCACAAACATTAAAAAGTAGTAAACTTAATATATCTGGGTATTTCACTTATGCCACCACTGCCCCAGCAGACGATGCAAAGATCGGCATAAGTACTTTTGCATAAGGAGCCTATTATGGGTCGTAGTACATTTGAAGGACCAGTTCTCTCTGGTGACAATCGTTTTGGTCCACAACGTGACGTTGGATACACTCTTTTAACTCAAACAGCAGTCTTAGACTTTGCTGTTACAAACGCTAATACTGCTAACTACGGTGGTGGTAATAAAGTATTTGTTGCTTCAAACAATATTCCTAACAGTGTTGCTACGCTTTGGGCACCACAATCTGGTGTTTATAGTACTAGCGGTCCTTCAGCAGGAACAACTCCTACAGCGGATACTTCTGGAACTATTTATCGTGGCGTATCATTTTTGATCCCACAACCATCAAGTATTACTGACATTATTGTTGATGTAGGTACATTGCCTACAGACGGAACAGTAACAGCGAACTCAATTCAGCCATACGTTTCTAACCAGTTTGCAACTACAACTGGCGTTTACGCAACAATGGCTGCAATTACTTCAGCTACTCGTGGTACTGCAACATTTGTTGGAACACAGTTGCCATATGCTTCTGCAACATTGCAAGACGTACAAAACTTGCAACCTGGCACTCAACCAACTTGGTTCTCTCAAATTGTTGTTACATTAAAGATTACAAACACTAGCTTGGTTGCTCCAACATCAGGTCAAATTAAAGTGATTTTGAAATACGTTCAGGCAGATACAAATATTGGTAATGGAACAACATACCCATACGGTAACTTTGATTAATAACTCAATAGGGGGTTAATAGCCCCCTTTTTTAAAATCTAAGGAGCTAATATGGCGTGGGACTTACTAAATTTCTTTGCACCCCTTAATCAACAGGGTACAAATGCACAAACGGGTGCTATGGGAGTTCAAACCCCAAGTACTCCTTGGACTGGTATTGATGGTGCAGCACAATTTGTAGCACCTCAACGTCTGCGTGACGTTGTTGGTAAACTCAAAGTTTCTCAATCGCAAAACATTTATGATGCCGACTTTGAATATGGCACTCAGCCATTGCGTTGGGAACAAATTATTCAAAACGTCTCTGGACAAGCTTATATTATTCAAAACCCAGGTCTAGGTGGCGTTCAAATGAACATTGGTGGTGGTAACACCCCAGGCGATATTACAATTCGTCAATCACGCCCATATAACCGTTACCAGCCAGGTAAAACAATGTATATGGCTTCTAACGTGAACTTTGGTTCTTCTGTTAGTGGACAAACACAACGTGTTGGTATTTTTGATGATTCCAACGGCATATTTTTGATGCAAACTGGACCATCTGGTGGTGCATTAAACCCATACGCAATGAACGCAGTTATTCGTTCTGATGCTGGTGGCTTGCCTGTAGATCAAGTTATTCCAATGGATCAATGGAATGGCAATAAAGCTTTAATTTACTCAATCGACTGGACTAAAGTTCAGATGATTTGGATGGAATATGCTTGGTATGGTGCTGGTGCTCTTCGTTGGGGTGTAACAATTAACGGGGAACCTTGGGTTCTTCACCAAATTGGTGTAGCTAATGCTGTAGTAAACGGTGTTAAGCAAATTCAACCTTGGAGCCGTACTGGTAACTTGCCTGTTCGCTATGAACAGCGTGATAATGGTAGTTCCGCTGCTTCTTTAATGACTCACTATGGTGTTTCAGTATTAATTGAAGGTGGTCGTGACGGTCAACGTGGATTTACCTATTCATATGGTAATGATGCAAAAACACCTAGTAGAAATCCAACAACTGCTGTTACTCGTTACCCATTGATGTCTTTCCGTATGAGAACTATGGGAGCTGACATTTTTGACCAAACCAATGCGGCAGCTACAGGTGGATCACCACAGACCTTAACCATTAGTGCTGCAACTCCAGCTATTAGTTCTGTAGTTGGTCAAACTAATGGCGGTCAAGCATTAGTTACCTTTGCTTCTGCTCATGGTTATGCAGTCACTAACCCAGCATTAGCAAATAATCCATCTCAATATATTACTTTAAGTTCATTTACTGAAGTAGCTACTATTCTTTCTGGTAACTATGCTTTTTCTGGAACTACAAGCCCAATATTAACCGTAACTACAGCTGTGGCTACTGGTGCTTTGCAAATTGGTCAAACATTGTCTGGCACAGGTATTGTTGGAACTCCAACGATTACTTCTCAGTTAACAGCTACTAGTGCTGCGGTAGGGTCACAAGCTTTTTCTAGTGGCGGTGCAATAGGATCTAGCATAGTTGTTCTTGCTGCTGGAACTTCATTTGCCGTAGGTCAATTATTTGCTGGTACTGGTGTTCCGTCAGCTACTTATATTACTGCGGTTAATGGTGCAACTATTACCATTAATAAAGCATTTACAGTTCAAGCTGCTGGTACATATACATCTTATGCTCCAGGTGGTTTAGGTACTTATTCCATAAGTGCTGCTCAAAGTGGCGTTACAGGTACATTAACAGCAACAACAACCTACGCAGCTCAAACTTGGTTGATTCAGTCTGTTCCTACAACAACCACTATGATTTTGCCAATTCAATTGGTAAATGGTGCAACATTGACTTCTACTCCAACAGCAACATATTGGGGTGTAAATCAATGGGTAGGTAAGTCTGTTTTTTACCAAGCTAGTTTGCCAGCAATTAGTGCAATTTCTGCACCATCAAGTTCAACAATTGCTGGTTTAACCCAGTATTCATCTACTATTACCTTTGCTTCTGCTCATGGTTTAAAACAAGGCGATGTAATTACAATTACTGGTTCAACTCCAGCTGCAATGAATGGTATTTTTGCAGTTAATATTCCTGCTGCAAACCCAACAACTGTAATTGGCGTTACATGGGGCAACGTAACCCCTGGTTCTTACACATCTGGTGCTGTTGCAACGGCACCATACACAGCCCGTATTACTTCCAATACAACCAGTGCGTTAACTTTTGGTGATGTTGTAACTGGATTACCAATGCCTAATTCTCCCGCATCTGCAAATAGTTATCAGATTGGTTTGATTGATCGTGGTCAATTATTGCCTACAACATTGCTGTTGAACTCTAATCAAACTTGTTTAGTTGAATTAATTGCTTCTACCCCAACAAATGAAGTTTCTTTGACAGGTGCATCTTTTGTTGCTTTAAGTACTTTAGGTTCATATAACTCATTTGCAGAACAAGATTTAAGTGCTACTGTAATGTCTGGTGGTGAAGTAGTTTATGCATTTTCAACACCTCCAAATGGTTTGCAACAATTAGATTTGTCTACTTTCTTCCCTGTTGTAACTAACATTAGAGGAAACATACCTGACATTTTAACAGTTGCTGTAACTTGTCAAAACGCTGGTGGAGTTACGATTCAAACTAACATCATTTGTCAGGAAGCAATGTCATAACATGGCTACCAAAAAAGCTCCTTCTCTAGCTATAGGTCGTGGTGAAAAGTTACCAGTCTCGAAAGGGGCTGGTCTTACTGCCAAAGGTCGTGCTAAATACAATAAGGCTACTGGGTCTAATTTAAAAGCTCCACAACCTGAAGGTGGTGCTCGTAAAAAGTCTTTTTGTGCCCGTATGTCTGGTGTAAAAGGTCCAATGAAAGATGAAAATGGCAAGCCAACTCGTAAAGCTGCCAGTTTAGCTAGGTGGAAATGTTGAACATGGAATTGACTATTTGGAACATTTTGCTATCCGCAGCACTGGCTGTAATTGGGTACGTTTTAAAAGATAAATCAGACGAATTAAAACGGATTGACATACTTTTAAACAAAACTCGTGAGGAAATAGCTAAAGAATATGTAACTAAAGTGGATGTTCATTTAGATATTAATCGTGTTTTAGATCGTTTAGATCGCATGGAACAAAAACTTGATACAGTTATCAAGGAGAACAGAAATCATGCCTAGTAAATCTAAAAAGCAGCATAATTTTATGGAAGCAATTGCTCATAACAAAGCTTTTGCTAAAAAGGTAGGAGTTCCTCAATCAGTAGGTGAGGATTTTGCAAAAGCCGATAAAGGCAAAACATTTAAAAAAGGTGGAATTAACATGGCAACGAAAAAGAAAGTAAACCCAGCAATGGCAATGATGGCTGCTCGTGCCATGCAAGAGCCACAAGCTCCTTCAGCTCCAATGGCTCCAGCTGCTCCAATGGCTGCTCCAGGTGGCATGAAAAAAGGTGGCAAAACTAAAAAGATGGCTTCTGGTGGTATGGGTCCACGCAATATGTCTCAAGACGTTGAAGCAGGATCTAACAAGCATGGTAAATTTGGCGAGTCTAAGTTGCAAAAACGTGGTCACACAGAAGCTCATCAAGTTAAAATGGCTGGAAATACAATTGGTACAGGAAAAGCTAAAAAAATGGCTTCTGGTGGATCAACATCTAGCCGTGCTGATGGTATTGCTCAACGTGGTCGCACTAAAACCAAATATTGTTAATTAGGAGAAACATATGAAAAACGGAATGGTTAAAGAATCAATGGAGCCAATTTTAGGTCCAAACATGGTTCGTTACGATGCTTTTTTGTCTGAGCATGAAACTGATACTCATAAACATCAAAAGAATGAATTAAAAAAACATTCTGCTGGTCACGCACATCACATGGATCATGTTGAAAAAATGTGTGGTGGCGGTAAGGCTTAATAATGAGAGCCAGTCGTGGTATGGGTGATATTAACCCTTCCAAGATGCCAAAAAAAAAGATTATCCAAAGAAAAGATAATCCTGATGCTGTTGAGTTTTATGCAAAAGGCGGTCAAGTTTGGGATAAGCCAAGACCAAAAAGTTTAGGAAAACCTAAGCATTTAAGTTCTGCTAAAAAGTCTTCAGCTAAAGCAATGGCAAAGGCTGCTGGTAGACCTTATCCTAACTTAATAGATAACATGAGAGCAGCGAGGAAAAAGTAATGGCTACTAAAAATTGGATTTCTGGTGTAATTAAAAAGCCAGGTGCATTGCGTAAAGAATTGCACGTTAAAGAAGGACAAAAAATTCCTGCCAAAAAACTTGCAGCAGCTGCTAAAAAGCCTGGCAAAATTGGGCAACGTGCTCGTCTTGCTGAAACTTTAAAAAAGATGAAGTAAAAAATGGCAACTTCTGGGACATCCGTATTTGACCTAACGATGAATGACCTCATAGAAGAGGCATTTGAACGGTGCGGTGTCGAACTCAGAACTGGCTATGACTTTAGAACAGCAAGGCGTTCTTTAAACATTCTTACTGTTGAATGGGCTAATAGGGGAATTAACCTTTGGACTATTGAAGAAGGTCAAATTCCTATGGTTACAGGGCAAAGTACTTACCCTATGCCAATAGATACCATTGACCTTTTAAGCCAAGTTATTCGTACTGGCACACTTCAGAATCAAATTGATATCAATATTAGCCGTATTTCTGAAGATACTTATTCAACTTTGCCTAATAAATTGGCTCAAGGAAGACCTATACAAGTATGGATTAACCGTCAATCTGGACAAACCAACTTAACAAATTATCAATTAGTTGGAAATGGTTCTAACGGTAATGGCGGTATTTCAGCTACTGACACCACTATTCAGTTAAATCTATCTGATATGACTGGATTGGCTGCTACTGGGTACATTCAAATAGGTAGTGAGATTATTTACTACCCAAATGTCTCTACAACAGCCCCACAGTTATTAAATTGTGCTCGTGGTCAGAATGGTACTACTGCATCAGGTCATGCTTACCAAGCCCCTATTAGCGTGGTTAATTTGCCTTGTATTAACGTATGGCCCACACCAAACTCCCCAGGTAGTCAATATACATTTGTTTATTGGCGTATGCGTAGAATTCAAGATGCTGGCACTGGTATTAATACTAATGACATTCCTTTCCGTTTTATTCCAGCTTTAGTTTCTGGATTGGCTTTCTATTTAGCATCAAAAATTCCAAACGTAGATCCTAATCGTATTCCAATGCTTAAAGCAGACTATATGGAACAGTGGACATTAGCTTCTGAAGAAGACAGGGAAAAGGCATCAATTCGTTTTGTGCCTAGAATGGGATTCTATGGTGGGGCAGGAAGATAATGCCTAATAAATATGCCTCTGGCAAATGGGCAATAGCCCAGTGTGATCGTTGTGGTTTTAGATATATGCTCAAGGAATTAAAAAAAGAGATTATCAAAACTAAGCTGTATAACATTAAAGTATGTCCTGAGTGCTGGGATCCAGATCAACCACAGTTAAGTTTGGGTTTATACCCTGTGAATGATCCACAAGCAGTACGGGAGCCACGCCCAGATGTTAGTTATGAAGTTGGTGGAACTTATGGATTAATGACTAACCCATATGATCCAAATGTGTTTAACACTGATAATCAGGGTTATTCAACAGATGGTAGTAGGCAGATTCAATGGGGATGGAACCCAGTGGGTGGTGCAAGTTATTTTGATAGTTATTTAACTCCAAATGCCTTGCTTCCAGTTATAACAATAGGTACAGTAACTATTTCAACTACTTAGGAGTGATAAAATGGCAAAGATGGATAAAGAATCTAAATCAGAATCAAAAAAAGAAATGGCAATGGACAAGAAACAAGACGTTGCTATGATTAAAAAAGCTTTTAAAGAGCACGATAAGCAAGAGCATAAAGGCGGTAAAGGCACAAAACTTACCCTTAAAAAGGGTGGTGTAACCTCTTCTTCAATGAAGGCTGTTGGTCGTAATATGGCTCGTGCTAATAACCAAAGAGGTCGATAACATGGCAATCGCAAAAAATGTAAAGCCAACCACTAAGAATAGCCCAGCTGTTCAAACTGGTCATGCTCGTAATAACAAGCCAGCTGTTGATTATGCTCCCCCACATACCATGCAAGGTAAGAAAATTACTGGCAATGANGTAATGGAAAGAGGCGAATATGCTACTTCTAAAGCTGGTAAAGATGTAGATATTAAAGATCCGTTGCCAAATGGCGTAAGTTACGGAACAGCAAAAGAGAAAACATCAGGCATTGAAATGCGTGGTGCTGGTGCAGCAACTAAAGGGCGTATGTCCAGAGGACCAATGGCATGAGTTTAGATCCACAATTACCAATTAAGCTAGATGTAACTTTGAATGAAGTTGAAGGCATATTGGCTGGATTAGGAGAACTACCTACAAAAACTGGTGCATTTGGCATTTTGCTTAAAATTAAAGCACAAGTTGATGCACAGTTACCTAAAGAAGCTCCAGTTGAAAAACCAATTGAAGAACCCGTACAGGTACAGTAATGAACTACGAAGAGTTATACAACACAATTCAGTCATACGCAGAAAACACTGAATCATTGTTTGTAGCAAATATTGCTGTTTTTGTGCAGCAAGCTGAAGATCGTATTTATAACTCTGTTCAACTGCCTTCTTTGCGTAAAAATGTTACTGGCACACTTACCTCTGGTAATCAATACATTTCATTGCCTGATGACTGGCTTTCAAACTATTCGTTAGCGGTAATTGACTCAAACAATAATTATGTTTATCTTTTAAACAAAGATGTTAACTATTTAAGAGAAGCCTATCCAACAGTAGTAAGCAATGGAACTACTTACCAAGGAACTCCACAAGGAGTGCCAGCTTACTATGCTTTGTTTGGATCCCAACTATCTAATGTTAATGAGTTAACTTTAATGGTTGCTCCTACGCCAGATGCTAATTACACAGTAGAAATGCACTATTTCTATTACCCACCTACTATTGTTCAAGGTCAAATTACTACTGTTGGATCATTAGTAGCAGGATCTTTATACACTAATGGCGTATACCAAAACGTGCCACTAAGTGGAGGTTCAGGTGCTAATGCTTCGGCTGATATTGTTATTACTGGAGGTGTTGTTACCTCTTGTACTATTAAGTTTGGTGGTAATTTTTATATTGTAGGTGATGTTTTAACTTGTTCTTCACTAGGACCTACTGGAACAGGATTTCAAGTAAGCGTTTCTGGCATATCAAATGCTACTGGTCGTAGTTGGGTTGGTGATAATTACCCTCCTGTTGTGCTTTATGGTGCTATGCGTGAAGCCATGATTTTTATGAAGGGCGAGCAAGATATGATTACTTACTATCAAAAAATGTATGAAGAAGCTATGGTACAGCTTAATCGTCTTGGAACTGGTCTTGAACGTGGTGATGCTTATCGTAATGGTCAAGCTCGTATTATGGTGAAACAATAATGTCTATTGTTCAGGGAGCTTGCACAGTATTTGCTCAAAACCTATTAAATGGTAATGAGAACTTTACATCTGGCAATTATTACATTGCTTTGTACAATGCCAATGCAAACTTAAATCCTTCCACGTTAGTCTACACAACAGTTAACGAAGTTACTGGAACAGGTTATACAGCTGGTGGACAACCATTGGTTATTTCCCAAGTTCCAACAACAAACCAGCAATACAATACGGCTTATATGTCATTTGCTAACGCAATATGGAATCCTGCTTCCTTTACTTGTAGAGGTGCTTTAGTCTACAATTACATAACAAAAGCAGCGTGTTTTGTACTAAATTTTGGGTCTGATAAAGCTTGTAATAGTACTTTTACAGTTCAATTCCCAGCAGCGACTTATTCGTCTGCTATTTTAACAATTAGTAGCTACACAGCTGCTAATGTAGTAAGTTCTGGCGACTAAGGAGCAATTATGCATAAAGAATTTGGAAGTTGTGGCGATAATGCCGTAGCAACATTACAAGCTAATGTGACTATTCCAGAAGGAATGGGAATTGAAGGTTATTGGAAAGCTGAGTGCCGTGATGCACAAGGTAATCTTAAATGGGTAGAAGAGTTTCCTAATTTAGTTGTTCAGGGCGGTAAAGAGTTAATGCTCAATACATTGCTACGCACTTCAAGTACTTATACTACTGTAGGACCATTTTTGGGTTTAACCAAGGTTAGTTTGACACCAGTAGCTACTGACACAATGACTACGTTGGTTACTACAAATGCAGCTGAATTTATTAACTATACAGTTGGCGGTTCAGCAGTTCGTGGCACAGCAGTATTTGCAGCTGCAACATCGACTGGAGCTACGCCATCTAACGTAACATCATGTACTGCTGCTGCAATTACTTACACTATTACTGGTGCTGGTGGTACTGTATATGGTTGTTTTTTAGTTACTGGTACAGGTGCAGTAAATACCCAAAGCTCAACAGCAGGAACTTTGTACTCAGAAGGTAACTTCTCTGTTGCAAAAGCTACTACTGCTGGCGATACTGTTTCTGTGACTTACAGTACAACTGCTACAAGTTAAGGAGTCTTAAATGGCTCTAGTTGTTGCAGATAGAATACAAGAGACTGGAACCGTAGCCACTGGCACGGGTTCAGTTAATCTTGCTGGTGCAACTTCAGGATATAAGTCATTTGTCACTGGTATTGGCTCTACCAATACTACTTATTACTGCATCCTTGATCCTACTGCTTATAACTGGGAAGTAGGTATTGGCACAGTTACTTCTGGAAGCCCAAATACTCTTAGCCGTACAACTGTTCTTTCAAATTCGTTAAATACAACGGCTTTAATTAGCTTTAGCACAACCAATACATTAACTGTATTTTGTACTTACCCATCTGAAAAGTCAGTTAATTTAGATTCTATAAATACAGCAACTGTTCCCCAGCTGGCTACAAACTCAACTACAAATACAACTCCTACATTATCTTTTAATGGTTCTAATTCTAATTTTGCTGGCGGTGCTACTGTTTCAGGTTCTTACCTTCAAAATTTGTTGCAAAACAAATCAGGTACGGCTGGTGCATCTACAAACTATGTATTGAGTAATGATCTAGGTACAGACTCTACTTATTACGGTGAGTTTGGTATGAACTCCTCTGTATTTAGTGCAAGTACACCTTCTGATTTCTTTAGCATCAATAATGCAGTTTATTTTTCTGGACATGATGGTGATGTTGTTGTTGGCTCTGGAAATGGTTTTAAAACCTATTTAGCTTGGGGAACTACAGGTCAATCAGCCCACGTTATTAATGCTTCAGGTGCTATTGGTCTTTCTACAAATTTGGGAACAACCCCTGCACTTAGTGGTACAACTGGATTTGGAACAGCAGGATCAGTATTAACTTCAGCTGGCTCTGGAGCTGCACCTACATGGTCTGCAAGTATTCCAGCCGATCAAGCGTACTTTTTATCTTTTATGATGGGCTAATATGGCAACTTATACCAATACCTCTTATGTAGCCAAGAACGTAGGTACATCGGCTTCTACATTAACTACTGTGGCTAGTTCTACAACTGCTGCTATTGCAAGCTTAATTGTTTCAAATACAACGACTTCACCAATTACTACCAGCGTTTACTTTACCCGTTCTGCCGTAGACTACTATTTGGTGTATCAGGCTACTGTTCCTGTCGGTGGTTCTTTAGAGTGCATCCAAGGAAACCGAGTTGTATTGATTGCTTCTGACATACTTAAAGTAGTCAACGGTACAGCTTCTTCTGGCGATTGTGTAGCTTCTGTCCTATTGGCGGCATAACATGGCTTATTTAGGCAACAATTTAACAATTCAGCAGTATGCACCCCAGATAGCGTATTTTTCTGGTAATGGTTCTACTACTGTTTTTACTTTGCCTCAAGCGGTTGTATCAACTGCACAAATTCTTGTTTTTGTTGCCAACGTACCTCAAAATCCATTTACTGCGTTTAGTGTATCTGGCACAACTTTAACATTTACATCTGCTCCATTAACTGGATCAAACAATATTTGGGTTGAATACACCAGTTTACAAACAAACACCGTTACTATAAGCCCAGGTTCTACAATTAGTACGCCTACTTTAGTTTCTCCAGCAGTTACTAACAATTTAACTTTTGGAACTTCTAATGCTGGATCTGTATTTAATAATTCTTCTGCTTTAATTAATAGCACGTTGAATGATTATGAAACAGGTTCTTGGACACCAACTATTACATCTCTTAGTGGAACAATTACTTCTTATACATCTTCAGGTAATTATGTAAAAGTTGGAAAGTTAGTAATGCTTCAATTTAATGTTAATGTTACTAATGCTGGTAGTGCTGGTGGCGTAATGATTGTTACTAGTTTGCCTTTTCAATCAGGTGGTGTAAATGCAAGTGCTGGGGTAATGAGAGAAAATGCTGTAACTGGTATATCTGGCGGATTGGTTTTTGCAAATTCTACTACTCTTTATGGTGCAAAATATGATGGTGGTAATCCTACAGTTACAGGATATACCTGGGCTAATCAAATATCATATCAAGGAACATTCTAATGTTAGTTTTTACTATAAACAACACAGGTTTAAATTAAACTTAAATATGAAAATTGCAATATGATTAATTTAACTGAAGCAATTTATCAGCTTTATCCACAGGTAACTAATACCAGTGGAGCAATTGCCTATGATGCTGATGGCAATGAAGTTATTTATGATTTAACTGCGGTTACTGAACAAGCTCAAAAAACAGAATGTAAATATCAAGCTTCTAAACTGTTATATGCAACAGATTGGACTACTATTCCTGATGTATCTAATCCTGCAAACAATCCATATTTGTTAAATGCTTCTGCATTTGTTGCCTACAGGAATACTCTTCGTGGTTTAGCTGTTAACCCAGTAATAGACCCAGTATTTCCTGATGCACCTTTACCAGTATGGAGTAAATAATGGCTATTTCAATAATAGACTCAACTTCACAGGGTGGCGTACCTTGTTTTAGTGCATATGCTAATGCAGCTCAAACAGTAGCTGCTGCTACATCAGTATTGGGTGTTTTTGATATTAAAAATTTTGATACAGCAACAAAATTTAATAATACTGGTTCAACAGTAGGCGGTATTCCAGCGTATGCTTTTTTACCTAATATAGCTGGTTATTATCAGGTTAATGCAACTTGGGGATTGACGGTTGGTGGTGCTACAGGAGCGTATGAAGTAAATGTGTTTATATATAAAAATGGTTCTAGAACAGCAACAGGTTCAACTGGTGCTTCTAGTGCTGCTGCTTACCCAATATCTACTGGTTCAACTCTGCTGTATTTAAATGGTTCTACTGATTACATACAATTGTATTTATATAATCCAAATGCTTCTTCTCAACCAGGAACAAATGGCGTAGATTTATCAAATTTTAGTGCTTGTTTTGTGAGGTCTGCATAATGCCATATATCGGTCAAGCTCCAACACAAGTAGCTTTTGTAACTGATACTTTTTCAGGCAATAGTTCTACTGTTGCGTTCACAATGAGCGTAGCACCAGCCAATACAGCTGCCGTTCTTGTGGCGGTTTCTGGTGTTTTGCAAGACCCAAGCACATATAGTGTATCAGGTTTAACCCTAACATTTTCAGCAGCACCTCCAACTGGAACAGGTAACATTTCTGCCCGTTACCTTGGTATTCCAGCTTCTAATATAACTACTACAGCTTATCGAACAGTAACAGAGTTTACTGCTACGGCAGGACAGACTACATTTACTCCTCCAAGCTATACAGCTGGATTTATTAATGTTTATCGTAATGGCGTATTACTAGGATCTGCCGATTACACAGCAACTAACGGAACTACTGTTGTTCTTACTACGGGTGCTACGTCTGGTGATTTGGTTACTGTAGAAAGCTTTTTAGTAAGCTCAGTTCTTAATGCTATCCCAGCGACTACAGGTAGTGTTGGTACAACTTATTTAGCTAACAACTCGGTTACGGCTGCTAAGATGGCTGCTGCTGGTGCATGGGGTCCAACTGGTACAGTGCTTCAGGTTGTTAATGCTACATATGGAACTGAAACAAGTAGTTCTACAAACACTCTAATAGCTACTGGATTAACAGCTTCAATCACTCCGCAGTTTTCTACTAGCAAAATTCTTGTTGTTGCCAATTTAAGCGGTGTAGGACATACAACTGCCAACACCTCTGTTCAATCATATTTAAGAAGAAATACTACCAATTTGTATCTTATGTCTTTAATTGCTTCTGCTGCGGATGGTGTTACTGCTCAAACTGTTGATGTTGGTTCACTTTCTACTACTTATTTAGATTCTCCAGCCACTACATCTTCAACATCTTATAACTGTACTTTTTGTAGTCAGCAAAATAACGCTATTGTTTATGTTCAAAGATATGGTGCAACATCGTCTATTACTCTTATGGAGATTGCAGGATGACAACAGCTAATAACCTTGCTGCTTTAGGTAATTCTCCAGTATTTAGTGCTTATAACAATAATTCTCAAACTTTTGCATCTAATACTTATGCTCAAATTCAGCCTAATATAAAAGATTTTGATACAAATACTTGTTTTAATAATACAAATGCAACGGTGACTCTTAATGGTTTATCTGTTCCTGCATGGTCATTTTGTCCAAATGCTGCTGGGTATTATCAAGTAATTACTTCCATTGCTATGAGTGCTGTTACAGGAGTTATTTTTGGAGCAATTTACAAAAATGGTTCTGTATATGCAAATAATGGAACTTTAGGTGGTGTTTATGCAGGACAAGGCCCAGGAATGTTAGTTTCAGCTATTGTTTATTTAAATGGTACTGGGGATTATGTAAGTTTTTATGCCTATCATACAAATGCAACTAGCACTACATCGCAAAATAATACTGGCTCTAAGTGTCAGGCATATTTAGTAAGGGGGGCATAATGGCACTAACTACTGTACAAAGCGGAATGATTGCTAGTGGTATACCAACTTTTAGCTACTACCAAAGTGTTGCCCAAGCAGTAACATCTTCACCAACAAAAATTACCTTTACTTCTAGTGAATGGGATACTACTGGTGGTATGTTTTCTTCTAGTAGATTTACTCCTACGGTTGCTGGTTACTATCAAATTAATGCGTGTGTGGCTGTTCAAACAACCGCTACCAGTCTTCATATTGGTGTTTACAAAAACGGCACTTTGTATAAATGGAGTGGGCAACAATCAAATTCAACTAGATATGCAGAAAATACAAGCGTTTTGGTTTATTGCAACGGCTCAACAGATTATATTGAAATTTATGCAACTTTTAACGATTCTCAAAATACGCAAGCGTTTCAAACAAGTTGTTATTTCCAAGGCTGCTTATTAAGGTCTGCTAACTAATGTTCGGATACGCTGCCTTTGCCCAACCAACCTTTGCTGGCTTAGGTAGCAATGCGTATAACCTTGCGTTGACTGAAAACGTCAATATGGCAGATTCTAGTACTCAGATCAGTGCATTTTTAGATTCTATTACCGAAGCCACAGTAACTATGGGAGATGTATCAAGTTTTCAAGGTACATTTTTTGAGGGTATTGTTGAAAACATGGCTTTATTAGATAGTTCAACCGTTACAGCCCAGTTTAAATCAGATATTTCAGAAGCAACAACACTTGCAGATGTAATAACTATAGCTGCTCAATTTAAATCATCAATTACTGAAAACTTTGTATCAGAAATGTCATCTACGATCATTTCATTGTTCTTTTTATCAATAATTGAAAACATAAACTCTGCAAATTCTCAAACCATTACAGCTCAGTTTGCTTCTTCTATTGCCGAAAACGTCAATATGGCTGATACACCAACAATAACTGCTCAATTTAAAGCAGCTATTATTGAAAATTTGTATATGTTAGATAGTCAATTTGTTACTGGTTGGATTAAAATTAATGATAATCAAAGCACTACTTGGAATAATATAAACAATTCTGAATCAACAACTTGGAATCAAGTTAGCAATGACCAGTCCCCTGGGTGGACTAACGTAAACAATAACCAATAGGACTTACTATGGCATCTACATACTCAACTAGTTTAAAAATCCAGCTAATGGGTAATGGAGAGGACTCTGGTACTTGGGGTTCTATTACCAATACTAATTGGAATTTAATAGAACAAGCTGTTTCTGGTGTTCAGTCAATTACTATGGCTAATGCTAACTACACGCTTTCAAACCTTAATGGGGTATCAGACGAAGCCCGTAACATGGTTATAGTAGCTACTGGTACAAACTCTGCTATTTACCAAATTATTGCTCCATTAGTTCCTAAGTTTTTTGTAGTTACAAATAGTACTACTGGTGGCTATGCAATTACTATAGGTGGAGTTACAGGGTCAATTATTACTGTTCCTAATGGAACTACTGTTCAAGTCTATTGCGATGGCACAAACTTTTATTCTGCTCAAACTTCTTCAGCTGGCGATTTTAATATTAATGGAAATTTAGTAGTTTCTGGCAATGAAACCCTAGGTGGAAATTTCACTATGTCAGGAACTAGCAAAAAGATTATTGCTGACTTTACAAGTTCTACAAGGGTAGTTGTTCAGACTGGAACAACTAACCAAGAATCAGCATTAACCATTATTCCAAACGGATCATCAACTATATCTAGTTTATCTTGTACAAATGCAGCAGATTTTAATAATTCAAGTTCAGCCATACTAAGAGTAGATACAACTTCAGCTCAACTTTATTCTCACAAAACTGGTACTGGAACGTATTTGCCATTGGATATTTATACCAACGGTTTAATACAAATGCGTATTACCACTGCTGGTGGTATATCTTTTGGCTCTAGTGGAACTAATTACGGTACATCTGGACAGGTATTAACTTCTCAAGGTAATGCTTCTCCTATATGGAGTAATGCATTTCCTTCTGGCGGTATTATTATGTGGTCTGGTTCTATTGCATCCATACCTAGTGGCTGGTACTTATGTAACGGTGCTAATGGCACTCCTAATTTAATTGATCGTTTCGTAATTGCAGCTGGTAACGTATACGCAGTAGGAGCTACAGGAGGCTCTACAACAGGAAGTTTGATTACTGCTAATTTACCTAGCCATACTCATACATTCAGTGCAACTACTGGTTACATGAATTCAAATGTAACCCATAGTCACGGTGTTAATGATCCAGGTCATAGCCATGCAACTAACTATGATTATGTTTCTAATAACCCCAATCCACCATTTGATTCTAATGCTTCAGGATCACCGTTTAACAGATTTGTTAATGGAACGCAAGCAGCATCTACAGGTATTTCTATTCAATCTGCCAACATTGACCACACTCACTTTTTATCTGGAACAACAGATGGCACAGGTTCTGGATCTGGATTTAGCATCCTTAACCCATACTATGCACTAGCATTTATTATGAAGGCTTAATATGATTTACTTCATATACCTTCTCATAGTTCCTGTATCACTGTTACTGACTTTAGTAGCGGTGATTATTGCACCAGTATTGCCAGTGTTTAGACAGAACGCATACGGCTGGTGTGACAACCACAGCTACGAGGATTTTGGTCCACGCCTACCTACATGGCTTAACTGGTTTATGACACCAGACAATGACCTATATGGTGATGCTACATTCCAAAGTATCAACGGCAAAAACTACTGGTCTATGGTTAAGTGGCTCTGGCGTAACCCTGCTTACTCATTTGCATTACGTTATTTAGAATTACCATACATTACTTCTGTAATTGGTGATCCTACTATTAAGGATAATGACAATGCAAAAGAAGGCTGGTGCTTGGTTCATGCTAATGGACTCTTTCAGTTCACTTGCGTTAAAAGAATTTTTTCTAGCTCTCGGTGTATTTATGTTAATTTGGGCTGGAATATTAGGGCTTTGGTGGATCCTAACGTCAATCCTAAACCTGACCCGTACCAAGCCACGTTTGTCTTCTCGCCAAGAATAAGCGGATTTAGATAAAGGATATTTTATGGAATGGTTAAAACAAATTGCACCCACTATTGCTACCTGTCTTGGTGGTCCTCTGGCAGGACTGGCTGTTAGTGCTATATCTAAAGCCTTGGATATTGCACCCGATGATGTCCAAAACGTCATTGATAGCGGTAAATTATCAGCTGACCAAATAGCCCAGATTAAAGTAGCCGAGCTAGGACTACAAAAATCAGCTCAAGAGTTGGGATTAAATTTTGAGGAATTGGCTGTTGAAGACCGTAAAAGTGCTCGTGATATGCAGTCTATTACCAAATCTAGCGTTCCTGCAATTCTTTCATATGGAATTACAGTGGGGTTCTTTGGCATTTTGACTTGCCTTTTATTGGGATATGCACAAGAAAACAACCAACCTTTGCTAGTAATGTTGGGTTCACTTGGCACTGCTTGGATATGCGTAGTGTCATTTTGGTTTGGCTCGACTAATGGTAGCCAGAAAAAAGACCAAATGCTTTTTAATTCAACACCATCAAAATGAAAGATAACTTTCAAAAATCTTTAGACCTCGTTTTAAAAAGCGAAGGGCTATGGTCAGATAATCCAGCTGATCCAGGGGGAGCCACAATGAAAGGGATTACCCTAACTACTTATCGTGAGTGGAAACGTAACCCTTACATTACTAAAGAACAACTTAAAGCTATTTCTGATGCTGATGTGCAAGCTTTGTATAAACAGAACTACTGGGATAAAATACAAGGCGATAGCCTTCCTTCTGGCGTAGATTATGCAGTATTTGATTGTGCTGTAAACATGGGTGTTGGAAGAGCTTCAAAATTAATCCAAGAAGCAGCTGGTGTAAAAGCTGATGGGGTAATCGGTCAACAAACCCTTGCTGCAATAAAAGCTGTTAATCCTCAAGAATTGATTGATAAGTTTAGTCAATTGAA
>JGI24890J29729_1000514_pt1 | contig 23565 bp, 41 predicted proteins | sample FreactcultureFD7_FD_29729 | JGI IMG/M metagenome (IMG submission 29729)
TTAGTGTCTGTCCAGGCTTGTATTTCCTTGCGTCCAGACATGGGTTTCCCGTGGGGCTTTTCCACCCTAAAATTGTACAAAAATTTTCGTATCATAGAAACACACTTTTCTTCCTAATTGTATTATGAAGAAAACCATGCACTTTTTGGGGTGGACGAATTTTGGTTCTAAATTACACTGTGTGTTCACTTGGCGGTGTCCAGTACCTCCCTTAACTTGCGGCAATACTCGTCCCGGGCTTCCCGCAACTTTGCGTCCAGTTCCGACTCCGACAGGTGGCTATTCTCAGCCCGAACCTTGTCGAGCATAGCGTTGTACGCCTTGATAGCCGAAGGAGTGCAAAAACGCATTTGGCTTTTCAGTCGTGTTTGCCTTTCCTTGGAACCTGCTTCCCTGCCCCCGACACCACACGAATTTTTTAGTGAGACCCGTTTTTCAGTGGAAAATTTATGTTTACGAGAGAGTTTCGTGGACTGCAGAGAGCGAGTTCAGCCCCAAAACGATTATGAAATGGCGATGTCAACTCATCCACATAAACACCATCGTATCCACGCTTTCTGCAAAAAGCGCACAGAGATTTGTATACTGCCAAATCAAGATTCATGAAACTTTTACGTCCACCTGGTGCGTTCTCAGTCTTACCATACTTTATGAGATTATTCATCATAATACCCCGTCTAAAAGCCTTTTCAGAGTTATTCTGAACAATTTTGTTAAGAAATTCAAGCTGAGTTTTAACAGTCATATTCGAACCCATAATAAAAGCAAGTCTGTTCTTATTGAGCTTGTTCAGTTCAGGATTAGACAGTAAATATTTGATAGTCTTTTTAGTCAGGTGCAAGAGCTTGAGAGGTTTCTTCGTGGCGTACTCACCAAGCCGAGCCTTGGCGTACGTCTGCGCATAGTTTCTCGAAAATGTGAAAAATACAGGGGTTTCATAAACGCGTGCACTATTACTTATTCCCTTGTACAACATCGTCGATATAGGTACATTCTTTATATTAGGCTGAAGGGGTCGAGGATTAGGACGTTTATAAGTCGACATTTATATTACAAAATAAAATTAAATGATACTTTTAATGAGCTGCCCGTTTAAAAACGCTCTTGGGGTTCCAGGGGAGGGCTTTCACTCTATGAGATTCATGGGTCTAGCAGTCGGTGACACGGTCGGGACTTTTATACTAGCATGGATTGTTGCAAGGATGACCAAGTGGGATTATTTACCAACGCTCATTGGTCTCCTAATTTTGGGTGAAATTTTACACTGGTATTTTTGTGTGGACACAACCGTCATAAAGTTTTTAAAGGATACAAATGATTGAAAAAAGGGTGCGTTTTTTACACATATTCAACTTCGGCGAACCAACCCCCCACCTTCACGGTCTCGGTAACTCCTACTGCGGGATGCGACGTGTAGCCATTTCCATGCAACGTCTTGGGCTCGAAGCGGAAAATAGTCAGACCCCCCTCGAGGTACAATAGACCACCCCGATAACCAGTGAGAATCTTGAGCGTTGTGTTGATCAGCTTCCCCGGTTCTACTTCGAGTCTCGGGCTGGTGTCCTTGGACAGGACGCTGAAAATTTCCTCGGTCTCTTGGACGTTCGGGGCGGGGCACAGGTTGCCGCCGCACTCACGAAGGAAAGAGACAAACTTGACATGGGTAGCCATTGCTGGTGCGTGTTTGCCTTTACTCTCCAGACACCCACCCCGCCGTGGACATGACACGAATTTTCAGTCCACGTCGAGGTCCATGAGCAATTTTGATTCAAAATTAATAACAGTATCGAAAATCATATGCAGAACCCCAACTTTTTCAAGGTCCTGCTTGGCGATACACTCGTTGATATAGCTGAAAAGGATGGTACGGTTAGCCGACATTTTGAGTTACTTTGTACAGTGTTGGACTGACTTGGGCTCTGAGATTACACGAATTTTTCTCAAAATTCATACCCAAACGCTTCTATATCCTCCTTGAACATTTCAGCAACTGCTTGCCGAGTTTCATCATTATAGTAAGTTCTGTAATGAGCGTGATGTGTTTTATTTAGTAAAGGTAATGGTTCATAACACTGGAAAATATCTTGAATAATTTTGAAATCTTCTTCAAGATTTTCAAAACGCAATAAGTGCGTCACTCCAGGTTCTATCCATCTAATTTGAGGAATAGATAATTTATGTTTACCAAAACTCCATATTTTAATTTTATGTAATACAAAATCATTGAAATCTTCACATAAGAATTGGGGCATGTGTTTTTGAATAAACACAAACATGCTGACGATTCTATCCCATGGATTACGCACGACTGTAAATGTTATTGGTGCTGGATTTTCAATTTCGTTTAAAAATATATGATACTTTAAAATAATCCCATCAGTTCTTTTTAAACACCAACGTGATATAGAACTGCCCGCAGTTTTAGGAATATGAATAAATGTTATTTTACCGTCATTAAATGCTGGCATTATATTATATTTATATATTTTCGAAAGTGATAATCCGCGTCCGGACCGTTATATGCAAACATAGGGGCAATACATTTGAACCCCAGAGATTCTATAAAAGGGAGCGACTCTTGAACCTGCGGCGCCCCCTTATTATACTCGGTATGTTGAAGCTCGACAACCAGGTCCTTTACACTTTTGAGAGTTTCGGTAGCTCCTTTGAGTATATCTAGTTCACAGCCTTGCACATCAATTTTAATAAAGTCGGGCAGTGGAAACCCTCGCTCTTTGACAACGTCGTCAAGGGTTTTAGTAGGTCTGATGGTACTCATACCATCCGTGAAAAAATCAGTACGACCTATCTCACGGTAATAGGAGTTTCCACCGGGCATCATATCATTCTGCCACCACTCGACTGTTTTAGTAGAGTCGCTCAGGACCCCTATATGATAATCATATCCTTCGTATAGAAACTCGGCTGGCTCAAAAGCGTCAAATAGAACGTATTTTGAATCGGTCCATATATTTTTAGCCTCATTTGTCCAGTGAAGGACGCAACTCCCGATATCATAAATAACTTTCGGCTCGAGCCCTTCACTCTTTAATTTTCGAAGATATTTCACGTGATCCTTGAAAAAATGCAACTCGCGGAGACTTGATAGTTCCGTGAGACGGTTCCTGACTTCCATTACTTGTACATATTAAGGATCTCCTTAATAACCTGATTGCGAACAACATCATCCTCACTGAACCGAACATGTGAAATATCAATTGAGTTTTCACATATTCTTGAAATTAAATCCGATAGACCATTCTGCTCAAAACCACGCTCATACTGTTGTACATCTCCAGCTATAATCATTTTTGAATCTTCCCCGATACGGGTCAAAAGCATCTTCATCTGTGAAGGTGTGCTATTCTGCATTTCATCCCCAATAATCCATGCGTTATCAAATGTCCTTCCACGCATATATGCCAAAGGACATATCTCAATCTTACGGTCGTACACATATTCATTCACCTTTTTAGCGCTCATATAGCGGTTCAAAACATCAAACATAGGACGAGTCCATGGATCCATCTTCTTTTCGACAGTCCCTGGGAGAAATCCATGTTGCTCATCTACGCTCACAGCTGGACGAGTTAGAATAAGTTTCTGAACTCGTCCGCTAACAAGAGCCTTTGAACCCGCGTGACATGCCAGGAGAGTCTTACCAGTACCTGCAGGTCCAGTACCTATAACGATTGGAACTGTCGAATACAAAAGATCTATGTACTTTTTTTGAGTTAGATTACGAGGACTGAGCATTGCTACACAATTCACTGTTCCTTTCTCTAACTTAAAAAGTAAAAGTCTAGAATTGACAGATGGACCGCGAGAACCTATATGTTATTTCAGTTTTAACCAATCCCGAACGTTACAAGCAACGCACCAAGCTTTTCAAGGAGTTTATGGGGCGTATGCAAAACTACAAGGTGAACCACGTCGTCGTCGAGTGCGTCCAGGGCTGCCGCCCTTTCGAGGTGACCGATGCATCCAACCCTCTCCACATTCAACTCAGTACAAATTCAGTCCTGTGGATGAAGGAGAACCTTGTGAATATCGCACTGACACGTCTTCCAAACAACTGGAAGTATGCCGCGTGGATCGACGGTGACGTGGACTTTGTGAACCCAGACTGGGTCGAGGACACCATCCACGAGCTTCAGCACGCACCAGTCGTTCAGCTTTTCGAACACGCCATCGACCTTGGACCAGACCATGAGATTCTCAACAAGTGGGAGTCTTTTGGCTCGTGTTTCGTCAAAGGCAAACCATTCAAGGGTTCCAAGAAGGAGTGGGACAAGGAAAAGAAGGAGGATAATTACTATTTCGGACAGTACGGCGACTCCCCGGGTGAGTACTGGCACTCGGGCTACGCCTGGGCAGCTACGCGCGAGGCGCTCAACGGTTTTGGCGGTCTCCTCGACTTTGCCATTGCAGGCGCCGGTGATCACCATATGGCATGCTCCATCGTCGGCAAGGCTTCACACTCAGTTCCCAAAAACGTTCACCCAAATTACATCAAACTCCTAGAGGAGTGGGAAATGCGCGCCTTGCGCACCGCCCATAAGCATATGGGGTTTGTCAAGGGAACTTTGGTTCACTACTGGCACGGCAAGAAGCGTGATCGCCAGTACCGTGGTCGTTGGGAGATTCTCGTCAAGAATCAGTTTGACCCGACCCGCGAGCTCCACAAGGACACGCACGGTCTCTGGGTCCTTCACCCCTCGAACATTCAACTGCGCGACGATCTGCGTCACTATTTCCAGTCTAGAAACGAGGATTCTATAGACCTTTAAAGTTTTAAATCATCATTTTATAATGGACGATACTGTTTTCATATATGAAAATTTTTTAGAAAAGTCTTTGTGTCAATCTTATATAAGTAAAATGTCAGACCATTGGAATAAATTTCGTTACGATAATGACCGTATCGTGAACTGGACCAAGCGCACGATTAATATAACAAATGACCCTATTATTGCCAAAGTCAAAACATTTTTAGAGGAACAATTATCTGTACGTCTTACATGCGATCAAGCTCAAATTCAAATTTGGCCTAAAAATTACTTGAGCGGACTTCATAAACACACTGATGGCATGGGAGGACGGGATGATACAGATTTTAATAGTTTGATTTATTTGAATGATGATTATGGGGGAGGTGAATTTTATACAGAAAAAGGCGTTACATATAAACCAACTGTAGGAGCTCTCACGTTTTTTAATGGAGCTGTAAATATGCACGGAGTTAAGACAGTACTCGGTTCTGATAGATTTACCCTTATTTTTTGGTGGAAAAACACAGTTAAGGTATGTGACCCTAGTTAAAATATGAAGTCGCCTCTGCGCTACCCCGGTGGTAAAACAAGGGCGGTCAAAATTTTAAAAAAATACGTTGACGCGCACTTCCCCGGAAGAAAGGTTATCCTGTCACCATTCTTTGGAGGAGGGAGCTTTGAAATTGCCATGTCCGAAGATGGGTACACGGTTCTAGCAAACGACTTGTTCGGACCGCTTTATACATTCTGGACCACACTTAAATCAAACGCTCAAACTCTCATAAATATCGTTCGAACTCACATGCCCGTCACAAAAGAAAAGTTTATGAAATTTCGAACAAATATTATGAATCTTGAATCACTTGAACAAGCAGCTGCCTATTACATCATCAACCGGTGTTCATTCAGTGGCTCCACCTTTTGCGGTGGGTACTCTGCACAAGCAGCCACTGGTCGACTCAATGACTCATCCCTTAGAACCCTCGAGACGATCGACTTGGCTCAAATTAAATTTTCTAATATGGACTGCTGTGAATTTTTGAACTCGCACCCAGAAAATGCAGAAACGCTCGTGTATGCAGATCCACCCTACTATATCAAGACGTATATATATGGAAAGGATGGGGACATGCACGAGTCGTTTGATCACGAGGCATTTGCAAAGACGATCAAAGGACGAAAAGACTGGATACTAAGTTATAATGATTGTGATTACATACGCGAGCTATACAAAGGGTGCCGCATTTTCACCGAGAGTTGGGCGTATGGGATGAACGCCTCAAAGGAGTCCTCAGAGGTGATTATCCTGCCACCACTCTAAATTTTTGTTTGATTTCTTGAGCGTGTCGCGATCAAAAACAAGTGACGCCATCACTGATCCAGGAACACTCGAACCTGTATGCTGCTTACACCGAACCCTCCATTTTGTGTCAGCTTCAAAGAGTGGAACCCCTAGTCCAAGCACATCCTCGCCCGTGTGGTACAACCCCTTGTGTTGGACCTGAATATAAGCCGACCCTTTGTCCTTGTAGTACTTTGACACAATCGATCGGTCCTCAATAGGAATATATTTTGTTCCAAAATTCATTTTTTCTGCGAGCCAAGTGTCCTTGGTCTTGTCACCCTTGAGAAAAGCAGGGACCCTCCCTTCCCACATAATTTCATTCTTGAATTCAAGATGACCATTCACAAGTGGAACTTTTTGCTGACCAGCCTCTGTCGCATTCCCACTCTTAGTCTCGAAAGACACCTTAGTGTCCCCACGAATTATAGTCACGTCTGGACGCCTTGAGCTCCCTGCAGTTTCAAGCACCTTTTCACCAAACCCTTCAAAGATATCACGAATTACATTTTCGTATTTCTTGCCTTGTTTCGCTGCAAAGCTCATACCTGATACACGGGACTTACCTCTAAGTGCGGTTGCGGTTACGCCTTGCAGCACTAGCCTGTGCATTCAACCTATTAATTTGAGCTATTATATTTGCACTGAGTGCTGCATTATTGCGTCTGTTCTTTCGCATTTTCAATATTGATAGCGCCTTGTTAAGGTTTGCCCATTGTCCGTTATAATAACTCTTGCGTGCTTTCATAAGCAAATTTGGAGTATTCATTGTAATAAGTGTAGCCCTGTTCACCAGATTTGCATTCCGTCTACCAAAACCTAATATAGCCATATTATATTGTTATATTATTTTTTGTTGGCCACACGTACTCTGGATACTCACTCTGGAGAACATCAAACTTATAATAGTCTGGTTTTTTACGATTGAGCGCCGCCTGGTGAGACTTGGTCACATCCTCCCGACCCCACCACCATGGAGGGTGGGGTTTTCCGCAGTGAGGTAATTTCTGCATATTATTCTTGTACCCACGAAGTACCCATTCGTCGATACAAGCATTGCAATACATGGCTAAAAAACAAGTGTACCCGTCCCACATTTTAACTGCTGGGTGATTTCGCCACCCTTTTGTGATTCCCATGAGCGTTCGCCAAATTTGATACGCCTCCACGCGCTGCTTCCCCAACCGCCGATAGTCGAGTGCTTTTACGCACTCCTGAAGGTTCCCTGATATCACAAACGTGTTCACCATCCTCTTCGGGCTCGGGATCCTTTGGTTTTAAAAGTACGTAAACCAGGAAGATGTTCCACAAAAGTACCACAAATGAAAAGATGTACATGTCTTGGTTACTCTATGGTTCACGTCTCTAAGACGCGACGAGACACGAAATTTTACAAATCTGCACCATCGTCAAATACCTCACAACGCTTGGCAATATCCTTGAAAATACCACCCGCCTTGATTGCGCCGTCATAAATGTACTTGCGAAGCTTCATCTCAGGTGAATAGGCGAGGAGAGTCCTGAGAGCCTGTTCACGCTTGTTAAGCAAAATAATCTCTAGAAGAGAATACTCGTCACAATCTGTATAGTTGGGGTCGGCTCCTAGGCGAAGCATTGTATCGATATATTCATGACTCATACACATGCCATTCGCATACTCATTTAAAGCTGCCGTTTTCACGGACTTGGACTCATTCTTGAAAAGCTCCTCGAGGGTCCCATTACCCTCATCCCAGTCCTCAAAGAGATGGAAAGCACGGTAGTTGTCCTCGTGACCGTCAATCTTGTAGTTGAGCATTTCTACTTACTCTGTACACGCGCCTGCGCTCTAAGTAGTTTAGTGTGGATGAAGCGTGGTTTGTGGAAACTTCCCATGTATGTTAACTTGTTTCGAGTACTTAAACTATTATAGAAATTTGTGGGATTGCGCAGTATATTTTGAACCTGTTTAAGTCTATTTGTATTCACGTTAGGACGGAGCTGTCCGACCCAATTGTTAAAATTGAGATTCTTATTTCGTTTCAAAGCGTTCAGAAAGTCGTCAACTGTTTTTCCCCCAAGTGTGTGTGGCGCCCGAACTCTGTACCAGCGTAATTCTGCATTGTTGGGAAGGACAGTCTTGTATGCAGAGCCAGGTCTCGGCGGGCGCACTTGTCCCCGAATATAAGGTGAATATCTCATATGTTCACGAGTGCGCGTTGACATTGTGCGATTTATACCACTCCAACCCCCGGCTGGTACATTTGATCCAGTGAAGTTTATATGTTTATAATCACCTGGTGGTAAACACGCGTTGATGATATAAACCCCAGGTCCAAGCCGACTCAGAACGGTTGACAGAAGGAGACTGCTGTTGCTTCCGTGATTAATGTTGGTGTAAATTTCTGAACGAGCCGGTGGTGGTTCCCGTGCAAGGTTCTCGGCTAGAGCTGAACGGTCACGTCTTTGTATTGGAAGTTTCCATACGTATCCGAACGAAGGATAATTCTTGTCGAAAAAGGTAAGGGATATATTTGGCATCTGCTCCCCCGGAAAAAAAGTGCGTGACAGAATATCCGAAACGTGATGCCAGTCCGTTCCTTCCCCACTCTTAAAGAAACGGGTAAGACCATTATTGGTCGTGAAAAATTCAGTTGCGACCAATCGACCCGCGGAAATATACATACATCTTCCGGGGGTCGCCATAAGCATAACTATGGTATTTGGGGGAACTTCGTGTGAAATATTAGCTGTTTCGTTTTTAGTCGCAAGAGCTCCATGAGCTTCTACGAGTTTCGCACCATATTTTTTGTACGTAGCTATAATACGCTTCTCTAAATTTCCGGACGTTGTTTGTCCGCGAGTTACACGATTACTCATCTATATTAAACTTTAGAAATTAATAGAAACCTCCGTAGTGCTGCACACCAGACCCGTCTCGTCACTCTGAACCGTGAGGAGGAAGTTCTCATTACCGTGCTGCATAATCACCTTCTGTCCGGGTTGAAGAACGTGTCCCTCAAACTGAGTCTTGAATGCATTCGCAAGATCTACAGAACCAGGGAAAGCGCGCTCAGGATAACTCTTGACATATTCAGCTTTCACAGTTATATTTTTAAAAGTAAACTCCTTGTCCACGGGGATGTGGACATGATTGACATTTACGTCATCTCCAGCAAACTTCTTGAGCAAACGACGCTGAATAGCATTCAGGGCAATCGTATCGACATCCACACCCGCGTGTGGGGCAACGCGATAAATCTCAGAATCGTCCAACATAACATAGGGTCCGACGTTATTATAAGGGCTCACGTAGACCAGACCGGTCATAGCCTCCAACTGCGAAGGAGAGTTGGCGATCTTCATCTTACTTCATACACGCGTCGCGTCTCTAAGCTTCCAAGACTAAAATATCATATAATGGTACAGAATGCCACGCAACATCAATTATCATTTCACAAATGAGAGACTTGCGAATATGTCCAATCAGGAAATCCGTAATTTGATTAAAAACCTAAATAGCCTTTATCATTCGGCAAACAACAACATAAAAACTCCAAATCGGTACAACCGCACAGCGGTACCGAATAAAATCAACAAACTGGAGAGTGTGCTTGCGAATCGCGAGCGTTCGCGTCAACGTCAAGCACGTTACCGTACGTCTGTGCGTGGCAAGGTGAACGCCGCAGCCAGAGCGGTTGGTCGGGGGCTCGGTCGCGGAATAGGAGCGCTTAAACCATTCTACAATGCGGGCATTCTCGGTCCAGGTGGCGCTCGAATTGGTTTCACACGAGTTAAACCTAATCAGCTTCTTAATTATCTTGGAAACGTCTACAAGACAGGGAATCACAAAGAGTTCTTTAAAAACAAGGGACCGCGTGGTGGAGCGGGAATAATTCCACTTGGTCCCAACTATAAGCCTCTATTTTCAAGACGCACTTAGAGACTCAACAGTTGTTTTTACAAATGGATCATTTCCTAGTTGGTGCAATTTTTGGATTTTTACTTGCAAAATTACCCGTTAAAAATAAAAATAAAAAGACCGAGGATGCCGGTGTTCAGGCATCAGAGCCTCCCCCGACCCAACCAATTTTGATTCAAAATTCAAAACCCAGGTACATCCCTTACTTGGTTAATTTTTGGGGTCCAGATTCTTGAGCTGCTCAGCAGCAATGGTACTCGTGTAAAACACCTTGGCAAGTTCATAGCATGAGGTGAACCCCTCACACTCGAGGGTCCATAGGTTCTTAGTTGGGTCGGGGCGCTTAAACTTGGGATGGATGGGCAAAGGGACGAAAGTGAAGACGATAATTTGGAAGAGTTGCCAATACATTTTACTTATTACATGCGTGCACGCTTTAGGTCATTAAGGTCACTGGTGAAGTCATTAAAATACGATTCGAGTCGTCGCTTGCATGCAGGGTGTTCGGGGTCGGTGATGCAGCGCCGCCAGCTACGCTGAATAACTTCACAGTTGTGGTTCACCATGATCATCTCGGTTCTCAACCGGGCATACCACACCCGGTTAAATACCGCCTGCACATTCTGGTACACCAGCAGCTGATGCTCCTCAGGGGAGGTGAAGTAAGGGAGGTTCATCCCACACCACGCGCAATTTTGAATTAAAATTAGTGAAGCCTCGAGCGCTTCCGATACCTCATGGGAACTCTCATAAGCTATCCGAAGGGGTCGAAAGGCTTCCGCGATACCATGGTTCAGGGCTGCTACATCTGCAGCAGTGATCTCGCCGTTTTCAGACCACATGAGCTCATCCATAGGTGCCAAGATTGCCGTGCGGATAGCATCCTCCAGATGGGTAATCTGGTGATCCACGTAAGTATAACGGGGCTTGATGGGTGCGTCCATTTGGGTTTGCTTGTAACTCCCAGACAGGCTGGACGTCAGGGACATGACACGAATTTTTTATAAGGTTATGGTAATGAGTAATAATGGGTTTAGACGAGTATATCAAGTGAATGATTATTCACAGCTCACACCAAATCAAAAACGCAACTTTAATCAGGATGTGGCTAATTTGAGAGCAAAATTACCATCGGGGTTCCGTTTCTCAACTAATTTTCAAGCCAGTGTTAATAAAGGAAATCTTTATAATGCAGCACGTCTTATTTTTCCACACATGTCTAGGAACAATAGAAATCTTTTAATAAATAAAGTTATAAAATATAAAAAACCAACTCCAAGATCTTCTGCGAAACCTACAGAATGGAAGACTGGTAGTAACGCAAATGCTATACTTAGAAACGCCCTTGACAAGGGACGTATAAGCGAAATTATAACTCCTTATTTTACACCTGCAACTAGAGTCAACTCAACGATTAAGAAAATATGGGGGGTGAATCCAGGTTATTTTAAAAATGTATTGAATAAGGCTAATCGTAAAGGCGCATTGATAGGGGCAAATAATAGATTATTATACGGGTTTGCTCTTATGAAAAACAGAAACAGAGGAAGATACCTTGATGTTTTGGGTGCTATACCAGGTTACGGTCCATTAACAATGTCTAAAATTATAGGTAATGCTTCAACAAACCGTTTGAATTATGTTTCTCTCAAGGCTGTTGTTTCAAATCCTACGATAACTAGAAAGAGAACAAGAGGTAAATATGTAATTACGAAAAATTCAGTGGGAAATAAATTAACTAATTGGTATATGAGTCCTGCGGGAGGTGCGTTTACTAAAAGAGGGGGAATGGTGAAAGGCAATCTTCAACCAATGGTTAAATATCTTACACATAATACCGCTGCAGTAAACGCGATACTTAATCGTCAAAAGGTCCAAAATGCTGCTAACAATGCAGCAGCTCGCAAAGCAGCTCGCAAAGCAGGTCGTGCAGCTCGCCCTTCACCGCAACCCGCGCCTCCACCAACACGCGTGCTTCGTACCCGCCCCTAAATTTCATCCGCGTGGTCATACATCTGGTCCGTCTCCATGTCCTCTTCCCACCCTCCGCGCCACTGCTCCTCCTCGTGAATCTCCCGCTCTAGCCGCTCGCGCTTCGCCTTGAACTTGTCAACCAGCCCCCGCACGTACTGGCACACCTCCACATAAATGGGGCTCGTAGGTTCGAATGGACAGTTGTCATCAAGCATCCAGTTTATTGCCGCCATTTCCTTGTCCTCTGCACGTGCATATTCAGCCTGAAGATTTAGGAGCGTCTGCTCGTGCAGTTTCTTGCGCTCAAGGGCGGGAAGATCAAAGTAAGCATTGACTGCCATTTCGCAGTCGTGATGACCTCCATAATCCTCGGTCTCAATCATCCAGAGACTATCTTTGTCGATATTTTCATACACGTGACCCGCCATGAACTGATACATGGAGGGTGTAATGGACTCATTCAGAAACTCTTCAAATTCTGAATACGTCCACTTGTAATATTCAATCTCTCCATTGGTGGCAACGAGCATGTCGTCATCATCAAACTCGACCCACACGTTAGGAGACATTTTTGCTATTTTCTATACGTTTCAACCCTCTAACTTGGACATGACACGAAAATTTATCTGCGCGGCGGCTTCACAATACGTCCAGAACGAGTTACTCTGAGTAAATTTGCAGCGTTCTGTCGCGCTGTCGCATACTTCACAGATGCCATTTTAACTTTGCGCCGCATTCCCGCTTTATAATTTTTTGTGAATTTTCCAAGCCCGCCACGCACACTCGGTGTATTATTTTCAAGTGCCCTTTTAGCCTTGAGTTTATGTGCTGCTGTAAATTTCTTTGTGTATTTACCCAAACCTCCTGACGCTCTAGGCGACGCTCTAGGCGAAACATTGTTTCCGACACGATTATTTGGTCGATTGGTTCTGAGCCATTTAGTCAATGGAATGAGACCTGCGTTTTTAGCGTTATTTGTATTGGCTTTTCTATTCACAAAGCCTAGATTTCGGTGACGATAAAATCCATTAACTGATGGAACTGCATTTAAATTTATGTAGTTTTTATTGTTAGCAATAGCATTCGCTATGATTCTTTTCATCATTGGCATACCCTTACCTTTATTAGTAACCAAAGCATGCAGAACGCGCCCAGTGTTGTAGTTATTTAAAGCCGCAAGCCCCACAACTCTTTTAAATTCATTTGGGGTATTGTTATTATTAGAAACCAGATATGCATATTTCATAGGGGAAGAAAGGAATGTTTTATGAAACCAAGTTTCATCCACTCCGCCTTTACGTTTATTTCCAGGGTTATTTGACGGTGACACGAGTCTTTCTACATTACCAAATTGATTATATTTTATACCATTAATCACATTTTGATTAATGTAGTTTTTCAATAATCTAATCTCTTCAGACATACAATTAACTTATATTTTTACTCCGCGTCAGCCTCCTCCTTCTTGGTATAGACCGCCAGAGTCACCTTAAGAGCCTGTGCAGCCGCCGCCTTCTCGGGCACCTTGACCGTCGCAGTTGACTGCTCCATTGTTGCATTCAGGATCGCCTTGAACAGGTTAGTGTCCTCAAGCTCAGCCTTGAGCTCTGCATTCGCATCCTTCAGGTCAGCCTTGAGAGCGTTGACGCGGTCAATCATCTTCTGAATACGGTTGGACGACATTCTACTCTACATAGGTTTCCTCCTTTTATCTGCGTTCAACGCTTTAAGAATTAGATCATCAAAATAGTAGATGTACGAGGTTCTGGGTCTTGAGAGAGGCGCTTCGGATACTGACATTAAAAAAGCTTACAGGAAACTCGCCATGCGGCACCATCCCGATAAAGGTGGAAATCCTGAAGAATTCAAAAAAATCCAGGCAGCATATGACATCCTATCCGACCCCCAAAAAAAGGAGAACCTCGACCGGTTCGGCACACCTGACGGACCACCTCAGGCTAGGGAATTTCCACCTGATATATTCTCACAGATGTTTGGAGGAGGGTTCGGTGCCCCCAAGGGTCCTGTCCGTCGCTCTAATTTTGATCATGAATTGAAAATTACTATGGAGGAGTCATACCGTGGGACCATCCGGAAGATGGTGGTGACCCTCCAGAAGACGTGCTTCACGTGTCGCCAGAAATGCCATCAGTGTCACGGGCGCGGACAGGTTCAGCACCAGATGGGACCCATGGTATTTAATCAGCCGTGCCAACCCTGTCAGGGAAGTGGTGGGATGAACACAGGCTGTTCTGGGTGTAAAAACGGTCTGAAGCTTGAGCCACTTAATTTAGAACTAAAAATACCACCTGGTATCCAGGAAGGAAATGTCATGACGGGGCATGGGCTTGGTGAACAGCCCAAAAAGCCTGATGAGGAGCCTGGGGATATCCTGTTCCACATCAAGGTCAAAGATCACCCAGATTTTATGAGACAGGGTCTGGATTTAATTTATAGGACAAATATTTCATTCGAGGACACGGTGAATGGGAAGGAAATTACGATTCCTCATTTCGATGGACCTATTAAAATAAATACATCGGACTGGGGTGTCATAGATCCTCGGGAGGATTATATAGTTCCTAGACGGGGGTTCAAGGTGGAGGACAAGGTGGGACATCTCAGGGTTTCGTTTAACGTGGTATATCCTAATTTCAAAACAAAATTCAGTCTGACGCGACTCGGGCAGCAATCATCGCAATAGCCATCAGTGCTGAGATCGAACTGATAGACGCCTGGTCCTGGACGATATGAATAAGCTCATCGACGTTCAGCTGAGCGTGATGAAAAACCATGTCATTCACTGTGCTTGGAACCATCCCAAGGGTAGCACTCCGAATGACGTGTTTCTGGAGGAGAGTTCCTGTACGTATTGTCCTTTTCGTAATTGGATGGCGCTGAATTCGGCGGACCGTAATCTGCACCTTCACACAAGGTTTATTCATACTCCTTATATAAGGCTAGTTTTTAAATGGTAATCCAAATATACGTGAGAGTTGCTGATGCACTAATAGGGCAATTCACTATGAACACATAAGAGAGCGGACACAACAGAGTAAACGCTATGAAATTCAGGACGTGGTCCGGAGACATTTACCCTTTCAGACAGCATCGAGACGCCAGTGGCGACATCACACGAATTTAAATCCGATGTTGCAACTTATGGCAATCTTTTCACCTTCTGGTATATGGCGAGTTTCGTGAGTCAAATCTGATCTGAAGATAATAAGCCTTCCCTCGAGTGTATCCAGAACTAGGTTATTTGAATAAATATCGGTAGTTTCCGTATTCGACGGAAAGAAAAACGAGTCGTGTGAGGAAAAAGTCAGTGACGAATTATAGGGGGATTTGAGATAATATACAGCTGAAAACATGCACTCTGTGTGAGTATGCGGCCACACGAATCCCCCATTCGTGTGCATATTAGCCCACATGCTGAGTATATGTAATTTGTCACTGTACTTGGAATATCCTATGTCACATGCGTATTTTTTGGCGCTATGAAGTATAAATTCTGATATTTGTTTAAACGGGGGTTCTAATTGAATTTGGTTATAATCAGAATAGAGTGAATATCCTTCAAAGAGTCCAGGGCGTTTCCAGCCATGATTGACAAATAGCATACGACACTCTTTTGTAAGCACGTCCCTTTCCTCTGGCGACCCTACATTATCGACGACATAGACGGTTTTAGGGGCGAATGTTCTAATCATATATTACACTATCAGGCTTGGCTTTAACCGCACAGTCCGCGCATTTCCGCGTAGCTCATCTTGCCCTCTGCAAACTTGGCCATGGCTGCAGTCTGGACCGGGTCGTCGAGGATGACGGCGCACTGCGCCAGGAGTGGATCGATCTTGGCGATCTTGGCCGCGTCACCGGTGAACTTCGTCGTGTCCACATCTATGGCGACGGTGCGTTGACCGTCGATGTAATGGCGAAAACCCGAGTCCACCTCGTCGCCCTCGTCCTTCTGCTCGGTGACCTCACCAAACTGTGGAGAGTCCTGACGGTCCATGTAGGACCGCTCAACCGTCACCACGGACCCTGTGCGGCCGTGACCTGCGGGTGGGTTCTCCGTGCGGCTGTGGTACCGGACCGCGCAGCGCTTGCGCGGGTGGTTCATCTGAGTCACGTGATAAAACCACTCATCTCCGTCCTCAATAAGCTCCCAACCAATAGGGCGGCTAGGCTCGTGGACAGACTGAATAGACCCATCCTTACACACGACATAAAGCTCGTTGCGAGTAGGAGCTCCCTCGAGATCCAAACGCCCGTACGTGGACATGGTCGGATAAAGCCCAGTAGACGGGTACAGGGGGTCAATAGGGTCCGCGTAGAACTGAAGACCGGGTGTCATAAGGGACGCCATTGGAAGAGTGTGTGTTACTTAGTTTCACAGAACATAACCTTAACCTTGACATGACACGAAATTTTCGCCCTCTCGTTTATACACCTTTCAATACGAGCCAAACCGTTCGAATTAGTTGAAGCCTGTGGAGCATACTGTCTTTGAAGCTTATCCAGACGACTTTTGTTTCGAATACCAGCGAAATGAATGCAAAAATCACCAGGAAGCCAATGCACACTGGGGTCAATCTCAGGGTGAAATGCATTCATGATATTTACGTGTCGGTGTTCGAGAATGTCGATATATTGTTGATATTTTTCGGAATTTTTCCACAAGTCAATGACAGCCGCCTGTTCCCACCAAATATGATTGAGGTATTCAGTCTTGTTCCACACGTCCACGAGGAATTCATATGCAAGAAGACAGTTTCGAATTACGAAAACACCAGTGTTTAAATTATTTAAATCATGACCCAGAAAAATGAACGAATCAGAATTCATCATATTGATGAATGTTTCAAATTTGATTTCTGGATTCATCACGAGTACATCAGCATCCATCCATACGATAAAATCATATTGTGAAAGATATTTCTGGATAAGAGGAATTTTGGACCATGCAAGTGGTCGATCAGGGTCGTATACGGATTCATCAGTTATACGCGTGTATCCATGACGGAGTGCGTAAGCCTCCTGACTCTGTGTACACAACTCCACACTCTTTTTATACTCAGCCCCGAGTACAAGTGAACAGATTGCAAACACCATAATAAAATAAGACTATTTATCCTTAGATACTTTTAAATCACGTCCAGCTTGTGAAAGTTTTGCCCTTACCGCCTTTTTCGAGTAAATAGAGTAATCTTTGTGCTTGGCAGCCGATTCTCGCTTTTTCTCGCGTTTCGTGGGTCCGTCCATTTCTTATACAACACGTTGGCTTTTTATCTCAGACAATTTTAGAATGGAATTCTCCTTTCTCAAAAAACAGACTCGGTCTCACCGTTTTTTGACAGTACTTTCTCAACCTGAAATCAACGCCATTCTCGACAAGTACGTCCCTAGGTTGCGTTCAATTCAGATATTTAATATTGAAAAATATCCGGAAGTAAATGACGAATATTACGAAAAAATGGAAAATATAGTAGAAGAAGCTAGAGAGTCCCTCAAGGAACAATTAAGATCTAAAATTAAAAAACATATACGAGATCCAGTTATTTTCGCCGCTGCTGTTGCTCAGATTTCAGGAATTTAAACATCATACTCCTTACATGCATCGGGATCTTCGAGACATATTTCGTCCAAGTTCTTCTTCAAAAGCTCTCGCTCCTGCTGACGGGCGAGCGCTACTGAAATTTCCTCCACCTGACCCCATGCCACGCGGCACGAGGGAGTATCCTCGAAATTGTAGCATATATTATGCGCATGCTGAATTGCCCGTTTCACATCCTTTGGTGAAATCTTACGAGGTACTGGGCGAGGACGTGGGGGAACCGACATTGCGAGAACAAGCATTTATACAGTTAGAGAGCAAAACTTTTAAATAGGAAATGGTCAGTCGCGTGGTTCTCAAAGCGTCAAATGTCGCCGCCATGGTTGGTCGACACCGGTACAAGCCTCGGGTTGAGGTTTTGGATGAACTCGTGAAAAAATACGCACCTGACAAGTTCACAGGAAAGACCAAGGAGGATAAAGCCACTGAGGCACTCGCAGTTTCCAGTACTGCCCAAGAGGTTCTGGAGTCAGCCCTAAATATCAAAGCTGAAAATTCTACCCATGTTCAGCGAGTTTTCATTGAGGCTAAGGAACGTATCAATTTTGATTCAAAATTAAATAATGAACAGAAAGCTGAGGTGATNGANCACCTTCGGTCCAAGGTTTATACGACCCATGGTATCCGGTCGGAGGACAAGACGAGTGACAAGGTCCAAATTGATGAGGGTGTTCACCTGGTTCGCGACGACTCGTTTTATCAGATTGAGGTGTGCAGGCTAGGTGAGACGCGCTATGTCATCGTAGGTAAGATCGATCGGATTGAGGAACGCCCGGATGGCTCCAGGGTTCTGGTGGAAATCAAGAATCGGACAAACCGTCTGTTCAATTCTGTTCCTGAATATGAGTTTATCCAGGTTCAGGTTTATCTGCATATGCTGGGTCTGGTACATGCTCGAGTCGTAGAGCAGTACAACAACCAGGTGAAGAGTCACGATGTTGATCGCGACGAAGAGACGTGGACAAACGAAATCCTCCCTGAACTTAAGAAGTTTTGTGAGGAACTTCATTCAAAAATTACTTGAGCAGCATACGCAGCACAATTTCAGCAATCACGATCACCGCGGTCTGGGGGAGACTGCGCGTGATAAAGTAGACTACAAGTGCCAAGAGAGCAGCCACCGCAAAAGATGGGGTGGCAACTGGGTTTTGTTCGCGGCGAATTTCAATATCAGCAACACTGTCGACGTTCATTTATTATTATCAAGATTTTTTACGCAAGCTGAACCTTGCCCTTTACAAAGTCATCGAATGTTACCATGTGGATCTCGTTATCCTCTGTTGACGTCAGTTCCCAACCATCAGCCCCGTGAAACTCAGTGACTGTGCACTCGACGAAACGCTTGTGATTCTTGCGACCGATGGTCAACATCACAGTCTCACCAACCAGAGATGCTAGCATCTCCTCATAAACCTCGACGGTATTTGCCAGCTCGTCACGCTCCTTGGTAAGCTCCAGAACAGCCTCAATTGCCTCCATTACTGAATAACCTACGCTCCTGGTTTTTATCTGTGGAATTAGTAAGAATGAGTTTACTCGACATTTCACTCATGTCGCTGACTGAAATTATAGGAGATTTTGGATTTAAAAATGTAGCTCGTGTTGGTGGAATTGGAAATTGGGCGGCAGGTCTCACTGGGTACGCAGGTGTTATATTTTACCTTATAAAGACTCTTAAAGTAGGAAATGTCACCTATGTAAATGGCATGTGGGACGGGATATCGGCAATCCTTGAGACTGCTGTAGCATTTTTCATTTTTGGTGAAAGATTGAACAGTGTCACCCAGTACCTTGGTCTAGGACTTATCATTGCCGGTCTCTTCATTCTCAAGTCTGGAGGAATTTCAAATTAAAATTGAAAAATATAAAACCAAGCTCGTTCCAGGTAATAAGCCGTCTCAGGTTTGAGGGTCTGAAATTCCTTTAGTAAATTTATATAATATTCCTTTGATCTATTTTTGATTTTTGATCCAGAAATGCCAAAAATAGCACCCATGTACCACTGAATAGGGGAACGAAAGGGAGCCACGTGAGCCTCCATCCAGTCTCCAAAATTGAGGGAACATGGGTCCGTATCTGGTTCGCGATAGTTTCTATCGACGATACTCTGTTTAATATTTTTAGAAAACCCATCTCGGTTTATTTGAATATCCCAGGCTCGAAACCACTTCTGGACCATTTCAAATGTAGGGGAGAACTCGAGGTGAGGGAACGGATCACCCTGAATAAAGTACACGCGCTCTGGGAGAATCTCATAGTTTTCAACTATATAGGTGAGATATGTGTGCGCCTCGCGACCTACATTGGGAAGGGTCTTTATTTGAAAGGACACTGGGTCTGGACCTTTATTATAGACCCGGACTGAACGGCGCTGGACGGGGGTCAGACAAGTATCTAACCAACTAAGGGACTCGTTATAGCGGGCAATAACTATGTGTAAATTACTCATACTAGAATGTAGAAAGACATTTCTGCCCACGGATCTTCGCGGGCTCTGCAGCGCTTCCCCCTTTTTGTGCCCACCGCCTTGATAGGGTACTTGGTCGCAAACTCCTTCACCGGCTCGTCGTTCCAGACCCACTTGTCAATGCTGCGGTCGCTATAGTAGTCGTTCGAGTAAACAAGTATCTCCTCCATGTCCTCTGAGCTCACACACTCGCTCTTCAGAAAGCGGTACGTGCGCTCGATACGGATCACCTCGCGTTTTAGCTCCTCGTACTGGTACTTGCGGTACAGCGCAATAACTTCGCTTTTGAATTCAAAGTCCTCAGTTTCATCCATAAACTTCATGGTGATTCTGGGGTCTTCACTATCGAGCAGGTCAATTGCAAGCCACGCGGCTTCCTCGCTGTCCTCCTGCTCATCAAGGATCTCACAGTGCTCCTCAATAGTATCCAGGAATTCAGTGATGCGTTCCTGGAGCGCCTCCCCGAAAACATCTGCACACCGCCCCTCCCACGAATCCTCGTTCCACTTATCCTGCATCTTGTGGAACCCCCGGAAATACATGGGGCGGCGGCACATAGGGCATCCTGTGCCTGTTCCCTTGAGGTACCAAGCCTTCACGCACCCCGTGCAAAACTCGTGCCCGCAGCACAGCTTGACAAAGGGTCCAGACTCGCCATAGCACACGGAACACTCGCGTTCACAGGACATTGTGTAGTTGCTTCTTACTAGAGACTGAGACTTTAGGCGGCGACAAGACACGAATTTTTGCAATTGGGTCAGTTAAGAAACTAATTCGTAACTAAAATTAAGAATGGCTGGGATCCTTGCACCCCCTGTGAAACCTCGGGTGAAAATCGAGACACTTCAGCGAGGTAAAAAGTATTTTACCATTCAAACAACCCCAAATCACGTATTTACCCTCAAAGGTCACGAAAATGCGAAAACCTCGGTTGTAGGTTTTAAAAAATGGGACGACGCTTTTTTGATCAGTAAAATGATTGAAACACATTATATTGAACAAAAGGAGTGGCCTGTTCTGGAAATTGGGAAAACAATTGTTTTGCCTAGCTCGCGCCCTAGCGCCGTTCTTCGTCACCTGTATATCCAAGAGTGGGATTTTGAAGAATTAAAGTTTGAATGTACGAGAAATATCATTGATTTAATGTCAATCGAACATATTGTTAACAAAAAAGCTACATATTCATTTAATGGACACCAGTATATATTTAGCGCCCCAGTCGAGTTTTATATGAATAGATTCGATGAGTTGTTTAACGTGGAATAAACGCCTTCTTTCTCAGAACCGCCTTGGCATATACCGCGCACAAACAAAAATGAATATGCGCCCAGTCAAGAGCGTCGCGCTGACCAAGTACTATTTTCATAGGGTTCTTGTTTACTTCCTCGACGAGTTTAATGTGAGCTGAAGGGTCACTCATAGACTCGGCGACGTCAATCATGTGAGATAGCCAATTCACGTGAATCTCATTCTTGCAATCAAATGCCTGAATAAACTTGCTGGTGATGGACATTTATTAAAGTAGTATTTTAGTTTTTAAGTCAGTTCCATGGGAACTGTTCCGTGCGACGCACAGTCGCTACGCGACTGGTTTTTAAGCCGGTTGCCCGCAATTCCCACAGTACTCTGACTTTTTGCGGAAGAACATGAACCAGATGACGAAGAGGGCGATGATCCAAAGGGTGTAGTTCTGCTGCATTTATTATTCACCAAGAGATTCTTCTGAGTCTGACTGATTTTCGTCCTCGTCCTCATCGTCTTCAAAATCATCCTCGTCAGTCTCCTCATCAGTTTCCTCGTCAGTCTCCTCATCAGACTCTTCGTCCTCTTCGTCGGAGCCTGGGACATAATCATCGTCCGACTCCATCTTTACAAATCCATCATCGACCAGTTTAAATCCTATATTTTCCTCGTTATCAGTCTTGAGATATTCGGCAATGGACTCGGGGCAATCCTCCACCTCATATGTATCATCCTCGTAACGCCAAATTCCATCCTCTTTGTTTTCCGAAAGATATCTAATAACCAAAATAATTCCATCTTTTTCAACAACTTTAGCCAGAAGTGGGACTGGTTTGCGAGCTCCCACGTCTGTCCAGACTCGGACAAGTGACCCTGGTGTGGTCATATGTCTTGGACAGTTTAAATGTTTTTAAGTATATTTACGCGCTTAGTTCAGGGAAGCCATCAGCTTGGCAAATGGGCTCTTCTTTGCGGCGCGCTTCTTGGACAGCTTAGCCTTGCGTGCACGGGTAGCCAGGAAACGGCGCATGACTGGTCCTGGTCCGGGTGTGCGGACCTTACGGGGGCGTCCACGACCGCGCTTGGCTGGGTATCCCTCGAACAGCTCAGTCAGGTAGCCTGAGCGCTTGACGGGCAGGACACGCACACCGCGAACGCGGGCGGCGTATGGTCCGCGCTTCTTCAGGATGTTTGAGCGCTCCTTGCGGTCAAACTTGGGGCGGATAGCCAGGGGAATGTCCATGAGGTTCTTCAGGTACTTGGTGGAACGCTCGGTACCGCCTGGGCTCTTGTGGAACTTTGCCTTGGGGTTGTAGGTAACGCCCTTGGCAGTCTTGGAAATAAACTTGCCCTGACCGGTCATCAGAATGACGCGGCGCTTGGTGTTCAGGAACCCGGTGGGCACGGCAATGCCGCGGGTGCTCACCTTGGGTCCAGCCTTGACGTGCTTGAACAGCGACTTCAGACCCAGAGATCCTGGGCTGACCAGCTTGGCAACCAGCTTGGCAGCACGGGGTCCGCGCTTGGTGCCCTTGTTCTTACGGGTCTTGCGCAGGTGGGGGTTGGGGAGATTCCAGTTCATTGTTACTAAGTAGTAACAATTTAATTCAGGGAAGCAATCAGCTTGGCAAGTGGGCTCTTCTTGGAGGCGCGCTTCTTGGTCAGACGCTCCTTGCGAGCCATGGTTGCCAGGTAGCGGCGCATGACTGGTCCTGGACCAGCTGCGCGCACCTTGCGAGCCTTGCCCTTGTTGCTGCGAGTCTTGCGTGCGGGGATGATCTTCATGCCAGCCAGACCGATGGCGCTGCCTGGGGTCACGATGTGGCGAACCACCTTCCGCTTGCGACCGCGGGGCATCATGATCTTCATGCCAGCCAGACCCAGCAGGCTGCCTGGGCTTGCCTTGCGGCGCTTGCCGGCGTCGGAGCGGCGCTTACGGGCAGGCATGATCTTCATGCCAGCCAGACCGATGGCGCTGCCTGGGGTCACGATGTGGCGCACCACCTTGCGTGGGCGACCGCGGGGCAGCATGATCTTCATGCCAGCCAGACCGATTGGGCTGAGCTTGGCACGGGGACCACGCTTGGTGCCCTTGTTCTTGCGAACCTTGCGGATCTTCTTCTGCAGCTCAGCCACAACCACTGGGGTGGCTGCTGGCTTAAAGGTGCGGGTAACAAACTTGCCGCCCTTGGAGCGCAGCTTGTAGTGCATCACACCTGGCTCCACCATGTGGAGGGTCTTCACCTC
>JGI24890J29729_1000515_pt1 | contig 23547 bp, 26 predicted proteins | sample FreactcultureFD7_FD_29729 | JGI IMG/M metagenome (IMG submission 29729)
CTCTTGCACAAACTCAGTAGTACGCCTCCTAAAGGTAGTTCCAGGTCGACAATAGTTTAGTGAAAACTCGGATTTTGCTAACTAGGAAAAAACGGGAACGTACCTAACAGGAACGGGGACCACATCAAAAACTTGAACGGCACCTCTTGATTTCTGAAGAGTAGTATTTTCCTTTCATGTACACTAAACAGTTACCATTTGGGGTACGTGTTTGTCTAGGTATGTTTTCTTGGAGTTTGATAATATAGTACTGCACTAGTATCAGTAACACGCCCCTTAAGGATAGTTTTAGGTGAATAATTCTCTGACAAAAACTGGGATTTTACTAATCAGGCACAAACGTAACGCATGTATGACGTAAGAATTTTCTTGAATCAGCCAGAAATTCTATGGAAATAGTCTCTGAAAGAAAAGTCTACCTCTTTTGGATCTTCATACGAGATAAAAATTGAACTCGGAGCGGTACCAAACCTATGGGTTGTTCTAGCTGCTTAATTAGAGGGTATTGTGCACTAGAATCAATAGAACGCCTGCTAAAGGTAGTTCCACGTCAATAATAGTTGAGTGAAAACTTGAATTCTACTACTCAGGATCAAATGGAACGCATCCAAAACGTGGTGTTTCAGGAAATTGGTCCTTTCTGCTGGATGGTGGTCTAATGGTATGGCACCACTTCTTGGCAGTGGTTGATGCAAGTTCGATTCTTGCCTGTCCAGGTGTTTTAATTTACGAAGAGGACTAGCTGAGTGGTTTAGCAGCTCCTTTACACGGAGCAGACAAAGGTTCGATCCCTTTGTTCTCTAATTCGGGGATGTGAGGTAATGGTAACCTACCTCTTTTGCATAGAGGTTCTCTGAGTTCGATTCTCAGCCTCTCCACAAACCGAGTCATTGGTGCAACGGTTAGCACATTTGCTTGTCAAGCGAAAGATAGGGATTCAACTCCCCTATGACTCGTAGCCATGTTTAACACTGAAATTTTTCCAGTCTCTGTATTTTGTGCGGCGTCCTCTCAAGGGATCCTAGAAACTCGATCTAATGCTACCTCTTAGCACGATTGTTGTTTCCCTCTTTTATGGGGCATTCTCAGGCCCCACTCTTGTGTTGGCAGCAGCTTATTTGTTTGCTCTCTCCATGACCCTGTCTTTTTCAGGGCTGTTGGGCTCCTCCTGGTCAGGAGCTGTTTTGTCTCAGACTATAATACTCACACCCGTGAGTGCTATGGCGACAACAACTTTGTTTCTTACAGCCACCTTTATCACGGTACTTACTTTGAAAGGGGGTTCTCCTTTGTCACGGCGAGTAACAGGCACGGTGCTGCCTAAGATGTGACCCCTACTTGCTCTCCTTCTAACAACAGGGGTTGCCCTTTTTGCTTTGGCTCTGGACTATGTTTCTGCCTACATCGGCCTAGAGATGCAGTCATTTGTGGCTTACATCATAACCGCTTTGAGTGGAGCCTCCGAGGCAGAAGCCACAAGCGGGCTTCTTTACTTTTTTGTAGGAAGCTTAGGTTCTGTTGTAGCGCTTCTCGGACTCAGCATTAGCTATTTGCAGACAGCCTCCCTCACATGGGGACTATGGCCTTTCTCTTCTACACCTAGCCCACTTGTTACAGCAGGGCTCTTGATGAAGATAGGAAGCGGTCCCTTTTCTTTCTGGGTCCCGATAGTTTATTCTGCGGTTCCTTTAATAACCCTGGCTTGGTTAACAAGCTCCCCTTTAATTGGACTGATTACCAAATTGTGAGCCTGGTCTCCTACAGGACTCCTCCTTTATTTCGGAGTTGTTCTGTCTATAATAGGAGGCGCGATTGGAGGGCTAGGGCAAGATAACCTAAAACCTATCTTGGCCTGAAGCAGCGTAGCCCAACTAGGGTTTCTGCTGGCAATCCTAGCTGTAAACTCTCCTTCGGCTCTTGCATTTTATCTCCCACAATATCTTGTAGCAACTTTGCTCCTGATTGCGGTAAATGCAACCATTTCAGCCCAGCTTCCATGGCTAACAGCCCAGGAGCCCACGAGCTTCCACCATTTCAGCGGTGTTGGAGAATGAGTGCCTTACTTGGCTATTTCTTCCGTGATTGCTATCATGAGCCTAGGAGGTATTCCTCCTCTGGTTGGTTTCTTTGCAAAGGCAGCTGCTTTCCTTGCTACCTTGGAAGGAGGAGCCCTGTTTATCGCAGGCGTTGGATGTGTTTCTTCTCTTATTAGCATGGCTTACTATCTGATGCTAGTATCCTCGTCCTTGTTTGTAGGGCACACCCACGAATCCGCTCTTGGTGGCAACGCCGTCTCAAGCATCACGAGCTCTCTCCTGGCTCTTTTTGTTTCTCTGAGTTTGCTCGGAGGACTAGCCCCTGCACTGCTCTACGTCTAACATGTCAGCATTTGCAGTCATAGTCCTTTTGATCCCTGTAGTGGGTCTTGTTTTCCTTCTTGCCAACGCACTTCTGGAAACACCTATGTTAGACGCAAACAAGAGTTCTACGTACGAATGCGGTCTTACCCCTCTTCAGGGTCTTACTCGCTTGCCTCTTGCTATTGCTTTCTACCTCGTAGGTCTTCTGTTCCTGGTCTTTGACCTAGAACTTCTTCTGCTTATTCCTCTGAGCGTAACCTGAATCTCAGGCGGTCCTTTCCCCATGGTTGTATTTACGGGTCTTTTGTTTGTTCTTGCAGCAGGCATCTGGTACGAAATCAATGAGGGCGCTCTAGAATTTGCTTCTGGGAACCAAACCCAGTCTATCCTAAATAGCTATTTATAGCTTCCCTAAGTATCTTGAGTTCAAGATCTAATCGTTAACGCGATTAACACCTATACGAGCTTGACTGTGGCTCTGTTGATAGGCTATGCAAGAAATCGATACATGCACGCATGCGCCGCCTTTAACGGCACTAGTCCAGGCAAGGCGCTGCTTTACGTGAGGGACGACTTTTGCAAATCTCCTAGTTTTTCTAGAGTACGCCTGCGAAAACACCAACCCCGTTGGAGAAACAAGGCTATAACGCCCTCTTTTCGTAGGATGCAAAGTCACCAGTTCGATGCCGAGAGAAAGCTCAACCTTTCTTTGGGAAGAACCTAAGAATCTATTAACGTAGCTCTTCTCACGAAGCCAATTTGGCTCACGCGTTAGCGTCTGCAGTACAAAGTTTTGGTTAAACTCCAANAGGAGGCACCAGTTATCTTGCTAATTTGGTCTTTGGTTAATCTTAAAGACCTAANAGGTTTGTGTCTTCGAATCGAAGAGCAAACTAACACGGTGTCGCCCAATCCTACTGCCAGCAGGCGCGGTCATAGTAGAGACGCCGCCTACAACATCTTAAATCTGCGAAGGGGATTCATGGGCACCCTGTGCCTCACTACGAGGAATAGACAGGTATCGCACTTTAATTGGTAACTTGTCAATGGCATGAAGCAGTGAAGTTTCGAGATATGCAAACCTTGAGTTTTATAGGCAACCTAGAACACCGGAAGGAAGTTACCATAAAGTTGCGTAAGCTGAAGAATGAAAGAGAGAAAAATGAAGGCGATTAGAGACCGCCCTAAGCTTGTCCGCAAATCATGAATGCCAGCAATGGGTTTTTGGCATTGCAAGAAAGTAGATTCTTGCACGCCTCCATCATACTATCTTATCGGTAGAGCATTCCGCAAGAGGGCTAATATCCACGGATACCCAATCAAACAGTTTGACCGTTATAGGGCTAACGTCGTGAGCAATGGCGTTTAATAGGATAGCCCGCAGCACATCTTACCACGTTGAATACAAAAGGCTCTGGGATTAACCTCTCAGAGGTAGCCAATGGCCCTTTCTCAGGCGATGCAAGGCCGTTTTCAACCCGTAATCTAAAGAGTACGCTTTAATGCTACAAACGGGTGCAGCATTTGCCATCTTTAGTGTCAAAGGTGGACCCTGGATACGGTGCTCTTTAAAATCGAGACGATACCGGGGGATCCAAATCGCAAAACTGGCCGTTATGTCCCTCATACGGATGGGTATAGCCGTTGCATTGCATAAACTCTTAACCGAGTGACCCTAGTTGGTCCTGTTGATCGCACCCTGAAACCTGGGTGAGTGACATAGTAATGACGAGTAACGCCACAACATGTCGGTGGCGTGAATCTTAACTCTTATAGGGTACACATCGCTCATCAGATAAACGTAATCTTAGTTGGCAAACCGCGGTATATTTACTCGGGTTTCAGCTGAGGTGACGATTATTAAGTTGCACCACAGTAGGGGTTGGGGAACCAGCCACTGGATAATGTAAACTTGATCCTTATTTGGACACCCACAAAGAAAAATAGATTAATGGTAAATTACGGGCCTCCAAAGCTTCGAGTTGCAGGTTCGAATCCTGCTTTTTCTGCTTCAAAACACTTATTGAAAACCCAAGCGAACATGCCATTAGCACTACCTGCTTATCAGCCTTTCCATCTCGTGACTCTGTCACCGTGGCCTCTGCTGACCTCCTTTATCTTGCTCGACCTAGCCCTTGGGCTTGTGTCATGGTTCAACGGCGTGGAGCCATTCCAATCCCTGAACCTAGGTCTATCCTCAGGACTCGGCCTGCTAGTTGCCCTAGCAACTACCCTCGCAGTTATGGCTGCTTGGTTCCGAGACGTTACTGTCGAAGGGGTATTAGTGGGGGACCACACCCTCGAAGTCCAACGTGGGCTGTCCTTTGGATTTCTCCTGTTTGTCACCACAGAGGTGATGGTATTCTTTGCCATTTTCTGGTCATGGTTTCACTCTGGGCTGTCTCCTGTTGTTGAACTAGGTTCCGCCTGGCCACCTACAGGGATCAACGGTCTTGACGTGTATGCTCTTCCTCTCACAAACACAGTCCTACTATTAGCCTCCGGGGCAGCTGTCACAGTTGCCCACCACGCCCTTATTGGAGGGATGCGATCCTCCCTTCTCTGAGGGCTCGTTCTAACAGTTGTTCTTGCTGTTGTTTTCACCCTATTCCAGGGAGTAGAATATAGCGCCGCAGATTTCACCATGACTGATGGGGTATTCGGAACAACATTCTACGTATCCACAGGAACTCATGGGTTTCATGTAGGGGTTGGGACAGCATTCATTTTTGTGTGTCTCATCCGAGCTTTCCGGTACCACTTTACACCCACCCACCACGCAGGACTCGAAAATGCCATTGTCTACTGGCACATGGTAGACGTCGTCTGACTTTTCCTATTTGTGGTGGTATACTACTGGCCTTCTACCGCCATTTAAAGAGATGGCGATTTACCGATACAAAGCCCTTTTGCAAGCCAAGGCTGCCTTTGAAGCAGGATTATGGGTCCGAGGCTGTGGTATCCTCACGGCTTTGAACAGTGTTAGTTTCGCCTATTGTACGGTAATCGCCTCTAGCTCAAAATAGTTTTCCATGCCCCTTGCTGCCTCTATGACGCCCTGAATCTACCTTTTATCCCTTGCAGTAGCAGTCCTTGCTATTTTTCCCGAGGGGTTCGGGCTAGACGGGCTATCAAGCCTCCTTATTATTCTTACCTCCTTTGTGGGGTACATTAGCCTGGTGGTAGGGCTTTACGCGGAACGGGGTTTAATAAATCTCTATGTAGCAAGCTTCGCGCTGCTGCAAGTCATCCTTGTTGTCGTATTCCTTACTCGCGACTTGCTGGTGTTCTACATTGCATTCGAGGCATTGTTGATCCCTATGGTTCTGGTTATCGGTATTTGAGGAGGAGGTGCTAACCGGTTGCGTGCTAGCTTCCTCTTCTTCTTGTACACTCTTGGCGGCTCTCTAGCAATGCTGCTGGCCATCCTATTTTTGCGTCTGCAATTTGGGACCCTCAGCTTTCTACATCTCTCCAATACTACCCTCTCTATAAGCCCTTATACCCCCTGACTTTGGGCTGGGTTCATCTTTGCTATTGCCGTAAAGACCCCCTTGTACCCATTCCATCTTTGGCTGTATCGCGCCCATGCCGAGGCCCCAGTAGCTGGCAGTGTCTTGCTAGCGGGAGTTGTTCTAAAGATGGCCTCATACGCCTTTATTCGCATCCCTCTTGGGCTTTATAGCGAAACAACTTACCGGTTCCTTCCTTTTCTTTTAACGCTGAGCCTTGTGACTCTCCTGCTCTCTTCTCTCAGCGTGCTGCGTCAAGCAGACTTCAAAGCTTACATTGCTTTGAGCTCGGTTGGTCACATGGCGATAGTAACATTAGGCCTTGCCTCTTGCTGCTACGACGGGGTGCTCGGAGGCCTTCTCCTGAGCTTTGCTCATGGTCTGGTTAGTCCTGCCCTCTTTATTGTGCTAGGAGGTACTCTTTATGACCGGTACCATTCTCGTACTATTTTGTACTATCGAGGGCTGGTGCTCCTGCTGCCTTTGACTGCAACTTTCTTTTTCATTGCTTCTGCCATGAACATGGCGGTACCTCCCTCTCCCAACTGATTGGCAGAGCTCTTGATTCTCACCGGACTCATAAACACTTCACCAATCGCAGCCGGGTTGGCATCTTCAGGAGTTGTTCTTTCAGCCGCCTACACTATCTGGCTATTTAGCCGAATAACATATGGCCAGTGAGCTCCAACCCTTCTTCCAAGCAAAGACACTTCACGGCTGGAAGTTTATCTTCTTGCCCTGTTGTTGGGTGTCGCGTTGATTATGGGATTGGCCCCCAACAACTTGTTGGCCCTTTTCTTATCCTTCGATACACTTTCATAATCGCAGTATTTCTGCGTCTCTACTAAACGCTGACCATGTCAGCCAATGCCTTTATAAGGTACTCCATGAAGACCCAAAAAGTCAAACACTGGGGAGATCCTATCTAAATGAACAGCATCCCCAGAAAAATCACACAAGACAAACAGATCCAACGGAATCACCCCATTAAATCTGAAGCTAAGACAACCGCGTAGTTGGCAGTAGCGTTGAGCGAGCCCAACATGAGTTGAGGAAACTTGCCCCAAGAACCTACAAAGGTTTTCAGAGGGCGCACCCTCAGTGCACCAAAACGCAAATGTTTGACTAAAGAGTACCGCGAGGGAAATGGTGAAAAGAACGGCCTAGCCGAGTGAAATAGCGTCAATATGGAATATCATAAGCAAAGATTCTGCTAAGAAAGCAGCATCTTGTACCTTTTGCATAATGGGTGTGCAAGTAAAGTGAGAAGCAGGGAAACAATCCCTCATGCAAATGAACCCAAGTTTCTCATTTACCCGAAATCCGGTGAGCTTGGTATCAGCAGGATCAAGGTCCGTAGTGGTTAGCGTTGCAATGCTATCATGTGACTGATGTCAAGAGGTGAAATGCCTATCAAACCGGGTGATTGCTGGCTCCCTTCGAAATATATTACAGTATACTTGGGCATCAAAAGTAGAGCCGCTTACAATAAAGCTCTAAAGGGGGCTTCTCAAAAGGAGGTACCTCTTCAGAGTGATTTCGGAATAGCTCTACTTCATGAACCCAAGTCAGACTCATCGTGACAAGGTGGTGGGTCATGAGGGCAACAGCCCTCAGCGAGAAACAAGGTCCCAAACAACAGCTTTAGTGACACGGGACGTAATGCGGCCAAGACAGCCAATGGGTTAGCTTAGATACAGCTATCTCGTAACGAATCCGTAACAGGTCTTTGGCCTAGCCTCACTCGCACCCTTAATACTTGGGAATCAGCTGTTAGACCGCATTCTCGCCTGACCAAAAGGTTAGAGGTAGAAGGGCCTCTTAACAAATTAAGTGTTAAGACTGCTAATGCATACATGAGTAACGGAAGCAATGTAAAATCATTGCGGCAGAATAGCAAAGGGTTATGCAGAGAAGGTCATCTTCTTGCATGTGAAATCGGCCCCTAAGGGATATACACCTGTATAACTTGATGGGCTTGCTGTAGTAAAGGTTACTCATCAGAGACCCAAGAAAACAGCAGCAAATTACCGTACCCAAACCGACACAGGTTGCTTGACTATAAAGTCCCTGCAAAGAGTGAATTACCCCAAAGGAACTCGGCAAATTGGATTCGTAAGTTCGACAACAAGAATCGCCGTTCCCGTAACAACTGGGACGGAATAATACAAACAAGAGCGGCTACTGTTTACCAAAGACACCTGCTCGTGCAAACTAGACAACTAGTATACGAGCTGAGGCCTGTCCAATGGGCATTCCTATAAAACTTGAGGTGTAAGCTTTGAGTAAAAAGGCGCTTTAATGACCGCCCTAACCCTGAGGGTGCTAAGGTAGCGAAACTCCTTGTCATTTGAATGGTGACCTGCATGAATGGCATAAAGACTGCTCACCTGTCTCTGGGGTAAACTCAGTGAAGTTGTAATAGCTGTGCAGATACAGCTTAGGAGTATCAGGACGTGAAGACCCTATGCAACTTTGGTACCGTCAAACAATGAAATCTGTTGGAGAATGTTCAGTAATAGGGGGTAGCAGGAATGCCAAAGTGAGAGACCCCTCGTTTAAAGACAGATTTCTCTGGTTGTTGTTATAACCTGTAGCTTACACGATACCTTTTCTGGGACGGAATCCTCTTACAAAATACCGGAGGTAAGCGATGGCGAATGACCTTATTTTGGTAGGCAACCAATGTCCTTTAAAGGAAGTCGGAGGCCTGTACTCCAACAAGCATTATTTTAAGAAAATCATTCGTTTTACAAACAAGTCCAATAAGACTTTTTGTCTGGCAACAGTGCTCTAGTGATCAGGAGAACCCCAACTGAAGGGTCTCCTTTCATCAAAAAAGTTACGCTAGGGATAAATTGTCCCTGAAAGGGACCCTAAAAAGATCCCCCAAAAAACTGGGTGAATTGCTGGAAAGTCTACCCAAAGGTAGAAAACCGGCAGCGAAGCTCTCATCGGTTTCTTGAGAAATCAAGCAGATGGAAGAACGTTCAACGACTAGGAAATGAGCAGAACCAGCAATAATTTTCCCAAGAGCGCCCAGCAGTTAGTGAGATATCTAATACTTTCAAACTGATGAGATAGTCTAATCTGTAGTGCGAATTACAGGAGCTCGGCATAAACAGCTGAGACGATGCCTACTGGGCGGAAATACAAATGAACAGGGTTATCGTAACTGAGAGTTCCTATTGAAGTTACGGTTTGCCACCTCGATGTTGACTCAGGGTATCCTCCCGGTGCAAGCGCCAGTAAAGGTTAGGCTGTTCGCCTATTAAAACCCTACGTGAGTTGAGTTATAAGAAGCTCCTAGAACGTTTGTTCTAGAAAACTAGGGAAATTACAAGAAAATCCGCGAGGACAATTTGTAGCCGAGCCGAGTCAAGACAATGAGAGATCATACGATTCGGAAGGTGCAACGACTAGGAAATGAGGCCGTCTGCCGATAACTTTCTGCCCTATTTTGTGAAAAACAGGGACACTCCTAGCACTTAGTTAAGTGATGACATAGTCTGGTCTCTTTGGAAACAGAGAGAGAAAAGTTGAACAGACTTTTCTTGTGAGATTTCTCACAATAACAAAGACCTTACTCAAGGTCCTGGAAAGAACTATCTTTTCAGACGTCAATACGTCGTAAGACAGTATGGTTACTATCCTATACTTCAACGAACCAAATGCAAAGAACAATTAGTACGAAAGGACTGAGGTTCGGGTCTCACTGGTGTATCTTGTGTCAGTCTAACTGGCAGACAGGAAAGCTACAGACCTTACAAGTCAATCCTGATTGAGTATACAGGATGAACTGAAAGCATGGCGTTCTCTCGGGGAGAGATCAAGACCATCTCTAGACCGGAAAGAAGGATCAACGGAGCGATCCGAACCTATCTTTACCGGCCCCCAACAGCATTGGCTCACAAACAGCCCCACCCCAACCCCATGGCAATTCGTACTCTTAAATCACACCCTATCTTAGGGCTTGTGAACTCATACCTTGTAGATAGCGCCCAGCCTTCATCGCTGAGCTACCTCTGAAATTTTGGGAGCTTGCTTGCAATGTGTTTGGTCATCCAAATTGTTACAGGTATTCTCCTCGCCATGCATTATACTCCACATGTCGACATAGCTTTTGTGTCAGTCGAACACATCATGCGTGATGTGAACTATGGATGGTTAATCCGTTATACGCACGCCAACACCGCAAGTCTATTTTTTGCAATAGTTTACGCCCACGTTGCTCGAGGTCTTTTCTACGGATCATACCGAAGTCCCCGTGTTCTTCCCTGGAGCATTGGGGTTGTCATCCTCATCGTCATGATCTTGACCGCATTCCTGGGTTTCGAAAGTAGCCCAAAATGGCAAATCTCTCCTGACCTCTTTACTATAGTCTCATTCCCTCCCCTTGTCCTCTCTCCAATTTCACCTTTGTCCTCAGTTAAGCTAGACGAGTATACAAACAAAAAAGGATTCAAACCCCTTCATTCTTGAGTAAATCTCCACCTCCAAGAAGTCCGCTCCCAAATTCGACAAACGACACTACACTTTGCAGGTATTTATTTGATCGTGAACCTGGCTACAGGGAACCGGTACGTCGGCAGCGCCGGTGCAGGGGAGCTGCCTAACCGGTTCGGCAAGCATCTCCTCAACGGAAAAGGAAATAAAAACCTCGTTGAGGATGTAGAAAAGTATGGAATTGGAAACTTTGCATACCTTATTCTAGAAGAGGTCCCAGATCCTACCCCCATTACTATTGCCAACAAAGAGAACGTCTGACTCGCCTGTATTCAACCCGAGTACAATGTGCTTCAAACAGCCTATAGCTCTAAGGGCATAAAGCACAGCGAGGAAACCAAAGAGAAGATAAAAGACGCCTGATCGGAAGAGCGCCGCACCGCGACTTCTGAGCGCCAAAAAGGTAACCGTCAGAGCGATGACGGCCGAGCTCGGATCTCGGAGGCTCGGAAAAACATAGGTGATAACCTGACACCTAAGGGTCGTGCAGCCATCGGCGCGGCGCGTACTATTCTACTACGAATAACCGATATCAAAACCAATGAAGTGCTTGCGGATCTTGCTACGGTATTGGAGATCCAGGAGCTGTATGGTATCAGCAATAAGGCTCTACGAAAGGCCTACAATGGAGACGGGAACCTTTGAGGGGTTTGAAAAATTGAGAAATTAGGACTAAAGAAAGATCTCTTAGGTAAGCCATAGTCCTGCTAACTAGGGGCCTGTTAACTCGGACGAGGAAAGGTTCCCAAGCAGAATACCCTGACAGGGGAATTGCACTGTCAAAAGTGTGGCGATACAAGTGAAAACGGTCAAAGGGGTTTTGAGTACCCAAGACCGTCGGATGCGTCCGCGTTCGCTACAGACTGGGTCACTTGTAGGTGCCTGCAAAGGTGCTTAATGTACAGTCGGCCACTCAGGATAAGATCCTTCAAGGCCTGAACAGACGACCAGCAGAAAGGGAAACCGGGATTGTTGGTCCGATCAGGTACAGCCTACAAGCGTGCTCATCATCTTAAACCAAGCGCTTGATAGGGAGTGTCGTATTGCCTCGTGTATGGTCAAATATCTCTTTGAGGCGCCACTGTGATCACATCCATATTGTCAGCCCTCCCTTGGGTTGGGGTAGATCTTACCCAGCTCATTTGAGGGGGATTCAGCGTATCGAACGCTACACTGAACCGGTTTTACAGCCTCCACTTCTTGTTCCCTTTCCTACTAGCAGGACTTGCAGCTGTTCACATGCTAGCCCTTCACGAGCACGGGTCAAGTAACCCCCTAGGACTTGATGCCAACGATGACCGGGTACCAATGGCCCCTTATTTCCTTTTCAAGGACCTTGTTACCGTTATTGCTCTTGCTTTCGTCCTGATGGCCCTTGTAGCGTTCACACCGAACCTATTAGGACACAGCGACAACTACATCGAAGCTAACCCTCTGGTGACCCCCGCTTCGATCGTTCCAGAATGATACCTTCTTCCCTTCTACGCAATCTTGCGAAGCATCCCAAATAAGCTTTTGGGTGTTATTGCAATATTGGCTGCCCTACTTGCTTTCTTGACGATGCCTCTTGTTGACACAGGGCGTACTCGGGGAAGCCGTTTCCGGCCCCTAACTCGGGCCGCCTTTTGAGGCCAAGTAACAGTGTTTATCATGCTCCTTTACCTGGGTGCTTGCCACGTAGCATCACCTTGAATTGAGGTGGGCCAAATTTGCACTGTGTTATACTTCGCCTGATTCCTTGTCGGAATGCCTGCTGCCGGTGCCCTTGATAACTTGGCAGCAGATTTGGCCGCCCCTACTTCACACCAGCCTCTTCACGTTAAATAGGAAATAAATCTCCTTCAGAACCTCTTGTTCCGGTTCTGTAAATGCAGGGTAGTGTAAAGGATGCACACGTGGCTCATGCCCACTTAGATAAGGTTCGACTCCTTACTCTGCACAACAGCTAAAATGTTACGGTAGCATATCTCCCTTCCAAGGAGAGAGCCTCGGTTCGACTCTGAGTAGCTGTAAGGTCTTTTGGTGCATCGGTTAGCACTACGCTTTTTCAAGGCGTCGAGACGGGTTCAATTCCCGTAAAGACTAGAGAGGGATTGTAGTTCAGTGGTAGAACGTCTTCTTGTGGCGAAGAAAACCTTGGTTCAATTCTAGGCATTCCTATTTGAGCTGGACGTCTAATGGTTAGACAGCCATTTGTAACATGGTCGGCATTTGCTATTGCTTGTTCGAATCGAGCTCAGCTCAAACACTTATAGCTTAAAGGTAAGGCGCTCCGTTTCGGCCGGAGAAATGTAGGTTCAATTCCTGCTGGGTGTAATGGTGTTCTGTCGTCTAGTTGGTAGGACACACCCTTTGGGAGGGTGAAACCTGGGTTCGAATCTCAGTGGAGCAAGGAAAATATGGCTCATCGTCTAATGCAAGACACCCCATTCGGGGACGAATCTGAGTCTCAATGCTTAGTGAGCCCAGCCATTCGGCTAGTTTAATCATACTATGACACCAGACACCACCAAGAGCCGAACTTTTATTCTCCCGGGGAGCCCGGAGCGTAAATAGCCCAAATAGAATGATAACNCTATTGGAGCTCGCTGCTTGCGTTAGCGCGCTTGGTACCATTGTGGCACCGAGCCTCGTGATCGCCGTCCTACTTCTTGTAGGAACATTCCTAGCTACAGGAGTCTGACTTCTCATAGTTGGGAGTGGTTTTGTAGGTATTGCTTACCTTCTAGTCTATATTGGAGCTATTGCTATCCTTTTCTTGTTTGTTGTTATGCTGATGGATCTCCGGGACCTGAAGGCTGCCTCAACAGGAAACTCAGATAACACTTTGCCACTAGCACTCCTCTCGGGGATTCTTGTGCTGGGTTTAACTCAGCTCGGGAACGCAAACGGATCACTGTGAATCTACCCAACGGGGGTTTCCTTTGTTGCGGGCCGAGACCTTTTAGTTGAGAGCAATGCTCAGCTGTCAGCTATTGGGAGCCTCTTGTTTCAAGAGGGAACACTACCTCTAATCATAGCCGCCGTGCTCCTTCTCGTGGCCATAATCGGCCCACTGACCCTTTGTCTCCCAAAAAACAACCTCAGCTCGAATCATATAGTGGTTATTATATTTCTCTTGTAAAGAAATTACGAAGGTTCGATTCCTTCTTCGAGCCAAAACAGTCCGGCACGTGGCGGAGTAAGCGCCTTGCTATGGCGTAGGGTTTTCCCTGAAGGGTTCGATTCCCTTGACTGTTAACCCAACAAATCGACTTCTTATTTCCTATGCCTCAGTTAACCTTTCCCTTTTACTATGACTTAGAATTCTGATATGCCATGGCATTCTTGACTCTGACTCTCTGTACAGTTGCCTTTTTCCTTCTACCCAGCCTGGTCCTTTCGAGCTTGAGTTGCTCTGTTCTCACTGCAATATCAGGCTACGGCGTAGTCGCCGCTTCTCCCCTGGAGCAGTTTAAAGCCTACAACCTGCTGCAGGTTCAGCTTGGTTCTGGAACAACTCTTAGCATCAACGTTGTTGCGCTGTACGCTGGAATCGCGTTTGTGCTTCTAACTGCTGTTAGCTCTCTATCACTACGCCCTCTTGTTCCCCAGGGGTACAAACTGGCTTTGATGACTTTCCACCACACGGTTAGCTCACTTCTTGTAAGCCAAGCAGGTCCCCGTGGAGTAGCATTCTTGCCTCTTTACATAACCCTGTTTGCTTTTATTGCTCTTGTTAACCTTATGGGAAATGTTACGTATAGCTACACTATCACAACTTCTCTCATGGTTACATTGGGAATAAGCGTCACTCTTTGGGTGTGGTTGCTCATCTCGACGTTCCAAACAAACGGAACAGAATTCTTTGGTACACTCGTACCCTCCGGAACTCCTCTAGTTCTTGTGCCCCTTCTAGTCGTTATCGAGCTCGTTAGCTACACTGCCCGAGCCATTTCACTGGGAGTACGGCTGTTTGCGAACATGGTAGCCGGTCACACCTTGCTTGTTATCCTAAGCTCTTTCCTTGCTCCAATGTTTGCAAGCGGAATCTTGATAGCAGTTGTAGGACTTCTTCCTTTCGGGCTATTTGTAGCTATGATCGGACTGGAAGTTGCAGTAAGTTTGATCCAGGCATACGTATTTACGATTCTCGTGGCCAATTATGCCCAAGGATCCCTTCCCAAATTCAACGAAAGCACTCACAAGTGCCTAGGTAGCAGACTAACACTCTGTTTCCTTCAGTACCCCCGTGTACTGAGAAAACCAAAATACAAATCAACAGAGTAAATTCACTCTCATGAGTCAACGATGACTTCTTAGCACCAATGCCAAAGATATCGGGACCCTTTATGTAGCCTTCGGACTATTTAGCGGGATGCTCGGTACTGCTTTCAGCATTGCCATTCGTATAGAGCTTATAGCCCCAACCAACCAACTGCTCGGTGGAGACCACCAATTGTACAACGTCATCATTAGCGCTCATGCGTTCCTGATGATCTTCTACATAGTCATACCCAGCTTGGTTGGAGGATATGGAAACTACATGCTTCCAGTTCAGGTAGGTGCTGTAGACATAGCTTTCCCTCGCCTGAACAACATTAGCTACTGGCTGCTAGTACCCTCCCTTGTTCTGCTACTTCTCTCAGCCCTGGTTGAGCAGGGAGCAGGTACAGGTTGGACAGTCTATCCACCATTAGCTAGTGTACAAAGCCATTCGGGTGCCGCTGTTGATCTTGCTATCTTTGCCCTACATTTGGCAGGAGTAAGCAGCACACTCGGTGCCATCAACTTTATTGTTACTATGTTGATGATACGATCCCCAGGACAGACACTGAACCGAACACCGCTTTTCACATGAGCAATCACTGTGACAGCCGTTTTGCTTCTCCTCTCCCTACCTGTCTTAGCCGGTGGGCCCTTCAACATCGCGCCGGCTCTAAACCTGGCTGTATGCGGGGATACCTCTCATTTGGAGCTGTGCGACCATCCTGCCTTAGTGGCCTTGATGGGTACAGTGTATTTGGGAGACAATCCGCAGGTAACCCGGCCAGATTACAATCCCCGGCGGAACCTCAACGACTGCGCGCCAGGACCTTTCCGCTCCATAGCAAGTTGCTTCCCTTCCTACTTCTGCGGTCTTATTGAGGGAGACGGTACTATTGTGGTACCTCGGGTCGAGCGAGCTCCTTCAGGCAAACTCACGTACGCTTCGGTCCAAATCAGCTTTCCTACCAAGGACTACCCTCTTGCCGCAGCTATCATGGCCTTGGTTGGTCACGGGTCCCTTGCGAAGAAGAAAAAGGTGGCTGCATACGTTTACACCGTCAACAATCTGGAGGGGCTTATCAAGCTGGCAAACTTACTAAATGGTAAGTTTCGCACCAGCAAGATCTTAGACTTCCAAAGTCTAGTCGCCTATCTTAACCGGAAATCTCCGGGGTTAAATCTTGTAGCCGCGCCTTTAGATTCCTCGAGCCTAGACTCAAATTCTTGACTAGCCGGCTTTTTAGAGGCCGACGCCTCATTCCAGGTACGAACTTCACTAAACATGAAGTATCCCCGAATCAATGTGGCACTTGAGCTTACACAAGCACGGCTAAATCATGACGGCGAGCCTTCTCTACCTATCATAGAACGTATCGCGCAGTTCCTAGGGGTAAAGGTAGAGCATATTCGGAGCGACCGAGAGCACCCTCAATACCGCGTCCGTTCTTCCTCCTTGTTAGCCAACAAAAAGGTGGAACAGTATCTCATCGCACACCCAATGTGGGGTTCGAAGCGGATGGATTTCCAGGATTGGCTCAAAGTCCTTGCTTTCTTAGAAACCAAAACACAGTGGACTCACAAGGAGGAAATTCTAACCCTCAAAGCGGGCATGAATGACAAACGGACTGAATTCATCTGGACTCACTTGCAATAGAGATAGAGAGGTAAGATACAGTCTCAACTTACGTGTGAATGTAAGAGTACCTCCCCGGGGATTCTTTTCTCGGAACCAAGCTAACTTGGTATAGCTCTTAGAGCAAGAGGTCAAGACAGGGCGATCACGATATTGCTGTTTGACCGTACTCTTTCAACTAGCTTCTACGACCCTTCTGGGGGAGGTGACCCGATTTTGTATCAGCACCTCTTTTGATTTTTTGGTCACCCTGAGGTCTATATTCTTGTCATTCCCGCATTCGGGGCAGTCTCCCATGTTATCTCAGCCTATTCTTACAAAGCTGTCTTCGGATACCTTGGTATAGTTTACGCCATGATAAGCATCGGACTCCTCGGTTTTGTGGTATGGTCACATCACATGTACATGGTAGGGCTAGATGTTGATACTCGAGCCTATTTCACCGCCGCCACTATGATCATTGCGGTGCCCACGGGTATCAAAATCTTCTCTTGGCTAGCAACCTTGTACGCCGGGTCAATAACGGTCACAGCGCCCCTATTGTTTGCTCTAGGGTTTGTAGCTCTTTTCACTATAGGTGGGGTTACCGGGGTAGTTTTGTCCAATGCTAGCCTGGACGTTGCCATGCATGACACGTACTACGTAGTGGCTTGAAAGGGCCACTTTAAACTGGATAAATTGCAGGAATCTCTGTTTCAGACAGAAAATCTGCAGCCAAATAAGAATCGATTTTGTTCACAGATTCTTAACGGTTCAACGACTAACAGGTGAGTAAAGTCAACAATAATCCTGACACGAATATCCAACCTCGCTACTTCTTGGTAACGGGGAAGAAATAGTCTGAACTATTTCGCGAGAAACAGGAGCCCAGTATAAATAACTGGGACGACTTCTTGACAAACAAGAACGAAACAAAAAGCATTTTCATTATGTATTGTCAATAGGGGCCGTCTTTGGTCTATTTGCGGCATTCTACTTCTGAATGACTAAGATAGCCGGAAAAAGCTACTCTGAGTTTTGAGCCTCCGTTCACTTCTGGACTTTGTTCACCGGTGTTAACTTGACGTTCATGCCTCAGCACTTTCTAGGATTGGCTGGTCAGCCTCGGCGTATCCCAGACTATCCTACTGCTTACGAGGGGTGGAACGCAGTTTCATCCTTAGGCAGCGCAATCTCTACAGCTGCAACTCTCGTGTTTATCTGGCTGCTTCTGCAAACTCTCACCCAAGGCTCTTCACACCAGGTTGAGTCCTTCGTTGGGCAAATTACAGAACCAGATACACCTCAGTTGTCTTCGGTTGCAGGGAAAGCGACCTCGTTGGAGTGAGGACTCCCATCTCCCACTCCATTGCACGCATTTGCCACGCTGCCACTTGCAGCATACCTCCCTACAAAGGCGGATTTGAAAAGGAAACTCAGCACAGTTAAAGGGACATCGCTCTCTGTTGCTGTCAGGAATTAGTGTAAACAAGACACCAAAATGCTGGTACAGCTGATGGAGCTCGATTGGTTGAGCGTGCCCTTCATGCGGGCAAGGCCATAGGTTCGACCCCTATCATCAGTACAGGCTGCGTGATGTAACTGGTAGCCATACATCTTTCAAGCGGATGTGAGAATTTTCTCGTATAAGTTCGACTCTTATCGCAGTCACAGAAACTATGAGGTAATGGTAGCCCACCCAACTCTTAATTGGGCTTGTCTAGGTTCGACCCCTAGTGGTTTCAGCACGACTCCCAAGCAACATGAAACTTGCCAAAAACAACACAAAACACAATGCTTGCAGCCGCAAAAGCAATCGGTGCAGGTCTGGCCGCTATTGGTCTGACAGGAGCTGGAATCGGAATCGGTTCCATCTTCGCTGCTCTTATCACAGGGGTATCTCGGCAACCTAGTGTGGCCGCACAAATGTTTAGTTACGCTGTTCTAGGGTTCGCTCTAGCTGAAGCTACTGGACTTTTCGCTCTGATGGTCTCTTTCCTAGTTCTTTACGGTTAGTTCGTCTAACTACTTAAACCAAAATCGCCTAAAGGTAAGGCACCCGATTGAAGCCCGGTTTATTCAGGTTCAATTCCTGGTTTTGGTAAAGGGTCTCGTGTCAACCGGCTGTTGTCTACGCATTGCAAATGCGATATCAGGAGTTCAACTCTCCAGAAACCCTAAGGCTGATAGTATAACGGTTAATACCCTTGCTTGATAGGCGAGTATTCTTGGTTCGATTCCAGGTCAGCCTAACCGTGAGTGTGATGAAATGGTAGCCATGCTGCATTTAGGATGCAGTGCTTAACGTGTGCAGGTTCAAGTCCTGCCACTCACAATAGGGCCAGTGACTGAGTGGTTTAAAGTGCGTGCCTTGAAAGCACTTGTGGTGTCTGACATCACCAAGGGTTCAAATCCCTTCTTGCCCTAGGTCCTTTAGAACAATTGGTTAGTTCAGCGAACTGTTACTTCGCACATCCTAGTTCAAATCTAGGAAGGACCGGGCGCATGCCATTGTTTGACACTCCCCCGAAAATGACTTTTCCATTGATTTTGTTCTCTATTGGGCTGGTGGGATTTGCCATTTCTAGCAAAAGCCCTATCGGAATACTGCTGGCCTTAGAGCTCATGCTTCTAGGGGCAACAGTACTTGTTTTAATAACCAGCACAATCCTCGAAGACACGCCTTCTAGCTTGATAGGCCTCATTGTTATTACCGTAGCAGGGGCAGAATCAGCGATTGGGCTTTCTTTGGTGGTTGCTCTTCACTCGCTTCGAGGAAGTATCCAACTCTAAAGAAATGCTGGTGCTGACTTTGTCCCTTCCCCTTGTTGGGGGACTCGCTAACTTTTTTACCGGGAAAACAGGGACCAAAGGATCAACAATATTGGGTTGTCTATCTATGGCGACTGCTTTCTGTTGTCTCCTGTTCATAACTTACGAGGTTACGCTCATAGGTTCCCCTGTCGTATTGAGCACCATAGGTGACTGGTACATCATGTCCTCAGGCCGCGTGGAATGAGGAATTGTTGTCGACTCTGTTACTTGTATGATGCTCATCGCGGTTTATACTGTGAGTGGTCTTGTCCATGTCTACTCTCTGTGGTACATGGACGGTGATCCTCACAATTCGCGATTCTTTATGCTCATCTCCCTGTTCACTTTCTTCATGGCTCTCCTAGTAATAGGATCGACCATCACAATGATATTTGTAGGGTGGGAGGGCATTGGAGTAGTGTCATACCTATTGATCTCTTTCTGGTTCACGCGAGGAAATGCTCTACAAAGCGCTATCCAAGCGTTTCTCTTGAACCGGGTTGGTGATCTAGCATTGATGCTAGGAATAGCCCTGTTTGCTACTACTAGCTCTTCTCTTGTTTTTAGTACTTTAAGCATTACGCAACCTTTTATGTCTTCGACCGCGGAAGGAATTGCTCTAGCTTTGCTGATAATCGGGGCAGCCGGAAAATCAGCTCAGCTAGGACTCCAAGCTTGGCTACCTAATGCAATAGAGGCCCCGACTCCTGTTTCAGCTCTGATCCACGCTGCAACCCTTGTCACAGCAGGGGTTTATCTCATGATCCGCAGCAGCTCCATACTCGCCCTAGTGCCTGGCTTGCTTGCTGCTCTTGCACTCTTGGGTGCATTCACGTCCCTGTTCGCCGGAGTAACAGGTCTTCGCCAAATAGACCTAAAGCGGATTATCGCGTTTAGTACTTGTTCTCAGGTCGCTTACATGATGCTTGCCGTAGGGTCTGGAGCCAACACCTACGGGCTGTTTCTTCTAGTTACTCATGCCTTCTATAAAGCACTCCTTTTCCTAGGGGCTGGGGCTGTTCTTCATGCTATTGCAGGTATTCAGGATATTCGACTTATGGGAGGAGTTGGCAAAGCTATACCCCTCATTTCTGCGGCCATGCTCGTTGGAGCAGCTGCTTTGGGTGCTGCCCCTTACACTTCGGGTGATTTCAGCAAAGATATAATTATCGAACTCCAGCTCGGGCCAGGTATTGTGCTTCACAACTTGGTGTGGTTACTTGCTGTCACGAGTGCCGGTCTTACTCTTTATTATTCCGCTCGACTGCATCGCCTCACATTCGGGGCAGAACCTCGAGGGAACGTAGGAACAACCGCCTTACTTCACGACCCTTCTTCGTTCATTACTCTCCCTGTGATCCTGTTTTTGACAGTTGCATCTATTGGCTTCGGATTCGTAGCCCGGGACGTATTTGAACCCAGCAGCGGTGCTCTTGGGTTAAACCAGTGAGCTCCTGCTTTTAACATGCTAGACACAGAGTCTACTCTGTCAGGCATAACGGCTCTTATGCCCCTTCTGGCCTCTGCTATTGGATTGACTCTAGGTTCTTTGAGCTTGCCCACGCGACCCTCACCGGACTTTCTCGCCGTTCAGCACAATCTCCAGGTGTTAAGTCAGACTAAGTGAGGATTCGACAGCGCTCTTAATCAGGCCACTATCCGACCTGCTCTGGGAGTGGCCCTCTCCTCATACAAGTCCTTAGACCGGGGACTCTTTGAACTTGTGGGTCCATTTGGGGCAACACGGGTTCTTATGAATCTAACCCATTCTCGGATCTTTGCCGCATTCAGCCTAGCTGACTTGACGCTGTTCCTTGCAGCGTTCACCGTTCTTCTTACTTGCTTTTCTTGGGAAGCCTCATCTCTTGTTATGGTTCTTGCCCTTGCAGGGATAACCGTGACAACAGTGAAATCAACATAACACTCTAAGCGTAGAAGCTAATACAGGTGCAAGACTCTGTTAGAGTATGCCACACGGCACGTAAAGAGGAGGGGGTCGAGACATGCCTCATTGTTTCCCTAGCTCCTCTATAAAATAAACCCTCCATGATAGAACTGTTTACTACATTTTGCCTAGATTTTGCGATTCTTTTCGTATACGCTATTGCCTGATTTCCTGTTTGACACCTTCTTGAGGAAGCAGAGGCCCAACCCGAACCCGATTTTTGGGAAACTACAGGGTCCATGGTCTTTCTAAACGCAATCCGCAACGCACGGGATGTTAATCCTATTAGATCTTGTGCTGACTATTCTTCCCGTTTTACTAGCTGTGGCTTTCGTAACACTAGCTGAGCGCAAAGGATTAGGAAGCTTGCAGCGCCGATTAGGGCCCAACACGGTGGGAGTATTCGGTGTTCTGCAACCATTTGCAGATGCCCTTAAGCTTACCACTAAAGAGACAGCTCTTCCATCTTTGGCTAACAAGTGGATACTGTATCTCATGCCAATCGTCGCTCTTACGTGTAGCATACTCGGTTACGGAGTCCTGCCTTTTGGGGAAGGCGTTGCTATGTATGACTCTAGCTTCGGAGTCCTCGTTCTTCTCATTCTGTCCGGATTAACAATCTACGCCCTAGTTTATACAGGGTGGGGCTCTGCCAACGCTTATGCCTTGATAGGAGGAGTTCGAGCCGCTGCACAAATGGTCAGTTACGAGTTGACTTTAGGTGCTGCGACGTCCATGATCGCCTTTTTAACAGGTGCCCTCAGCCTAACATCAGTAGTTATAGCTCAAGGAAATGTGTATTATGCGTTCTTGGGTCTACCGATGGCGCTAGCTTTTCACGTTGCCGCGATTGCTGAAACAAATCGTGTGCCTTTTGACGTGCCAGAGGGAGAGAGTGAAATCGTTGCCGGGTTTATAACCGAACTCAGTGCCATGCCTTTTGTTCTTTTCTTTCTTAGCGAGTATGCGGCATTGCTTCTGATAGGAGCAGTGACCGGTACTCTCTTTTTGGGAGGGTACCAAGCTCCATTGTTGGGTGATTACTTTGGAACGGCTCTCAAAGCCACTCTCCTGGTGTTTACCTACATCTGAGTGCGAGGTACTCTTCCCCGTTTCCGTTATGACCAACTGATAACTCTTGGTTGGACCGTAATATTGCCTATGTCTCTCGCCCTTCTTGTACTTATAGTTGTGCTTGTAGCAAACTCTTTGTTGATTTACTAACCTATCATGACCTTAAATACGCTGACTCACACAGCGCGTGTTGGAGCTGCATGTGCCACAATAATTGCCCACTACTTTGTCATTCCCAGTCTTAAACAGCGAGCATATTCCATTTTTCGTCGCGCCGCTCATTCTTTCCTTGAAGAAAAAAGTGTCATTTTGTACCAGACGCCTTATCTTATTGTAACAATGTTTAACTCCATTATTCGTCCATTATCGTTGATCCTTTACTTTGTTCCCAAGTTGTCTTTGATCCTTTATGATCCCGTTTTAGCATCGTTTCCACTACACATGCATGCCGTACTTTCTCGTTTGCTTCGCATAGGCGTTGATTTCGGAGAACCCAATTGTTTTCATTGAAATTTTGTCACTCAGGAAATACTAGAGGACCTAGAAAACGGAGAATTCCCGTTGCCCCCTTACATAACAGGAACCTATGTAATTGTAAATACTCTCACAGGTCAATTTTACGTAGGAATGTCCCAATATGATTTAACTCGCCGACTCAAAAATCACCTGGTTGATGGGGAGTGAACCAACTGGAAATTAGCAGAAGCCTTGGAATTCTGAGGGGATGCAAATTTTGCCGTTGCGTGCTGAACACGTCCTTGTGATTCTGATATAAACCACGAGGACTACGCCCTTGATTTGGAGTGGCAGATTGTGTCTACTCATATTAGCAAGTCAAACCTTATGTATAATATCGTAATTCCTTGACGGGACAAGGAGGATTACCACCACTATTCAGTTGTTAAAGAAGGTTCTTGTGAGTGAACCATCCACTGTGATGATGCCTACAACTTTCCCACCCTGCAAAAAACTTTGCAAGCGAACGGTTACAACTCCGCGCTTATTTGACCTTCCGGACCAGGGGTTCATACGTACTCCAAGGGAGGTGAACGTCCTTTTATCGTGTACACATACTAGGTTGCTAATCTAATATTATACATTGTCTAAGTAGGGTAACTGTTCTTGCCAGTACAAAGGTCCATGCCTAATTTAAATTCAAGGTAAAACCTTGCCTCTCCTAAAACTTTTCGAAGTTCCAATCTTAAAGATTTCCTGGCTCTAGATGTATATGCTGAGTTCCCCTTAAATGTTAGAAATCGTAACTATCAGGACACTTAGGGCCAGGCAACGCCGCTTATAGGAGCTCCATTCCCGAATGGCTTCGGTCCCCAACTCCGTTTGCGAGCTAAAAACTGAGAGTACCCTTTTTGAAGAATTTTTATGAGTTTTACTTTTTTCGGGAATTTTCAAGAAAATGTTGAATTTTATTTTTGATTTTTCGGGAAATGTTGGAGATTTTCAATTTTTTTCGAAAAG
>JGI24890J29729_1000516_pt1 | contig 23538 bp, 41 predicted proteins | sample FreactcultureFD7_FD_29729 | JGI IMG/M metagenome (IMG submission 29729)
TGGAAGCATTTTTGCAACGTCTATGGCTCTGCGAAGATTGGCCTGACAATTCACTAGAGCAATACTTAGGTTGCTTTTCTCGACGATGCTTTCATTTACTAGCCCCTTCAGCCTCTCGACCTCAGCCTCGGCTTTCTCTGCTCGTTCAAAATTCTCGTCGGCACGGCGCGTCTCTATAGCGCACTGGGCACTCCACTCCCGCCAAGGCATCCCGCCTGTGGTTTGGAGGTTTGCAATTAGGTCTTTTCTTGCCTCATCTCGATCTGCCTCTGCTTTCTCGGCGCGGTCTGTTAAAGACATCACGAGGGTTTGTAGAGTTCGCAACGAGAACTTGATGGGTGATTCTTCAGCCCCGCAATGCGGGCAGGTATCAGGCGGCGTGTCGGTGGTCATTTGTCGGTTGGGTTGAGGGTTACTTTGGCTTCAGCGATAGAGTCCCACAGGAGTTTCATGGAAAATTCGATTAGCTTTGCGGGGTCAAAAACAGGAGCGTCAATGATGCGTCTTAAAGTGCTTTCAAGTTTATTGGCTTTAGCTTCTGCTTTCTCGGCTCTTTCAGTCATCGCTACATAGTCAGCACGCAAGTCGGCTAGAGGACAGGATCTCCAAGGGTTGTGTTCTTTGCCGCAATGGGGACAAGCATCGGTTCGCGGTGTGTCGGTGGTTGATTTATTCATTTCCAAAATTAAAAACCCAAGCTGTCAAAAAGAAAAGAAAAAAATCGGAGGAAGTTCAGGTCGCTAGTGTCCGATGCCGCCCCCCTAGTAAACTAGCGTTAGCCTCTCAATGCACTCCCTCAATGCCTCCCCCGATTAGAGATACACCAGTTAAGGTCTATCGTCCGTTGCATAATTACAAATCCTATGCACTTATCAACATCTGTCAAGGAATTGGCTACCCCCCACCAAAGGGTATAGGCTAATAATTATCTTTCTAAATTAGAGTATGGGCTTATTCCTTACGCCCCAAGTCGCGTTGTTCTCCATACTGATTTGATCTGTTCGGAAGTGCCGAATAGTTCCATCGTTCAAGGCAATAGTCCAAACGTCGTTGGCAAAGGTTCCGCTGTTGACGACATAGATCGCCATGCCGTCACCCAGCGCGGTCTTAACAGGGATAGGATTCTTGAACTCCATCATACCTTTTTCTTCGCCATGCGCTTCCAAGCCTCCGCTGTTCTCTCATAGCAAGCCTTGCATTGGTGTTCCTTGCAATCTGACCCGCAAGATGGGCATTTATGTTTGGTCTTCATGGCTAGTCAGAAAAGTCTACGAACTCCATCTTGTCAACAATGCTCTGCATCTCGCGACTCCTTGGAGCCTCGGCCTTCTTCTCGGTCATCGTAGCCACTGCGCCTCCGCGCTGGCGCATGAGGTAGACCAGCATAGACAGGGAATCCAGTGCGTCAGGTGACTTGCTCCTAGTCCGCTTGCAATAGTCGCCCTTGCTCTCCACCCTAACCAGACCCTTGCCCTTCTGCTTGTACCTCCTTGCAGTTGCTTGGCGGATCAGATCCTCGTTCCTGAACGAAGGCGAAATCTTCAGGTACTCAAACTCCAGATACTTCGACAACCCAAAGATCAATTCTGTCACAACGCCGTTGTACAACTCGCTAGCCTTCTGCGAGTCGTCGCCAAGGATGTGCGTATCGCTAGCCGCCCATGAGTAATTGACTCCCATGACCTCCGTTCCAAACAGACTGCACAGCGAGTCGTGAATGCCTGCGCCGTTGCCAGTCCTATCCACACACAGCCAGTTGGGACTGATCTTCATCGTCTTCGCAAACTTGATGATCGCCTGCGTCTGCTCCAAGGTTGCCTTCTTTGGGAATGGTATCTGGCTGTCCAACTGCAACACCACCCTCGCCCCCTTGAATGGAATGAACTGACCAGACTGGGGAGTCCAGCCGTCAGATAACCCAAAGCGTCCGTAGGAACACATTACCTGATCGTTCCCCTCAAGTGCCAAGTCAAACGCCGCCAGTGCCACTACAGGCCCAATAAAGCGTACCTGACCGAGTGCGTTGTCCATCATGGCAGGCGTGATGATGCCCATCGCCATGCCCTCCTCTGGGAACCAGCCGCGAGCCATCGTCATCGCCTCGGCAGTACGACCCCGCGAGATGTATCCCATGTAACCCTGATATGTTTGCAAGCCAGCGTACACGATGCGCTTCTCGATCACGTTCTCACACTTCGCAGCGTCCAATCGCAAGACATGGTATCCCTCCTTGCTGTCCCACTCAAAGTCCTCCTCGCAGTCAACAGATCCCCAGCCGTCCTTTGGCTCACACCGCTGGGCAAAGTTGCTGGTGCGATCCCTCGGATTGCTCGCGCCAAATATCTTGATGTGACCCTTGTGCGATTCCGTATCAGCCGTAGACAGGATGTTGTTGATACCCTCCCAGACGCCCACAGGGACTTCCTCGGCCTCATCCAACACCACATGGGTGCGAGACAGCCTGCCCCACTTCTCATGCTCCTTACCCGCTCTCGGTATGGGGTGGAATCCACGCAGGGTTCCATGCCCACTCTCGCCCTTCGGAATCGCGACGAGGTGAATGCCTTGCTTGCTGTCGTTGGTCACTTGAATGCTGGTCGCCTTCTCATCCTGATCGGTGACGGGCTTCACCAAGGCAGTCCGATGAAAGGTCTTGATGTTCGCAAAGATGTTTCTTTCGGCGTGTTCCTTGGTCAGCGAGATCACCTTGATACAGGTGTACTCTGGGTCGCGATACCAGTCCAAGTAGAACCAAGCAGCCGCCCCAAAGCTCTTGCCCATAGCACCCGCGCCCTGCACCAGCACTCGATCACCAGCGAACAGGCAACGCCATGTGTCACGCGAAGACCTCGGCCTCCAGTCGTACACAGCCGCCCCCCAGAGGATGGTGGCAGCAGCCTCAAACTGGTCGTGGTTGAGCAGGTGCATGACATACTGGCGAACCACCATCTCAGCCGTAGGCAGGTCAATCTCTGTCAATCCAACGGAGTTCTTAGCCGTCTTCGTTATGATGTACTGAGCCGCATAGAGCAGTCCAATATCCTCATCGCGATCTGCCTCCTTGCGGATGTTGAGCGCGTGGGCGTGGAAGACCTTGATTGAGTGCGGAGGTGTGAGGCGGTATCCTGTGTCTTGCATATGTAGTGTTGATGTTCTGTGTGATTCTGTTAAATAGTGCAAGCGTGATTAGTGTTGATGCTCTGTGCGATTCTGTTAAATAGTGCAAGCGTGATGTACAACCAATACGACCAACTCCAGTCCCACACCTATCAGGAGGCAACCAAGCTAGCCGCAGCGGGAGAGGAGTTCAGTCATCTGATTAGCCTCATGAATCCCGACTACGCTCTCCGTATGCGGATATTTGTGCAGAACCTTCCAGACGCCATCCGCGAGAAGACAATCTACGGCAGGGCGGTCGTAAAGACCCCAGCAAAGAGTAGTAAGAAACGCTAGTAAGAGCAGCATCCTTTGTACGCGCAGGATTCAACCGCAGCCTTTTCGGTCGCTAGGTAAGCGTTGACCGCAGGGATGATCGTAGGCAGGAGCGCGTTGATGGATGCGTTGTACGCCTTCAGGCAGGCTAGCGTCGTGCAGTTGGCTGGCCCAAGCTGGTACTCAGCCACACGCACATACAGGTCATCCAGCGTAGCCGCCGTGATGCGTTGGTAGGAGCCGTCAGCGTTGGGGTACTGGTAGTTCCAACCTGTCGGCGGTATGGCGACGGCCATATTATGAAGTGTATGATCCGTTTGCGGAGTAGGTGATAATTGTATTCGCCCCACTCGTAGAGATCAAAGGAGAGTTGGTTGCGATTCCAGAATAGCTAGCGGTCGGAATAGAGAGTATGATTCCACCAGACTTGCCATCTCCTCCGACACTCCCTTGGCTCTGGGTGTTTCCACCACCACCAAAGATTCCGCTACCCAATCCATTTCCATCAAGTCCGCTACCATCAATCCCACATCCGCCACCACCGCCTGCATAGTATTGACTAGATCCAGTTATTGAAGAGGTAATAGGGTTGCCGCCATTTCCTCCTATGGAGTCTCCATTATCGTTAATATAGGGCACACCCCCCAAGCCTCCTGCTCCACCGCCGCCACCGCCTGCATCCATTCCAATATCTGGCAGACCGCCGTTAAAACCTTGCCTGCTCGTTCCCAATCCAACCGATCCAGAAATTAATGAGTTAGTTCCAGCACCTCCACCAGATCCTCCGTTGCGTCCTGAAAGATAAGGATCGGCTTCTCCAGCCCCTCCTCCACCTCCGATTGCAGTTACCGATGACCCAGATGAGATTGATGAGTTTCCTCCGTTAGATCCCCATGCGGAAGGAGGTTGAGCTACCCCACCTGCCCCTACAACCATTGAAAACGACACTCCAGCCGCAGTAACCAGCCATGATCCAGAGACAACTCCACCTGCGCCACCACCACCTGCACCATTGCCGTCACTAAGTGAACTTCCTGCCGCCCCACCACCTGCAACAATTAGGTAGTTAATGGAAAATGGATATACGATGGCAGGAGTAGGTTTGATTTGAGGGATTTTCAGCATGGTGGCGTAGTTATTAACCACCTGAGTGAGGCCAGCTACGTCGCCCTGAGCAAAGTTAATGCGCCCTTCAGGGGCGAAAAACAGCAGGTTCTCATGCAGGTAATCGATGTATGTTTGGATGCCAGCGATGACGGCATAAGGTTTGATCGCTCGGTTGCGAATCAGGAGCCTCGACTCCGCCATCCTGCGCCGTGAGTGATCCTTGATCATGCTGATTACTGCTGACCGCTGGTGGTGTCCTTGCCAATCGTGTATTCGGCGCGTAGAACAGGACATCCTGCGAATCGGCCAAATGGGTAGACAAAGTTGCCAAGGGCGTCTGTACGCTTGCGGAGACGCCTTACGGTATTCTCGTGATCTCGGAAGGTGATGAATGTTTTGGTAACGCTCCTACAAGCCCAGATCACCTGTGGCTCGTTTGACGACTGAGTGTTGGTCGTGACAGTCGATTTGTTCGTTCCGTATTGGAGCGCGGGAGTGGTTTTGGTGGCGTATAGGTTGCCTGCAATAAAATTAGCCATAGTGACCTACCTATAGCTATCGCCAATTGCGATGTCAAATATAATTAAAACCCAGCCGCTTTCATGCGCCTTTTGGACTTAATGCCTTTTTTTATAACCTTTTTAGTCCCCTTGGCTATCATCCAAAAGAAAACTAAAAAGCCAATGAGCATTAATAATGTGGTGGCATGACATATTATCATCATGTCAAATGCGTCGCACATACAGAGAGATTACCAATAAGATCAGATAATACAACTCATAAATAATGGACTTAGTCAGCAGACACCTCGTCGATTATCTCTGTTAACGTCTTCAAAGATGGTGCTTCGTCGCTATCGATCTCTATGAGTTCGTACTTTTCCACCTCGGTATCAATGGTCACAGGCTCGTTGTATGTCCTGACCTCTGGAGGGGCGTTGAGCATCTTCCACTCCTCTTCCAACGCTGGCGTCATGTTGGTATTCCTACCCACGCCGTGGAATTCCAGCTTCAGGGTTGGCCCAGTCGTTACAATGTGCTGCTCTGGCGCGTATTCGCCCCCTAGCTTTGCGTCCGCCTGCAATGCAGCTAGCCTATCAAAGGTTGCCTCGACCTGTCCATTGGCCTTTCGGTTGATCTTGGTGGGGACTTCGCCCAAAGCCATCCTCCGCAGCATATCGCGCTTCTCGCCGATCAGCATGGCGAACTGGCTGTCCACCACCTCGCGGATCTCGGCCAAGCGTGTCTTCACATCAGCGCGAGCCGCCCAGTGGCAGGCCGTTACAGGCGCGGAGTTCTTTTGGACGTTGGGGCGGATCTTCAGGAACGCCTCGGTCTGGTTTAGACCTTGAGATAATAAACGAGCAAAGCGTTCGTGTTCGGTGTTTTTAAGAATCGGCATAAATGGTCGGTTGGTTTTCTCTTATGTAACTGCATTAATCATTAATGACCTTAACTAATTATTTTACTCTGTAAAGAGATTATATGCTTGACGATTAGTCCAATAAAATGGTTATTTTTGATCCAGCGCATTCTTTTTATTGATCTAAACCTGATATGATTTTCATGCGTTGTAGGTTTATGAACCCGCAGGTATCTTGCATGATTCCACCATTACATGACGCGGATGTTTGCTTTTCTGCGAAGCGAATTGGTATGATGAAACGGCCTTTATCGTTGGTGATTTTTGCGGATAGCACGATCTTGTCTGGAACGATGTAAAGGTATCCCACGAATGGAACTTCAAGCATCTTTGATAGTTGTGCGCCTGCTAGCAGTTTGTGAGATGAGATCATCCATTCATTTTGAAACTGGAACTGGAATGTTTCAAGTGAGTGGCGACGGCATTTTGCTTCATAGATTGCAAGCAGTTGCTGGTTTTGTGTGATGAAACCATCAATGAGTGACGCCTTGGTTATTGGCGTGTGGAAGAATTGGCATGATGGGTGCTTGGCTTTGATGATGTTGAACATCTCCGTTTCTTCTGTGACTGACTCCTGTCCGCGAGGTGTGTTTATGTCTAAGCTCATTTGGACTTCGCTTTGATTTCCTTGATAAGTTGGTCGTACTTGTCTCCGAGGATTTTGAATGCGAGCTTTGCTTCGTCGCGTTCCTTTTCAATCTTTAGGATGTCTTCAAACGCAGCCTTGTATGCGGCGGTCATTGATTCGTACTTTGCGCTGTAGTCCTCTGCGTCTTTCCTGTACTCTCGGACATCCGCTAATAGGACTCGATTGGAGTCTGACATCTCTACGGCAGTTTGCTTGATGCAATCCAACTCTGCCTTGTACTGGGATGCGTTGCTAGTCATCGCGATTAGCTCTCGCTCTAGCGTTCTGGTGTGTTCTAAGATCTCTATGGACATCGCGCCGTTTGGGTACATGAGTGCGGTGGTTCTGGGTGTGTCTGTGATTGGTGTGATCATATGTCGTCTGGATCTGGTTCGGGGTGGATTGTTGTGTTCATGGTTTGATCTTGAATTGTCCTAACTTGATCGACTCTTTAGTCGCCTCCATGCGCTCTGGAGTGACCCACATCTCGCGGCCCGATGGGTGCATGGCCCAGAAGCGTTTGGTGTTGTCATTGTTCCATGCGCCGCGCTTTAGCTTGGTTGGTGTGTTTGTGTTCATATGACGCTGTAGGCTGTTCCCCTGACTGGAGGGGGAGTTGGGTATGGTGGATTCTTTGCTTTGGGGATTGGAGTTATTGCAGGGCGAGGGGTTGGTGATTGTGCAGGAGGGAGCGGTTGGGTCGGCTTTCCCTTTGGAAGCGTCTCCACAATTACTGGTTGGTGAATTGGTTTCGGTGTAGGCGTGGGGGTTGCGGAATGGAGCCATAGCCATAGAATAGATGATGCGATCATTTGATTTCAGTTGTGTTTATATTTTCCATTTTTGACCGCATCGCAGGCATTCAATCCTGCGGGTGTGATTTGTTTGTGTCTTGTATGTTGTAATCCAAGCGTGTCCTTTGAAAAGGCATATTGCAAGTGTGAATATATTTATCATTGTGGATTCCAGTCTTTGTACGCCGTGGTGATTTCTTTGAGTATCCCCTCACCCCACTCGTTCATGGCGTTGTTTATGCAGTAAGCGACGATGCGGATGTTTTCAGGCGTGTATCCCTTTGTGTTGTCTATTCGGTCAATTGATGGTGCGTAGGGATTTCGTGTAAAGTTTTTAGCGCGGAGTTTGAATTGTATTCCTGAGAGTGAACAGCGTTCGGGGTTTATGAATGTCAAATGATCAATGTGTTCCTTGGTTATTTCAAACTGGATTCCCCGCCTCTTGGCTCGCTTTTTGGTTTCAGTGATCGACCTGCGTAAAGACTTATTTATCCAATCTGTTAGTTCACTCATATTGTTACAATAGTTGCGAAGTCAATCAGGCGGCGGAGTATCGCCTGACCTCGATCCTTGGAAAGCATGGCGTTGAGATCGTTGGAATTTGCGTTGGATGTCCAGATTATAGGTAGACCCTTCTCACTTCGCTCGTCGATTAGGTCGTATAGCAACTCCTCTGCGGTCGCTGGGAGTCGCCCCTTGCCAAGGTCGTCGATCAGGAGGAGCTTGCAGGTGTAGGCTTTTCTTAGGCGGATTTCTGCCGTGTGCTTGATCTGGTCGTCAGAGTTAAACTTGTCTTGGGCGTGCTGCGTGAGCTTGGTGGCCTTCAGGAAGCAGATGCTCCTACCGAGTTCGTGTTCCCTGAAGAGGATCTCTACGGCGGCTCGTGTCTTTCCTGCTCCTGACTTTCCGATCATGCCAATACCCTTTGGTGAGTACTCCCAAGCGTCGATTGCTCGCACGAGGTTGCCGTGTAGGCGCATTTTATCCGTTTCGGCGTACAATCTAGGCACTTCTGCCCAAAACGCATTCCTACGACCTTCTAGGAGTTCGCGCTCGCGGTTTCGATCTGACTCTTCCACCCGCTTGTCGAGGCATATCGGGCAGATGGAGTTACTGAACAGCGTGCGTCCGTTGAAGGTTATGTTGTCGGCATCAAAGATGATGTCGCAGTCTTTACAGTTCGCTTTGATCGTTGTCATGTTAGAATATGCCTGCGTAGGCGTTGGTTGTTTGTGTTGCTGGTGCTGCTGTGAATTTTGGCTCAAAGACCCCTGTCCATCCATTGGAGATAGTCGTTTTGAGTGCTTGCGTTGCCCCATCAGATCCCCAGAGGGCCATCTGCTGTAGTAGCAGCTTCAGGCTGTTTTTCTGTAGGGTTCTCATCTTGCTCGCCTTGCGGTATTCAAGGTAGTCGCTCCAGACCTTCTTGAAATTATCATTGTTTAGGCAGGAGGGAAAAACTAAAGGAGCGTCAGCGACCTCTTTCTTTTTTATATAAGGCTTATCTGAAGATGAAGTTGAAGATGAAGATGAAGGGGTTGGATTTTGGTTAACCCCAGTGGTTGGATTTTGGTTAAGCAAAATCGGGTTTCCACCCTTCTTTCCTGCCTCGCGGCGTATTTGAATGATCTTTTCATCCTTTACCATGCGCGAAGAGTATATCGCTCCATCTGTATCCCTGCGCTTTGCCGCGCCATAGGTTAACAGGGTGGTTAGGGTGGTGGTTAGAATTTGCTTATCCAAACCAAGCATTCTTGCAAGCGCGTCCTCTGGCATGGGGATGCCATTGAGCAAAAGAACCCCCCTTTCTGACGATTCGTGCATCAGGCAAAGGATCTCAAACCAAACTCCCCTATCATGAAAGTTTAATGCTTGGACTGCTGGATCTTTCCTCCAATCCGCTGGGTAAAATTGTATCGCTGGGAGTTTCATTCTTTATTCAGATAACAAACCCCAGCCCCCTTGTGGTAAGAATTGCCGCTATGATACGGCTCACAAAGAAACTGGGGTATAAAGTTTGAATCATAGGAATTGGGCTTCTTACGGCCTTCATGAAATTTATTTATTGATCTAAAACAAGTCAAGACTCTTTCTTTTTAAGCCTTTTATCAACCTGATCGATTACGTCGATGCAATAATCCATCGCCGCCTGCGCGCCTGCTAGGTATGCAATCCGCTGGTAGAATTCGTGGTGGTGTTCACCCGATGGCACTGGCGTCCTGATTCCCTCAGTAGGGTACCATTCCTCAAATGCTTTCTTGCTGTCCATGTGTTTTATTTATTGGTTCGATGTGTACTTCAATTCGCGGCATCTCTGTCCTAGCCGCAAACCACTTTGATGCTTGTAGCGTGGTGATCTGCGCGTCGTCAACCCAAAATCCAATCAGCGCGTCGGTAAGGCACTTGCAAAGGTTGTCGGTATCAGGACGCTTATCCGCTGGTATGCGCCCCTGTGGGAATTTCTTAGCGTTCATAGCGACTGGCCTCTTCATTACAAATGTGAGCGTCAACTTGATTGGGCCTTCGTATGGTTTGGCTGGCGTGTAATTCTTGGCGTAATATCCAACAACCTTAATCCAATCCTTGGCCTTCTTGTCCTTGTAAAAGACTGGCCTACCTCCCATCACCATCACCTTCCTGCCAGAGTTCTGGAGAGAGACTGGCGTTACAGGGATGATGAAGGAGATAGGTTCCATCTTTAGTAATTATTCCAAAGATCGTCTTGGCAATCGGCACAACGATAGCGGTTATTATGTGGATTGGATAAATCCTGCTTCACATAGTAGACCATCTCGCCGCTGAGAATGCGGTTTCCCATGATCGGGTCACCGCAATCGTCGCAGATAAATGTGTCGTTGTCTTTGACGCCCTTCTTTGCAACTACTGCGCTCATTTTCAGAATGGAATAGGATCGTTATCTTCGTTTTCCTGACTGGCTGTCTTCTTATAAGCCTTTGCGTTGTCCTTGATGAAACCCTGTGGCTTCTCCTTTGGAGTGCGTGGCTCGCTGATGCCAACGCCAAACTTCTTGACGCCGCTCTGTGTCTCGCCTTCCCACAAGCTGATCTCAATCAACTCGCCCTTCCACATGGCTTTGCCTTTGTAGTCTGGGTGCTTTTCTTCCTGTTTGTAGTCGTTCGGAAAAATTGTTCCGCGACCTTCTTTGTGTTCGTATGCCATTTTCGTTTATTTGTTGCAGCAGGAATCCTGCTCGGTTTCTTCATTCTCCTTATCAAGGAGAAAGTCTATTGCTAGGTGAAATGCGGTACACTTATACTCATCTGCATCCTCGCAATCAATTATTTCTGCATTTATCAAGAATTGCAGCTTGGAGTTGAGTTCAGTAAGTACAATTTCAAATCTCTCCTCAAGTTGCTCTGATACATCTGCACCAAGAGCAGTGGTAATATTAAACTTTTTATCTGTCGGTTTGTTTGGCATGGGTGTTTTGGTTGGTGGTGTTTACTACTTCGCTCGCACCATGATTGGCGCGCTCGTCTTGCTCACAAGGACTTCTGAGATGGCTTTCTCCAATGCGGCCTTCGCATCTTTGGTAGCCATGTCTGTCTTTGCGGCAAAAGTCTTTTCAAGCTGCGGAAGGGATACCTTACAGCAAGCGAGAATGTCGTCTGTGCTGAGATGATCCGCCAGTAGCGGCACGAGGCCGTTTACGGAGTCAACACTCCTGCTGGTACGACCAGAGGTTAGTTTCCTTCCAACGATCTGGTGACCCTCTACGAGCCTCCGCTTGGCCTCCTCGCGGATGCTTTCAATAAACACCTCAACCACATCGGCCATCTCTAGGTACTCAGAGATTTTTTCGTTGGTCAGGGATGGCACGGAATCCGTAGATACCTTTGCTAGCGAGCCTACGACTCCACCAGCTTCAGGACAGATCGACTTTGCCCTGCAATACTTACAAGCGTCAGGTGACGGCGTTCTAGGAGCATTGGGCGCAAGCGCGGCCCTGACGATAAACTGGATCTGCTCGTTGGCTTTGATCAGGTCGTCCTCGTTGTACTCCGCAATTGTAAACTTCGCCGCCATAGGCTGGACGATGGCTACCAGAATGCGCTTGAGATTTGGCAGGTTCTTTTTTACTAAAACTGCGTAAGAACGAAGTTGCAGGTTTTCCGCCGCTGAGTTGCCAGTGCCTACTCGCCCTGTCTTCCAGTCGACTACTAGCGCAGTCTCATCTCCAAAGTGATCGATACGATCAATCTGGCCTGACCACTGGTCGCCGTACCACAGCCGCTTTTCCAGCGTCGTGCTGTCAGGGTCGCCGAGGTTAATAGCCTCCCTGATCTCCTCATACTCCACCTGACAACGATCTGCGATCTCCTGCTCCTCATCGGTCAGGATGATCGACATCGGATCTTGCATATACTGATGGATGCGGTTGCCCATGACCGCTGCCGCCCCAGACTCACTGGGAGGGCAGGTGATCTCAAGCTGGTACTTACCAGCGCAGGCGTGGTAGCTAGCCATTGCGCTACCGCTCATCTTGTCTTTACGTTCGTCAGTCATATTATTTATTTTTAATAAATTTGTAATCAGGCTCGGAAACATAATAAGCACAATTCTTAAAAGCATCTATTGCTAGATCATGTGCGTCATATTCATCTATTATTTCAAATTCTAATAAGTCACGAAGCAGATAAGAATTCGTCATTCTTGTGTAAATCTCCCTCATGCTGTTTTCAATTTCACCGATTAATCGTACTCGGATTTTGCTAAGTATTTCTTTGCGTTCGTTAGTCATTTTGCGGCGGTGTTGTTGGTGGTTGCAGATTCAGAGGGGAAGACAACGGCTGTCTCCCTGTAAGCACCTAACATTTTGTCTAAATGGTGGGCGTTCTTGGTGGAAAGGACGATGTCAGCGAACTTCTCGTTCACTCGCTTGACGACTGGTAGCGGAAGGTCGATCAGGAACTCTGGAACCTCGACGCCTTTGGAGAGCAGGAACGAGCGCACCTGATCATCGCTGACCTTGTACGCCTCCATTGTCGAGAACATTACTTCCCACTGATCTGTCACAGCGGTCTTGGCTGGCTCTGGAGCCGTGATTTCCTTTGCCAGCTTGTCGGCGTCAGGCTTGCTAGGCTGGAACGCTGGCTTGGCAATCACTGGCTTGCTGGTGGCCTTGCTTGGTGTGATGGACTCGTTGCCATCCAAATCCTCGTCGCTGGTGATGCCAAGGATGGCGGCGGCGGAGTAACGGCGAGCGTAGGTGATAGCTCCTCCTGCACCCTGTGGAGACTGGTCGCGGAGTGGCAATAAAAGCCTACTCTCGCGGCTCTCTCCTCCAGCGTGGATGATGCGTGTAACGACGCCTGCCATGCCGTCTTCAAAGCAAGGCTCCTGACTCATCGCCAGACCATGCTTGGCGAGGACTGGGCGTGTTGCGTCGAGGATTGAGTCGAGCGAGGTGAACTTCGACTTGAAGTGTGGGTTTACCTTGTCTTTGGAAAGGTTGCGAAGCTCGCCAAGGGCGGCTACGAGTGCTGAGTTTAGGGTGGATGTGGTGGTTGCCATATGTGTGTGTTTGGGTTGGTGATTATTTCTTGTTGCGAACAAACTCTAATGCGTGATCGCAATTTACGAACATTTTCTCGTCGATGAAATAAAATCCATCTTCATCGCGAGTGATTGATTTGTAGGCGATAGCGCGCCGCTTGAGTGCTGTGGCAATAAGCTCCAGCCTATAAGTAATGAGACCTGCTGTTTCTATTTTCATGTGTTGGGTGTTTGTGTGTTTGTGACTACAGGGAAGATTTATATGTGCGCTTGGGATTGGATGTCGAGAATTATTTTTAGGCTACCATCTCGCGATCATCTTTGAGTGCTACAAGCACCCAATGGCGTAGGCTCATGAGATCCATGTTACGGCAATACTTGCCAGTGAGGGGATCGCAGCTGAAGTCGCGAGCGGCAAGGAATTCGATGAAGTCTTTGCGCTTGAAGGTGTTTAGGGTCTTCCAGTCTTTGCAGGCGTTGATGCGGTCTGTGATATTCATGTGTGTGTGTTGGTTGGTTGTGTTGATTGACTACACGACCAATATTGCCTACATCGCTTGGGTTTTCAATAAAAATCTTCGCCTAACTGAAAATAGTTTCTAGAGCGTCTGTTTATGCCGCTTCGCGGACAGGATGTTTTCTAGGTCTACCGCCTTTTTTGCCGTTTTCTACTGCCGCTTTTGCTTTTTTATCGGTGGTGGACATACCTCCAATCTTGCCGATTTTCGTGAGATGCTTTACGAGTTTTTTTGTAACTTTCATGTGTCAATATTTATAGGTTGTCTTGCCGCCCTTCTTTGCAACGGCTGTTCCGCGCATTGGGCCTTTCGTTATCTTCTCAATGTTCTCCCTGAACACACGGCGGTTGACAGGACGCTCATAGTCGCCCTTGCCCCCTCCCCATCCAAATTGGTTTTTAGCTATTGGCTGACTCATCGCTAGGCTTGATCTTCATTCCCTTTGCGAGTCCGCCCAGCTTGCTGTTGAGGCTTTTTCGCTTCTGGGGAGAGATGCGGCTATTCATAAGTTCGTGGTAGGTCTCGGTCTTGTTGATGAGACGCTGGAGGTGAGGGTTTTTATTTTTCATTGGTGGGAGTTTGTAGGCGTAGGATTTCGCGCTCAATATACCAGATCGCTTTACGCAGGTCAGTAATTTCCGAAGCGGCGTCTTTCTTGCCAGCGCGCCATAAATATTTCATCGCATTGCCAATACAGAATCCCATGTGCTGGGTGATTTGAATCGCCTCAATTCCGCTGGGATGCGAGGTGTAGTGCGCGGGGTGGTTTACTAGGTCGTCCATATGTGTTTATTGATTTGATGATAGGTTGTGGCGGCGCAGGATAAATACCTTTCGCTTGGTTCCCACATAGCCTGTTTCTCCGTTGGCCCCCTTGGGAGCCTTTGGAGCGGCGTGGGATCTTGGGGCAGTCAATCGGCTCGCGGCATCCGAAGGCGATGCCGAGCGAACCTTACTTGACTTACCTTTGTTCATTACTCAGCGGCTGGCGTTTCGGGAGCGGTATCTGATGCTTCCTGTGCAGCCGCCATGCGCTCAAGCAGTCCAAGGGCGATGGTTCCGCGAACAGCGAGTTGCTGGATTCCAGCAATCAAATCAACGATGATCTCATGCGTGGTCACGTTTTCAATGTCGATGTTGGCAATAAGCTCCTGAATGTTCTTTGGTTCGGCCTTGGCTGGCGTCTCAGGCGTTGCAGGAGCCTCTACAGGCGCGGTTTCCTGCGCTGGCAGGGGAATGATGTTGGTAGGCTCTTCGGGAGCTACTACGGCGATTTCTGGCGTTTCGATGGTGGTTTCTTCGGACATGGTGTTTGTTTGTTGGTTAAGCCAGCTTACGCTTTGGCATTTTTTTAGGTTTGGGAATAATGACGTTTTTATCCTTCGGCATCTTAGGGGTGGACACTTTGGGAACTTTGACGCTGGTAGGCATGGATGACTTCGCGCTGTTTAGGCCGACGCGAATCTCAGGCGTGGCAAACTTTAGCGATGACGATGAAGATGAAGCCTTTGGTTCATCCGCGCTGGCGTTAAGAGCAGCAGGTTTGGCTGGAGCCTTTGGCTTATTGACCTGAAGAGGGTTTTTAGGATTGTGATGCCACATATTATTTGCGCGTAGTGTATAGCCTTTCTTGCAACATTGCATCAGCAATCGCAAAAGCATTTTCAGCGAGTGCCTCTGGGTCGCTTGCTGCCGTAGGGGTAGCAAGTCCAACTAAAGCGGCGGATGCGAAATAGTCTCTAATGCTCATACCGCTATTGGGACGCACTGGAGGGTTTGTGTTGTCTCCAGCGTAGGCTGAGACTGGGAAAGCAGGGTGATTGACTGGCTCTTTAGACATAAATTGTTTTGATTTTTGGGCGGCAGAATTACCGCAGTTTTCAATTTACGAACTAATAAGCCTTTTTTGTCAAGATTTTGTAGCATCACCCAGATGTTGGGAATGCATGGTGACTCGCCGTTGTATATCGTTTTCATTGTTTTTATTTATTAGGTTGATTGGGTTGATTGAGAACTCTTTGAATTCTGAACAGCACCCATCGCAGGCATGGATGCCGTCTCCTTTTAATTTAGGATCGTCTGGATGAGGGTGGCTCTTTCCATGAGGACAAACAAGATCCCATTGAGCAGAGAGGCTTTTGTACGCCGCGCTCCAGCCCAGAGGGATGCTTGTAGGTCTCCAGAGATCATTCATCCGTAGCGTTTGAGTTTATCTTTTCCTGTTCTAGTGCTTGATCTTCTCGAATGTCGAGAATGATCCGCTTTAGTTCTAATGCCGTCTCAGACTCCTTTCCCCAGAAAGTCCGATAATAGCAATAGCGGGTGTAGATGTACGCCAGCAATTGCTCGCGCATCTCGTCTTTTCCTGTTGTATATGGATGTGTTTCCATCTGGTTGGGTTTAGGGGGTTTAATGCCGTTGTCAAGCATGAATTTTATCTAAGCGGTTGAAGTAGGTCGGCTCGCTTTTGGGTGGCTTGGTATCGGCCTGCACTGCTCGTATGTCCGCTAGGATCGTGCGAGCGCGTGCAACACTGATATGCGGCAGCGTTTCCAGTCCATGCGCTTCAGCCATTTTGACTTGGCTGTGCAACAAGGATTCTATGTTGCTGAGTAGGTTTGCGGCTTGGGTGTTCATTGGTTTGTGTCCCTCCTGTAGGCGATGAGTTTGTGGATGATGGTGATGAGGCGGCGAGCGATCTCCCTGTCGCCTTTTACAGAGGATTTAGCCTCCGCTTCTGCGTCTGACAGCAGCGTGACCATAAGCAGTTCCCACTGGTCGTCGGTTAGGGAGAATTTTGGTGAGTTCATTTGCGTAGCTCCCAGATTAGGTCAGCCAGTCGCTTGGTCTTGCCAAGGCTGTTGAGTTTGTAAACCTCTCCGAGACCATGCCGTAGCTCGGCAATGTACTGGCGGAGTTCGGCGTTCTCCTTGCGGATCTCGTCGCAGGTCTGTTCAACAGCGGCGAATTGTTCGTGTTCGGTGTATGTCATATGTGTGTGTTGGTGGGTTAGTAGGTGATTGATGATTTGCGGACATATCGCAATGCTTTTGCTGCGTCCTTGATTTGAAGGCGAACCCATGCGTTGTGGGCTGAAGTTCCAGTGTTACGCCTCTTCCAGTATTTTTGGATTGAATCGCGAAGCGTGCTGGCAATGGTAATGTAGATGTCGAATGTCATGTGTGTGTTTTTGGTGTGTGTTGTGTGTGGCTGACAATTAAGAAAGTAAGCCAGTCGCTTGGGTTATGCAACAACAAAATGAAAAAAAGTGAAAATAATTTCATGGCCTCTGGAGCCGCTTATTTACTGGCCTCGGCGGCTTTTATCTTTTGCAAAACAATCGCGCAAACCTCCGCTAGATGCAAAATTGTTGGTTCGTCAATCTGCGGCATGACCGCGTGTGCGATCTCGTGGATGGTCACTTCCTCCAACGATCTGGTGCGACCATTGTGCATCGCCTTTACGATGATCTTTTTCTTGTCATAGTTGCACAGGCCGTCGTTATCGGTTCCAGCAACGCCGAATCCTATCTGCCATCGCTTCCCGTTGATTAACGCGCTACAGACCCTCTTAAAGCTCATGGCGTGGCCTCCTGAATCTCGCATAGGTTCCAGATCCACCCAGCTTCGGTCGCGTGGAGTTCTGCGTAAAATCTTCCCTCCATATACCTAGCGTTTGATACTTTGTAGAATTGCAGGCGTGCTAGGTCTTTGACCATGAAATTGTAAAACTGATCCATGCTCTCAATCGGAGGGACTGATGGAGGTGGTTCTGTGTCACAATCGAGCATTATCAGCATGGCGTCAGGATACCTTACCCTCGCGTCCTAATCAAGGTTGTGAGGTCATGGGTCAAATTACCTGTCTCCAGTTTGCGCTGGACGCCGTTGTATGATCGCTGGAAATCCTCAAATCCGCGCTCACCAGCAGGCTCCCAGAGGTGACCTATGTAGGTCGGCGGGAATTTGTGGTCGCTGTAATCGGTTTTTGCGATTGACTTTGCAGGCTCCATTGCAGCTTGCATCTCTCGATCTTTTCGTTGGAGTAAATGCAAGGCTATAGCCGTCAGCTTGATCTTGGTTTTCTTTGGCAGCTTTGGTTTCGGAGTGGTATCAGGTACGCCGCCAAGTTTTTTTATAATGCGAGCGATGTCAGGATCGTATTGCATGGCGTTAGGAAAAGATTTGGAAATCTTGGACTGACTCGCGCCACTCGCTCATCCCATCGACCTCATGCTTGACCAACTTGAAGAAGCATCCAGCGTAATCCGCTGGATGGTCTACAGCCTCTGCCCGCGCCTTGGCAATGTGGGATGGCATGGACTCTATCGCCTGCGCTTCGGTGCGGTAGGATGCAATTAAATCTGCGTAGCCGTCTTGGTCGTGGATTTCAACTTCGTATGGGTGGGTTGGGTAGCTCATGTGTGTGTGTGTTTGGGTTGGTGTCTTATTGACAAGACAACAATAAACCCAACCGCAAAAAATTGCAACAACTATTTTAGCCGCATAAACACTGGCTCTACAGCCAATGCCGCTGTCAGAATTGACGATCCAACCACATTTTCTTCGCCATCTCGACATCAATCGTGAGCCGTCCAATTCGCGCATTCACGGCGTTGTGAAGATCCACACTCCACTTGAAAAAGTCATTCCAGTCAGGAGGGTTCTTCCGCACGAAATCCTTCAAATGTTGCTCGCAGGGGCATCCCTCAAATGGTAGCGACTTCATCCACTCGGTGAGCCAGAAATCATGGCAGAGATTCCCTCCGCTGACGCGAAGCGCGAACAGGTGCAACTCAGTCCAGTAGCGTGATCCTTCCTTCGTTATGCGAGCCACAGGCACTCCGCTGTCGAGGTGACGATCAACTTCAGCGGCGGCGTTTACCACCCAATGGTCGTGCTTGTCAAAGTCCATGCCCAGAGCCTTCGCGACAATCTTCTCAACCTTGAGAGCGGTGTTATGCTGGTGGATATACGGAGATCCCTTTTCCTCCGCAGGCTCATCGCTGTCTGGATGATCAAGATCCCACTTGAGAACCTGCTCCTCGGTGATATGCGCGGCGCGGCATAGCCATGCCTCTACAAGCTCATGCAGGGCGACTAGGAAGCTGCTATTGCGGCTTCCGTATTCAGGTACTGACACTTGCAGGGAGCCGTCACCATTCCACCACCAATCTCCACAGGTGCTATAGCGAATCACAGCAGGGTCAACCGCCTTGATGTCAATTCTCATTTGTAAGGAGGTAGGTCTTCCTCGCGGCGAGGAGGGTCTGGAGGGTTAATCGGCTTGGGCGATTTCATGGGGAAGTTTATTGGATTTTCTACAATTTAAGGATGCTGGTATGACTTGCATATTTGTATGCACATGAACTCCACCGCGAGATATAGGAATAATGTGGTCTACATGGTGCATGATGCCGATGCAATTGGTAATCCGCTGGCTATATTCATAGATTGAATCAATAATTTTTTGTTGATCACGATGCAACATTACGCAAGCGTTCATTTCTCTTGCGCGGCGGCGTCCTGCAAACTCAACTACCTTATCAGGATTGTTTTTAATCCACTTTTTTGAAATAGCATTATATTTCAATCTGTTTTTTTCTACCCATCGCCTATTGCATTTTTTTACTTTCTCAGGATTCATTTTTCTATAAATGCGCCCCGCCTCAATATCATGCTTTACGCTTTTTTCAAAAGATTCTGCGCTTCTCCAGTTTTCTTGATATTTTCCATTCTTAAATCGATATGCATAAAAAATCATTCCATCAGATTTTCTGACATCTCCATTAAGGTGCTTGCGAATGAACCCATTTTCCATAGGTTCTCCACGCTTTGCTCCTCTGGTTATGCCTTTTGAAGGAATGTAATCAATTTCATTTGTGTGCATTACTCGGTATCAAACATATTAACGCCAAGTTCTTCAAGTTTTTCGCACTCTTCTTTGATGGAATCTATGGCAGACATCTTGGCCTCCAGATAGTAGCCAGTAACCTGCTCTGCATTCGCTACAGCATCGTCAATAGCCTCCTGAAGGGTCTCACCAAGGCCAATGACCGCTCCGACCTCTGGAAGGCCACAGGCTTGCGGGATGGCATAGTAGACGCCGTCAATCATCGTGGCGTTGCGAAGTTTCACGCGATCACGCAATTCTTCAGGGAACGAAATCGGCTGCCACCCCGAATCCGCCCAGCTTGAGTGGAGCATAATCTCCGCGCCGTACTTGGCAGTAGCTTCTGGCTCAATAACGATGCCGTTAGCACCAGCCCATATGCAATCAGCGAGGTTGGAATACTGCTCTTGATACAACTCGTTAGGAGGTGATGGGGCGCGAGCGCAAAGGTCAACCATGTAAGGTTTCATATCCTTTCCAATGCGAACCTCAGTAGACATGAATCCACGCCAGTTGTAGGCAGCAAACACGGGCTTCATCCGCTCGTTAAATCTGGTTACTACCTCTGGTATGTCAGAATATTTCTTAAATATTGAGGCAAATCCGCAATCTTTAATTTCAATGCCACTGATTGTGTGTTGTGGATAATGCGCCTGACCATTGTCATCGGTTATCACCCAACAATCAGTTCCCACCTCAACGCAATCATTTAACGCCTCTTCAATCGTGAATTCAATCGTATGCTTGAATGCTCCAATGTTGTATTCCACCTCGTCCAACTTGGGTTCAACTTGCTTATAGTTGGGAGAATGGAATGTCTCAAATGTTCCGCGAAACTTGTCAATCTTGACATACACATCCTCATTTTCTTTCAAGAATGCGCGCAGATTGGCGATGCCCTTGATGTGCGTGAACTTGCCGACAGGAAGGTCGAGAGCGGTAAGGATCTGCTTCATGCCCTCGCGCTTGAGTTCTAGACACTCTCCTGTGCGAGATCCCCAGACGGCCTTGCCCATCTTCTCAAGCATCTCCTGCTCGTAGCCGAAGTAGATGTCAGGGAAAACGAACAAGTCAACCTCATCGAAGTGAGGCCCATAGATGGAATCGACTACTTCAATTCCCTCAAGTCCAGTTCCGATCATGCCAAGGTTCATCTTGGCAAATGCGCTCTCCCAAGGGACGTAGTAATATACCTTCTTGTAAGTTTTCGCCAGCTTGATGGCGATTTCAACGAAAAGTCCGTTGTCTACGACTAGGGCGACCACATCAGATGGGTCTTTGATCTGGGAGATGTCTGTTGCCATAAATTATTTTCCTTTTGCCTTTGCTTTGCGCTTTTGTGAGTACGCAATTGCTACCGCCTGTTTGACAGGCTTCCCTGCCTTCACCTCGGCGGAGACATTTCTGTTAAAGCAGTTCTGGGATGAGCAAAGGCGGAGAGGCATGGTTAGGTTTGGTTAATTTCAGCTAAAATATCCTGAATATCGGCCACACTTTCATACTCTTTCTCATCCTCTTGGTCAATATTTTGCTCATTGGATGGAAGTTGGCGCATCAAGTTAGCATAAGCCTCTGCTTCTTGTGCATTTTTAAATGGTATGTTTGTATCAGTCATTTTCTTCTTCGTCTTCAGTATTTATGTCTTCTTCTTTCATTTCTGCAAAAATCTTGCTGGCTTCTGCAAATGAAAGTGGTTTTTTTCCTTTAGGGAAGAATACATGGAAAATTTCATCGAAGCTAGATTTTTCAGCACCTTCGTTTTTTGTCCATCCACGCTGATCCCAGTTATGCTTTTCTGCAAACCATAAGACTGCCTGTAGATCGTCTGGATTCATTCCAAGTTTGTCTGCTGCTCTCTTGAGAATAATTTGACCAAGTGCAAAGTCTTCGTTGCTTACTCCTGTTTCTGATTTTGGTTGGATTCTCCAAGGTTGACCATACCCCTCAAACATGATTTGACGAAGGAATCTAGCAGCCCAAACATCAATAGTAGCTTGAATTGTTCGCCCTGAAAGATTGCCTGCAAAGTTAGGAGTTTTCGGAGATTTTCTATTTGCCAGCCATGTACCACCAATAACTTTTAAAACAGCTAGTGAGTTTGCGTTGAATTTTCTACCATTTGACCTCATTGGGATCATGTTGGTAGCCAGCATCATAATTTTCTGGTTTTGCTTTGGCGTTCTGTTTTCTTCAGAAATTTTTGTTAAATCGCGAAGGTCTTTTGCGGCATCCAGAGCATATTGTTTTTTCTTTCCAGTTAGTTTTCTTGCTCCTTTTGAAAGTTCATCCGCCATCTGTTTGACATTATCAATATAGCCCCTTTCTCGGATTAAGTTGGCAAGCTCACCTTTTTGTTGTGCGTCCAACATCTCAAGATATGACTTACGATTTTCATCGTATCTTCCATTTTTAATTCCCTCATACCCATCCATTGCTTGAAGGAAATTCTGATTTACAGGAGTCTTGGCACTAGTCGCACCGAGCAATTGGGACACAAGCTCCCTGCCGTCTTCTCCAAGGGCATCTAGCAGATTTTTACGCATTCTGCTGTACCATCCTTTGCCTGCTGAGATTTCAGGTGTTTTTAGATATTCCTGTGTTTTTTTTACAACCTGATTTGCAATGTGATCTACTGCGCCAGAAGCAATTGCGGAATCAATTTTCTTTTGCTGGGGGCCAGTTACATCATATGCCAATGATTTGAAATCAAATGGAGTTGGATCTTCAGCGGCTGTGCCTTTGTATTGAGTGATAGCAGGAGCATTTACAAGATTGTATTTTTCCTGCACATAAACAGGGTCTCCTTTTTTCAATACAGGTTTACCATTTTTCATCTTTTGATAAATTGGAAGTGAATTTTCATCTCCTTTATCAACTTGTTTTGCATCTTTTGATTCTGGCCTAAAGCTAACGCCGCCAATCGGAGCTAACCCAGCCAGCGGCTTGGCAGTCTCCTGCGTCTTGGTCTTGAATCCTTCCCAATCGACCTTGCCGTCCTCGGTCTTGGGGAGATCGGAATCAGGCATGAAGCGGATGTCCTGCTTGCTGGTATCAAACCGCTGTGAGAGAGGGATCAGCTTGCCTTCGTCGTCGTAGGTCGCTGGGTCGGCGGATTTTATGTTGTTAGCATCGAAAATTGCAGCAGAGTCTTTCCAACTAGAACCTACATTCGATCTATCGTAGTATCCGTCAAAACCAGCTTTTTTAATAATACTTTGCAATGCAGGATTCTCTAATTGTTTCCAAGTCCCACTATGCTGAATTTGTTCTGGATAGGGGGCAGTCAAAGGCCAATTAGATTCCGCATCCTCCAATCGTTTTATGTGGTTTGGGTTTTCGGGGTCAAAAATATCACCTTTCACATACCAGTTATATATTTTGGGATTTTCCCCATCCCTAACAGATAGTTGGTCAGCTAAAGTCTTTGAAAAAGTTACGTGGGCAGCTACTCCACGATTTCCACTTGGAACCTTTATATCAGTCGATTGTGAAACATGATAAGCCGTAATTCCATACCCCGCCTTCCTCGCGGCCTCGTCAACTAGTCTCTGCGCCTCCTCCATATCGCCAGACTCAATAGCCTTGGCGTGTGCCTCGTCCTGCTTGGACGCAGGCATGAACGAGATGTTTCCCTTCGGTTCATACATTCCGCTGTGCAAGATTCCGCGATCAGCGAGGAACTTCTCTTCTTCCGTTGTTGGAGCCTTCAACTGCCCAGCGTCCTTCGCAATCTGGTACGCCGTTGCGCGGTCTACAATGCCCCCAGAACTCGTTTTGAATCCATACGCTGGGCTTTCCCTGTCAGTCGCCTCCTGTGGCGCGCTAGGGTTGGCAATAAGGTGCGTGGCTCCCTCGGTGACCTTTCCTGTGCGAGGGTTTGTGTAGGTAGCGGCGGTGATTCGTTCCTCCTCGCCATCGCGTGATGGCATGAACTGAATCTGACCACCTTTCTGGATGCTGTCACGCATCTCTGGCGTGATCTCGACTTTCCAAATTGGGGTTGTATCATATTCATTCGGATCGGTTTTAATGTCGCCCTCCTCGACCTTCGCCCCCCACTTCTTTACATACTTTCCAATCTCTTTTGGAAGGATCTGGTCGTAGAAGCCTTTCATTCCTTCGCCACCTACTTTTAGGTCAACACCAGAGAGGTGCTTCATGTTGATTACATCACCGTTTGAAAGTTCGGTTTTCTTATATGTGCCTTCCCCATTGATGATCTTTTGGGC
>JGI24890J29729_1000517_pt1 | contig 23532 bp, 23 predicted proteins | sample FreactcultureFD7_FD_29729 | JGI IMG/M metagenome (IMG submission 29729)
CAACCGGTTATACAGGAGCATCGTCAACTGTAACACTGACTGATGGAAATACAAGCGTTTCATATTACAATAGCTCTGTAAACTTTGCTCCTGGTGAAAAGTTGAACGTATATTTCCAAACCAACTCTAGCGCGATTAATGATGTTTCTATTCAACTGGACTGTTTCTAAACCTCGGTAGTAATCAACTCGTTTGGCATTTCCATGTACAAAACTGTACTGAAAAAGGGGGACAATCGCTCATCCAATACCAAACTTCTTTGCTTGGCATTCTCTTTCAATGTTTTGACAAGTCTGCGCAACAGTGCGGATTTTTCAANATACGTATTCTTGATTTTTATTTTACAACTTCCCGAGTGCCAACCGCAGAGAGAAGATTTGTCACAGCTATCCTTCAGCAACTGACCGCAAGGTGTTCGTACCTTGTTGAGGAACTGGATTGGATTTTCCGTATCATCCCAATAGGCCTCGCTCTTTATCCAGCTATCAAGTGCCTTATACAAATCGCTCTTTCCATCCACGATGCTATTTCGTAGCTCAGTATATTCCTCCTTCTGAACGTCCTTTGAAAGAGAGAAGAGCAGGAACTGAAACACTTCTTCCCCATACGAAATCTGTTCCGCAAGCTTGATATCCTTCTTGTTGGGCTCTCCTTCTACGAGCACATTCTCTCCTATTCGTCTCACGGTATCGATAATCTCTTTTGCTGTGAAATCTATTTCCTCGTCCTCATACGGCTGTAAAGGCACACGAAATCCAGACTCAAGAAGGACTTCCACTACAAGGTTCTTCGAATAGTTTTTTAAATGCTCCACCGGCTTGTATCCAGGATGTAGAGATTCGTTCAAGTACTTGGAAGATACTGGAAGCTCCTCTGTTTTTATATCCGCATAACCAGAACGTTTTGATGGCTGTGTTTCGTCGTATACGGGTCGGATCGGAAACAAGAACTGTTTCGGCACAAATAGGGCCTGAACTCTTCCAAATGGGTCAAGAATGGACTCGTAAGCCGTCACACCGCGTGCCTGAAGTTCCTTGATAGCATCGGAAAGAATGGGTATGCTTGATGAACATGCACGAGAGTTGAGTTCGTTTAACTTGTTGTAAAGCTCTGGCTCGTGAGTGATATCAATGTCGTAGTTGAACTTGGACTTGGTTCGTTGATTGGCACCCTTCTGTCGTTGTACTTTTCCTATCACGTCTCCTGTTTCCGTAATCAGAATAGTCCTGCTCTTTGCGCTTAAGAGTTCCGACCAAAAGCCACAGACAACCTGATTTTTTACTACGCGAAATACACGAGTATCTAGCACAAGACTTACGTACTCAAGCTCATCAATGANATCCATCGTTCCTTCGGTGTACGCCTTGTCAATCGAGTTTATTATGCGCTCCACCAAGTTGTTTCCTTCCACGTTCGTATCCTTCCATGTGAGGAAAAATGAACAGGCCTTTAGCTTTTCTGGAGCTTCTGCTGGAGTTGGAATCTTCTTGTCGGTTTTTCCAAGCATAATCGGCAATGTTTTGGAAGGACGGCCGATTCCGATTCGGAACATGTCCGCTTTTTCTTCCACAATACGTCCCTTCGATACACTTTTATCATAGTCGGGTTTGATTCCGAGAAAATCCGGAGGCAAGAAGGCAAGTCTCAGAGGACCGATGNGTGTGGAGTTCAAAATATAGAACTCGTCCTTCGTCTCTTTCTGTATAACATCCGCTGTTTTGAGTTCGGTATAGCAGCATGGAAGTTTGGTATTCTTTTTGAAACGTGGATAATTTGCTGTGAGGTTTCGTTGAATGATGGTGTATTCTTCAATGTTTTCGTCATCCGTTCTCCGAATCTTTCCGCCGCACACAGGACACTGATTATCATTGACCAACTGATCCTCTCGCAAGGGTATTTCGTCCCTCATACACCAGTACGGAGGACAGATTGCGATTCCTTTTCCAGAAGGGCCCTCAATCTCAAGCTCCTCTTGGCCCGTGTAGTTGTAGTATTTACCAATCTTGTTCTTTCTTTCTGGAGTGATGACGACCACTTGCATGGGTTTTTCGCATTTTTTGGCATAGTCCTTCGGAATGGAGGGGTCAAATTTGCGCAGCCGTTCGTTGAAGTAACTGTATGTCTTGTTCTTCTTTGCGTCCTTAATCTTGATTTTGGGAGCCTCTGTTTCGGCTTCAGGCGGCTGTTCAATCACCTGCTCTTCCTCCTCTTGAATATCCATTTCAAGTGCTGCCATCAGGTCCTCGTCAACTTCAAAATCCTCCACTTTCTGGATTGGAACAGCAACAGCTGCTTCCACCACTTCTGTGCGACGAGGACAGACCTCGTTGAGCGCCTCGCTATCCTTCTGTTCCGTAAGAATGTATCTCAACACATCTGCATAATGAAGAACGCGATCAAGATTGGATACAAAGGTAATCAGTACCTCGTTGGTGGAGAACTTTATGACAGGATACTCTTTGATTATTTTTTCAATATCAAAGTCCTCATCAAGATTCGCAATCTTGTCCATGATTGCTTTTGCATCGTCCAATCCTATAATCAACTCTTTTGCAAGAAGTTCTGGAGTCGGTTCGGTAGTGGCTTCACTTAGGAACTGATACGCACGAATCTCAATCGGTGAAAAATCGTTGGAATCCGTTCGCAGGAAACGAAAGAGTTCGCGTTCCTTATCATAGCTGAACACACTCTGAACACATGGAAATCGCCGCATGTCAAACTCCGTAATCTTCACTTCATATACTGCCACTGCTGAAATCTCAGAAAGTTCCCATCGATTGGGCGCAATATCTGCAGGAACCAGAAAGGGAATAAGCGCGTCCAACGAGAGCATCCATTCATCAACCGTTTTTTTGAGGTCCTCCAGTGTTTCTGTGGAATCCTTCTCACGAAAAGTGGACACTATTATGTCCTTAGGTGTCACAGCAATACGATTGAAGTTGTGCTTGGACTTGCCGTTGTAGAAAAGAAGCGTCGGAATCTTTCGTTGGGGCTGAGTGTTGGCGAGCCACGATTTCCACATGGGAACATCAAGAACGGGAACCTTGTTCTTCGGGTCCTTCACAAAGAACTTGTGGCGAACGACATCTGTCTTGGATGTAAAATATCCCACGTACGGTGTATTTTCCGAAACAGTCAGTCCGTAGAATATCTGTTCGAATCTCACGCTCGGAATATTGAAAAGAGTGGATATCATCGGAATGTACCATCTTGCTTTGAGAATGGCNGTTCTTTCGTGCTTGGGAACATCAATATTCAACAGCTTCTCAATCTGATTGTGTGAGCGAGTGATATTGTCGCGAAAGGACTCAATGTTTATGGGCGTATCTTCCTTGAGATACGGAAAGTAGTTCCGAATAATCGTTTGCGAAGCGTTGGTCGGAAGCTCTGTTCCGCGAATCTCGCTTATCTCGCCATGAAAGGACTCGAAGAGAGCATTGCGTTTGGGCTGAGGAATGAGAACGGGCTTGAGTTCGGGAAGGTCGATGGGCGGTATTGGCATGACAAAGGGAGTGTGGACGCCGAGCACACGCCATTCTGAAAAATCGCCCTCGGGAGCAAACAGTGGCCGGAGCTCTTCAATCCGCATCTCCCATTCGGAAAGGGTTATTTCTCTTGCAGCGATTTCGGAGAGCATACGTTTTTCCTGAAGGTACGTCCGGAACATGTCTTCACTAATTCGTTTGCCATCAAAGGACATGCGAAGAAAAAGGGCGGTCCAGTGCTTGGGATTTTCGTAATAGTCCTTTGGAAAGGTCTCGTTGACCTCTATGAAAAGACGGTCAGGATGTGAGTTCATAACAAGAGCCACCTGCTGTCGCACGGTTTCAATCGTATCATCTTCAAAAAAGGATACGGTTGTGGCAGTTCCTGATACGGAAACAGTCTTCATTAACTAATATCTACATGTTTTTAGATTGGTGAATCCGAAATTACCATCCCACAGTACGGGGTCGGTTGACGGGCGTAGTTGACGGGTGTATAAATGCCGAGCTTTACAGCGTCGTGTAAAATACGTTTGAAGTTGGCCCAGAACTCGGAGGTGTGTCCTATGGTTTCGGTCATCAAGTGAGCCATTTCGTGGAGCATCACGAACATGATGGTATTTTCATCGATGAGGGGGTAGTTGGGTGGGCTGGTTTTGTCTCGCAAACATACGACTATTTTCTGACCCTTGTTCTCGGAATAGGAGGTGTCGTTGGAATCCATACTGTTCTCCACGAAGACGTCGGGTTTGAAGCGCTCTATAAATCTTGCAACCGGTGGATCGCTTGATAGACCGGGTGTACTACTGTAATGCTCATGTAGACTGGTAAGATTCTTGCGGACCTTACACATGAGCTCGACTGCCTTTTCCTTTTCAGGAAGGTTCTGCATTTCGTAATCGTTTCCATCACTTCCGGAAATGCGAGTTGTGTTGCGAACTCCGGAGTAAGAATATGCGATTGCTAAGGCAGTGGCGGCGATGGCTACTGGAAACATTGTTATTTACGAAGACAATCCCTCAAGAGAACGTGCGTTCTTGAATGGGTCTGGGTCAATGGTGGTATTTAAGAAAGGACCGACAGGGGCTTGAGCGTTAGGAAGTTCAGAACGGATGTCGTAGCTTGGGTTGCGGTTGGTTTGAGCAATACCGACGACGTTAATGTTGGAGTGGTATCCTGCTTGTAAAAAGTTCTGTCCCTTGAGGTCATCAGTTCCAACAGGGTTGACGGCGGCCCAAGAAGCTCCAACAGTTCCCTTTGGTAAAAGTTCATTGGAGTTCAAGACATTTTGAGTGTAGGTCTGTTGGGAGGATGGGGTGCGTCCTTGGATTCCAGTGACACTGACTGCGTTTCCTGCAACGGCATGAGGAGAGCCCATGGATGGACCCTGCTCGGAAGTAGGGGCGACTGGGCCGGTTCCTCCTAGCTCTTCTGCCCGTTCGGCGATTGCACCTTTGGAGGCAGAATAAGAATTAAAAATGACATAGAGGGCGACAACACCCGCAAGGACCATACCTAAACGAATCAGTTTCGGTTGAGTTAGCTTCATCGTATGTTTATATGTGTAGGAAGACAAATTTCACATGAGTAAAATTTTGGACCCCCTGTTGCAGGATATTCTGGAACACATGCGTTCGCCGGGAGTTCAGTCCACTGTGGAAGTTCATATTTTAAAGCCCCTTATGGTCCGAATACTCCATATCCTCTACCCGTACATCTTTGGCATCATGCTTCTCTGGATTGTCATGTTTGTCTGCCTTGCCATGATTCTTCTGATTCTTGTCCGTGGTAGCCTTATCGACGTTTTCGGGAAACAGTAGCTCCACTAGACGGTCGCGGCGAAGAGCCCAGAAACCCCGAAGCCCGCGACGGCGAGCCTCGTCTCGGAGTTCGTGTATCGTCATCTTTTCAATCTTGAGTTCCACTGGGAGTTCAGGCATTGATAACAATTGTATGAGTTGAACTCTTTTCATGATGTAGTATTGCTTGATTTTGCGCTTTTTTGCCTCTTGTTTTAGGTCAACGAGTGTGAGTAAACTATAATCCATTCTTACCATCCACTTTTTTGACGGAGACGAATCCATTTTTTTCGCGGTCCAAACACAATAGAATGAACCGAACATCTGCCATTCTCATATTTTTCATCGCGGCTCTGCTTGCAGGCCTCTTCGTCAACTACATGACCCCCACGCCTGTTGTTGCGGTTGACAAGAAGGAAACATTCGCTCAAAAAGAGGTCGGTATGCCCCTTGACACGCAGCCCGTGCAGGGATATGAGGGAACATCGCCCATCCTAGGAAGCGAGCCAAAGCCCGTTCCTGAAAGACCATACGAAAAGGCCGACGACACCGAACTTTTCCAGTTTGAAGGAAACAAGATTTCTGCCGACTGCTGTCCTTCGCCCTTCTCCTCCGACCTGGGATGCATCTGTTTGACAGACGCTCAAAAGGTTCAGTTCGCTAATAGAGGGGGTAATCGTGCTGCGTAAGACATCACAAAACAGATACTTCCTAATAAACAATGGAACATCTAAGAAATCTTTTTAACTACTTCCGGGAGAAGGTCCCAGAGGGAACAAAGTTTCCAAAGCCTTCCGAAAGGGACTTCGTACACATAGAAGAGGTGCTTCTGCCACATCTTCTACGAGTAATGCAAAAAGACAATACACTTTTCACAGGAGCGGAAGCAATCCAAATCATTCCTGGAATAGATATTTCAACTGTCTGGGACAGCACCGACGACGCATGGACCAAGGTACACATGGCACTTGTCTACTCCGTTCTTCACGGCGACCCCAAGGAGAAGTTCGGCAAGATAATGGAGGCCNTCAAGACCATGATTCCCGGAATGGGCGACCGAGCAGATGAGGTATCCAAGATTCTGGAGGATAGCGAGACGCAGGACTCCATCAAGGACATTCTTGACCTCGTGATGAATACTCGCCTTGCTTCTCTTGTCGGCGAGGTCATTCAGTCCCTCAAGTTCACCGACCTCGGTCTGGATTTTGAAAATCCGGAGGAACTCTACAACGCTCTTCGCAACCCTACCGAGCATCCTGCACTGAACGAAATCATGCAACGAGTCCAAATCATTTTGGAGGAGAAGATGAAAGACGGAAAAATAGACCAGCAGGCCCTGGCAAGAGATATCGAGATGATTCGTGCCAAGTTTCAATCCAGTTTTGGTAAATACCTTAACGAAATGATTACCGGAACAACCGGCAACACAACAGGAAACCACTCTACGGTGATTATGTCAAACTCGCCGGAAGCCCGTCGTGCACGTATGCTTGCCAGACTCCAGAAGAAACAGCGTGAAAAATCCCGCAAGTGAAGATAAGAGAGATGAGTGAAACCTTTTGGTATTCCGACCCAAGTGTCCTTTTTAACAAAGATACGTGGTTCAAATTTGTTCCAACCGCAAGAATGACCGTGCCCGAGGCTTTGAACTCGGTGGTTCGCTTTTCCGTGTACATGACCATCTTGCTTATTTTGACGTCGCACAGACCCCTCTACATTCTGTTTGTTCCTTCTGTCATGTTTGCTACGATAGTATTGAATGGGTACTTTCCCCAGACCAAGAAGATTACAGAATCTTTTAGAAGTGGAACGGCCATCACTTCCTACACCGGAACAGACGTGACGCGCCCCACAGTGGACAATCCTTTTATGAATCCGACCCTGCTTGACATAAAAGAAAACAGTCAACGACCACCCGCAGCAGACCCAACCGACATCAAGATTCGCGATGACATCAACTCTGCTTTCGCCCAGACATCCAATATCTACATGGATACGTCTGACANCTTCTCGCTTGTACAGGCNCAGCGCAACTTCTACACGGTACCGGAGGATGATCATGAAGGACTGCTCAAGTTCTTGGGCAAGAATGCGAAGTCAGACAAGTTACTTAATGAAGGCTATGTGGCGGCTAAGGGAACGGTGGCGGAGCTTCCTAGTCCCTCGCTTTCGAAACCGTCTGGTACGCCTGCGTCTTCCTCCCTTGACAAGGCCTAACTCTGTTGAAATATCAGAAGGAGACGAGCGCTCGCCCTCAATACGCTTTACCTCACCAGAAGGAGTGTGATACTCCATTGTCGGAAACCCTGTTACGCCAGAATCGTCCGGTGTTGCAGAGGACTCTATTTTCACGCTTTCCACGNCCGCCTTCTGTACCATGCTGTCCCAGTGTGGCATGGTAGATTNACAATGAGGACAACCGTCCATGAAAAATAACACCAAAATAGGCTTCTTTTCTAACATCTTTTTAGCTTCTGCTTTTTTATCCTGTCCACGAAGAACCTTGCCAGACATTTATATGGAGAACTAGAAAATGGCGTGTATCAATGCTTTGGAACAGGACACCATGAAGGACCAGTGGGTCGGAACATCTCTCAAGACTGGCGAGACTCGTGTATTCAATACTCTTGATGATTACAAACAATACGTAAAGAATCTTGAAGCTCAGGGAACATACTGCGCAAACGTTGACCCCATGTACAACACGAAATACACCGCAGGAAAGAATACGACGGAAACAGGTTTTCTGGAGTTCAAGCCACGCGACCCCGTATCGCAGGCCAGATTTGATGCCATGTCGCCCACGTGGGAGGGAGTGGAATCCTCCGACGCAGCCATCGCACAGGGACTGTATTCACTGGACGCTGCTGAAAAGACGAGACAGGACCTGCGTGCTGCGGGCCGTGTTCCACCTGCTCCAGCTCCTGCTCCAGCGCCTGCTCCAACCCAGAATTGTGTTATTCAATAGATAATGAAACCAGTTGCTTTTGCGGCACTCCTTTTGCTTATTGTCGGATTGACGGCTGTCATAAGTCATGTAAAAGAATCGTATACCGATCCCGAATCCCCAGTCACAAGACCAGAGTTGAACTCGGTATGGAAATCCAAGATAGAATCGCAGGCCCCTTTGGGAGCGAGAGACGAGGACTATATCCGGATTCTTCAAGCATTCTACGACAAAGTGTATCAGCCATCCGACACCAAGCCCAAGGACAGCGATNTTGAGGCTTTTTTGAATACGTCTGACGGTTCCGCACCGGGCGTGGACCAGGATGCCTTACGAAAAATCATAGCAGATGCTTTTCATGCCGAACATACTGAGGGCGCTGCTTCAAGAGAGAAGAAGGAAATAGCCTTTGAGCCCGATGAAAAACTGCTTCAACCAAGGGATGGAGTGGATGAGGTCTTTGTGAGAAAAGAGGGCACCTACCGACCGGCGGACAGCAGAATCGGAAAGCTTCCAGAAGGACAGTACGCGCCCGTTCCCCAACAGTTGGTTCCGATTCATTCCGGAGAGTACGACGACAAATCCACGAGCTGGCACTCTGGACAATTTTCTGCCTTCTAAGAGATAATGAAACGAAATACTTGGATATTAATTCTGATACTTGNAGTTGTCGGACTGTTGTTATGGAACGTCCGCGAGCACTTCGATGATACGCAGGATCCAGGTACAGATGTACAGCCCCCACCAGTGGACGACACTACGTATGTGAATACAGATGTGTATGGACAAAGTGGAGGTTCCACTGACCCGGGCTCGTATGCTTACGGAATGTCCTCGTACACAAATGGCTATCATACAACGGTCGCTCCTGACACGGATAGCTATGTTCCTCAAACCAATCGTGCCTCAATGCCTGCTGCTCCTCAGATTCCAGACAATACCACATCGCCAGTTTCTTCTGATTCCAGTTTGGGAACAGCGTCGGTTGATTTGAGTTCCAATGTTCCATCTACGGACAGCACAGTTGCCTACATACCCGAACAGGACGTTGTGATGGACCCTTCTACAGCAAACAACTTGCCCGACCAAAATACCGCTCAGGTTGCTCAAATATCATACAACACTGGACTTCCTCCTGTGGACACAAGTTCCACCATTCCACAACTTGCTCCTCAAGCTCCTGTAGATATGGGTCCACCAGTACCAGTATCAGCAACACCAGATGTTATGTTTACCAGTCAGCCATCCTTTGTACCTATGACTGCTGTGGATAATACAATGCCATCTACCCTATCCAATCCTATTACAGTAAGCCCTGCAACTCCAGCTCCAGCCCCTATTATTATTCCTCCTCCTGCTCCAGCTCCTGCCCCAGTTCCTGCTCCAGCTCCTGCTCCACCAGTAGTGATAGTCAACTCTCAACCCAACCCAACTCCTGCAAATCCTCCTGTCTCAAATCTTGCGCCTGCAGCCAGTGCTCCAACCAATCCTCCGGGAGTGGCAGCGTTCACAAGCATTTGCAACTGGAAACCCGACAACACCAACACTCTTGTCAGCTCATGCCAATGGTACAAGTAAAATATAATACAAAAGAATAATGAAAAGCAACCTGCTTGCTCTCGTGATAGTAGGAATCATAATCGTGGTTCTACTATCAAGTGTACAACGTGAATACTTTGACAGCACAGCCTTATCTACCACAAGCGGTACAACCACTGGAGGCTCTTCCGCAAGTTCTCTTGGAACCACAGCAGGAAATACCTCTACCAACGGAATGCAGGTATACGGTCCGCAGTTCACAGAGCTCGGAACACCTGCGAAAGGTGATACTATATCAACACCACCTGAAAACCTGACCTATCCTGTCTTGTACGGACCCAATCCAGCCGGAGGAGGCAGAATAGAGCCGGGCCTTGGTGTGGTGGACGTATCCAAAAACGTAACGCTCGCCCAATCCGGAACTCTGCCATCTACCGGTCAGCTTGCATCGGATGAAAAAGCAAAGTATCTCCCGTACTCGCGTGTGCCCGGAGACCAGGACCCGTACAACATGAACGCAAACTTTACCACCAGTTCCTACAGCTCTAAAAAAGAACCCGTTCCATTTCTGACAGATTTCTCTGCTTTTATGAAGTAATGGCAGCCTTTGGACTTCGAAATCAGAGGGGCAGTTGCTGGGTGAACGCGGCTCTTCAATCAATCTTCCGAATACCAGACATACAAACACGATACACCGAAGACAAAGCTGACCCAAATAGCCCTGTAGAAATGTGCCTGCAGGAGATTTGGGCAAGCGAGGGCGATGAAGGATTGCGACCGCTCTTTGATTGTATCAAAACCGCAACGATGCCCGCAGGAGATGGGATTGGCGATTCCCACGAACTTCTCGAGTTTCTCTGTGATAAAGTTCCNTTCCTTGATAAACTGTTTCGCTTCAAGGTCGCAAACAACATTACCTGTTTGAACTGTAAGAACGTCGAAACAAAAACAGACTCTCTGATTGAGTTTTCTATCACTCCGAGCACGCGGGGTCAGTCAGTATCTGATGCCATTGTGGAAGCGGTCACGCCGGTAGAGATTTCGGACTGGTTGTGTGGAAAATGTAAAAAACGAGGATGTACGAAGCAATTGCTTCTCGGGTCATTTCCGAGCGTCCTTACCTTTCATATGACCTCTTTGAATACCTCTGTCAAATACTCGCCCATTCTTTCCGTGAACAAAATCAAGTACGCACTCTGTGCTGTGGTCTGTTTCAACGGGGCTCATTGGTGGACGTATGGGAGAAACATGCCACCGGGTCAGCCGTGGATTGAGTTCGACGACACGCAGGTCAGTCGCCACGACCCCCAACACTTTCCACTTTCCGAGCAGATGCGATTGCTAATGTATTATCGCCTCAATGAATAATAAGAGANATGGATAAATTTATATCGATAGAGTCTGCCCTAGTAATTGCTACNGGNATAACAGCTGTTATTTCGATGACTGTATTTTTCACAACCGGTTCACTTTTGGCTTCTGTTCTTGTATGGTTAGTGGCACTTCTTATTGTGCTAGTACTGACTTATTACAAGTTTATCGACATAAACGTTCTCGGAAATGATTTGCTAACTTTCCTCAACAACCCGTTGAAGACTCCTGTAAAGACAACTCCTTCGCCTCCAATCGTAAAGGTTGTGCCCGTCCCTGTTCCAGTGTCGCCTCCAGTAGCCAAGCAGCCCACGATCGGTCCTGAGGTATTCCATATCGAGGACTCACAGTTCACTTATGATGATGCACCTGCAGTATGTGCTGCTTATGGCGGACAGCTTGCTACCTACGAACAGGTTACAGATGCCTACAACAACGGCGCAGAGTGGTGTGGATACGGTTGGTCCGCAGGAGGCATGGCTCTTTTTCCAACCCAGAAATCGACCTGGGAACAGTTACAGAGAGAGGTTGACCAAAGCAAGAGAACCGCGTGTGGACGTCCAGGTGTGAACGGAGGATACATGGACCCCAACACCAAGTTCGGAGTCAACTGCTACGGTGTCAAGCCTGCCAACACTGCAAACGTGAAACTTCCAGTTCCCCTTCCAACAACTGATAAGAGTGCTTTTCAGTCCGCGGTCGACAAGTTCAAGGCCATGGTAAACACGTTTTCTGTTGACCCATATTCTCGTACCAGCTGGTCTCAGTACTTTGGTGGCGGCTCTGTTTCTCAAGTTTCAAANCCAACATCCTACGGGTCTCAGTTCGCTCAACCAACCGCTCCAGCTCCTACCACTGCTGCTCCTGCTTTACCGAGTATAACCGGTTCCACAGTTCCTTCCAGTACAATTTCCTCCACTCCTGCAAGTGTTCCTACTAAATCTACTACCACAACCTCCAGTCTTCCCATAACCATTCCTGGCGTATCGGCTCCTGCTCCTGCTCCTGCTGCCGCTCCAACTACAGCTCCAGGTGCCCCACTTCCACAAACATCAACGCCATTCACTTCCAATGTTCCTGCTGCTCCAATCGTTCCACCCGTATCAAATGCTCCAATCGTTCCACCCGTATCAAATGCTCCANTCNTTCCACNGGTCATTCCACCCATCACAGATACTTCAACCGGCGGTCCTGCTCCTGTGATACCTTTGGCTCCTCAAAAAACACCATCCCCTCCAATTGATTCCACTGTATTATCCGGAGCCAGCACAGCGTTACCAAATCCAACTCAATCGCCTAGCGGAAATACCTCCACCAACTCCATTCCTGCGGACATAACCACTCCTCCACCTACCATCCCTGTTATTCCATTTGTACCACAAGTGGTGGACAATACGCCAGTCATCCCGGTTAATGTAGGAGGCGGTGGCATCTTTTCTAGGGCTGCCGATATTCCAAAAGCGCCAGGAAGTACGAGCACAACCTTCTGGGACGCAGACGCGAATGCGAAAGCACAGGCCCAACACGATGCAGACCAGGCAGCAACTCAGGCAGCCATTGATAAGTACAACGCAGACCAGGCCGCTCAAGCCCAAGCGGATTTACAGGCGAGACTTGATGCAAACAAGAAGAGCAACGAAGCAACTACCGCGGCTTATCAAAAACGATGGGAGGATGCCAAGAGAGTGTATGGAGATGTATACGACCCAAACTTTAATTCAAACATTCTCAAAAATGCTGTGAAGTACAATACCACCGAACAGGATGCAGCAGCAAAACAACAATCTGACCTGAACGCCATGGTACAACAACAGCAAGCAAAGGATGCAGCAGATTTGAAAAGAGCAGAAGACAACTCTATGCCTTCCGCACAGCAACAGGCTGATGTAAACGCTGCAATCGCTCGTGATGCTCAGAACCGAGCGGATATTGCTGCAGGCAATCCAAATCCAACTCAAGAACCCGGATACACTTCCAGCGGGATGTACGGGCAGGACAGTACCCAAGTAAATCCAGATGGTGGGTCTAATGGAGATTATGGTAAAAACATCTACGGAAGCGGCTATTCCTTCGGTCCTCAAAATAACGGTACAGTGACCGGTGTTTCATCTTACGAGGATATGATGAAAAATATAGCAGGAGGAGGAGCGCCTGTGTCAACATCACCACCAGTGCAGAACAATCCATATTATGGAGGAGGTATACGTAGTTCTGGAGGAACTAATATTGAAGCCCGACAAACTGTTACATATCAACCTCAAGTATTACAACAAATCCCTGATACTACAGTAACCGATTCTGGAAGTCAACAAATGCCAGTTGATAATACGCCTAACATGCCAGGCTCATCAGGTGTACCACCCGCTGGATATACTGAAAGCTTCGCAAACTACTATGCGTCTCCTAAAAATACTGCTCCAGGACCGGAGGTGCTTATCAAGTTCATCAAACAGTTCATCCGCTAAAAAAGAAGGGAAGAGTGTAGTACAGGCTTCTAAAAAATCGCATCGTAGCAGGAATCTTACCTATACCGCGGTCATAGGACAGTCCTTCTCCTTTGTAACATAAATATGGCATACCAGGAATGTGCTGAGGAAGATCCTTAGGACATTGCTTGTAACACAACCCATCAATCTTATCTACGTGGTCGCTTCCTCCACCAGGACCGGGACACACGCCCCCACCATTCAGTCTGCCACGAAGATTGCCTCCGACGATTCTGCCCCAGCACTCGCCAAAAAGACCTTTCCAACTACAGTCGTTACGTATCGGTTCTCTGCAGATGAGACCATCATTCACCCAACCTTCCGGACAGGGCTCCAGACCTACCGGCGTTCCGACGCCGACATTGACACTGTCCGCCCAACAGACGGGTCCAACGCCATGGAATCCGGGCTTGCATTTTGGATAACAGAGGCCTGCATCATACTCTTCCGTAGGACGACATGTATTGGGCCAGATCGTGAATATCTCGGCGCCACCATTATCCGTGGAAGAGTATCCGTTGCTGCCTATATAAGCTCCAAAGTGTTCGCGTGTTTTTAGGAGGAGTAGAAGAAACACTATCAGCACAAGTAGGAGTGCGTACATTATTTTCAACCCATATTTTAAGATGGAAACCAAAAAGTTTCACCGTGAAGCCTCAAAAACAGCAATCACCCTGCCCAATCCCAAAGAGAGCCAGAACAACTACGCCTTCCAGTGGCTGTTGCGAAAACCGCAGGCGCATGCTGTCGAGCCCTTCAAGGTCCATGAAAATACGAGGCATGCAAATACAATTCGTAGATAGATTTTATGTGTGTATACGCAAAGATGGAAGTCGCTATGTTAATTGGCCTTGCTGCGCTTGGCTACTCACTTTCCACCCAACCTGCACAAGCAGAAGCTGAAGAAAAGCACAAAAAAGACCCTATTGAAACGTTCGTGAATCCTGAGCCCACTCTCCCAGAAACCGAGAGGGTGAATATCGTTCAGTCGTCCGAAGGACACAACAACATGGTTCCTTTCTTCGGAGCTCGCCAGACCCAGTCCATGTACTCCGGCGCCACCGACGGGTTGCTTGACCTATACACCGGTAAGGGCAAACACACTTTCTTTCACAAAGAGGAGGCACCCTACTTCTTTGAACCCGAAGCCGGAAACGGTCTGCCTTGGGGAAAACAGGTGGAGACCGACTTCGAGCAGTCTCGTATGGTCACTTCCATGGCCATGAAGAACGTATTTCCTGTGGAGCGTGTCAACGTCGGACCCGGTGTCAACGACGGATACACCAACCTTCCATCCGGAGGTTATCAACAGGATGCTATGCGTGACTTTGCCCTGCCACGAACCACCGATGAGATTCGTGTTGCCAACAAGGCCAAACTTACCTACGAAGGAGAGGTCGTTCCTGGAAAACACTTCATTACCGACATGGGTCTTCAGGCGCCTGTCAAGAAAAACAAGCCGGACAGATTCCAAGTTCTTCAGAAGGACGACGGCTCTCTTCCTTACGTCAATACAACGTTGGGTCAACAGGTTGCATCTGCAATCTATCCCGAGAATCTCATGAAGATTCAGAACAGAGAATCCACCTCTGCAGAGTTCAAGGGGTCCGCAATGGCGGCTGCAGGAGGATACTTGTCGTACATTCGTGCCTTTACCGAGCCCTTCCAAGAGTTCATGAAACTTACCACTGTTGGACGACCAACACCAGCAGGACCTGTTGGCGGTGCCGCTCTTCAAGGCGGTCCTCAAAGCATCAACGTTGCGGTTCACAAGGACGAGTCCATGATGAATAACATTCGTGGATTTGAGGCACCTCTTTACAACATCGGAGGCCAGATTCCAACGGGAGCTCAACAGGGTTCTACACGATACACTGTGCCATTGCAGCAGGATGTTTACGTTGAAAGAAACGGTCCTGAAATATTGAATGCTTTTAAGAGCAACCCATATACAAAGAGTTTGCAGTCAGTAGCATAATGCAGACAGACCTTCTCAAGTATTCGGAAACCAATCTAACCGTATGCACTGCAGGATTCACACGAAGACAGATACATGACGTCGTTCGTCAGGTATATGTGTATCCACACCGGATAACTGTGTGCGAGTGTCTCAAGGACCCTTGGTCAAGGGACATTCTGTCGTTTCTTGGCGCACAATGGAGTGTGCCTACAAAACAATGCAGCTCGTCGACTTCTCAGACTTGAACCGTATCGAAAATACGCTTCTTGAAAGAAAGAATCAAATAGTTCAAGCAACATCCATGTTTTTTAACATTGTGTTGCTTGGCCTAGTTCTCACCGTATTTGGAATATTTTTGTACACGCAGTACAATGCCACAGCAGAAAAGGTGCCGGAACAGAACATTGAGTTCAAGCCCGTTCCATGGTACTCTGCTACTCGCAACGTTCGCGAAGAGGACTATTCCAAACCGTTTGAGGTATCTTCTAATTTTCAAAGTATCTACAACTAATAATGGATAGTCTTTTGAAGCTCAAACTTGATATGGTCTATCGCGAAATACCGATGGAAGAGGCCAAACAACGATTTGAAGAACTGAAACCCAAACCACTGGAGCCCGTTCCAGAACCGGAACCGGAACCGGAGCCAGTCAAACCTCCTGTTCGTAAAAGAAAAGTAGTTAAACCTTTACTTCCTAAATCTAAGTAATAGATAATGTCGTTTACCGTGTCACCTCCAGTGACGGGGACCATATCACTTTATAAATATGAACCCTTTAGCTATACCATCACGTTTCCGGTTGTGAGCAGTAATATTGTAACCACAACCGGTACATCTTCGTTCATCTCTTCCTTTTTAACAGTTACCACTTCCAACGCAACGTTTGCTTCTGCATCAGGATTCAATGCATCGTCTTCTGCACTGGAGCCGCTGGTCATCACGGTGGATTCCAACTATGTATTTTCCAACAACGTGACTATCGGAAACGGCCGTTTCTTTCCGCCGTCGAGCAACCAGGCATTCACCTTTTATCAGAACGAGCCCGTATCCACAACCTTCGGTTCCAATATTCAGTTCACAAGTGCCGCTTCTCTTGTTAATGTATATTCGTCTCCTGCTTTGCCATCCGGTCTGTATTTCTCAAACTACGATTCCTACAACTTTTATTTACAAGGCACACCCACCGCGCAATATCCTTCGAGCAACTATCTCATTATTGGTCAGAACTTGAATACCGGCAAAGTGGTTACAGTTCCACTCACATTTCAGGTAAAGGGCGAGCGTATAACCGTAGATGTTTCTTCCTACAGCGCGACACTTGATATCGGCATACCCATTTCCTCTCAGTACTTCACTGCGACCTTTCCAACCTATGGACTGTATGGGTTTTCGTTTCTGTGGTCGAATGCTCTTCCGGATGGTCTCTATTTTACGGACAACGCAGGAACACATTTGGGAAGCAACGTATTTTCCTACACTCCATCCGCTCCTCCATTCAGAATCGGAATAGGCGGCACACCTACCATAAATGCAGCAAGCAACTATGCCGCAGCAGGAGTGTCCATTTCCAATATCACTGTGACTGCACGTCAAACACGAGGAACGAATACGCTTACTGCTCCGATAGCAATCACTTTGCCATTTGCGGAAACCGTTCTTTTTCGAAACATCAATGTTCCTACGCTATACAAGAACGCAATCATTCCGTACCAGACTAAGATATTTGATGTCGCGACCTATTTTTCCAATACGACCTCTCCCATTGGACTCATACCAACTTCCATAGAATCTGGTACGCTCACTCTTTCCAACTATTCCTCGTCCAACTATTCGTTGGTGGGAACGCCGGTTAACGTGGCAAGCAATACCTATCTTTTCACTGCGACCAACAATCATGGAAAAACAAGAACGTTATCTCTTGCGTTTCCGATTATTCAGGATACTGTGTCATTTGACTATACAGTGACTCCTTCCAATGAAAAGAGCTACAGTTTTATACTGTCCCGACCACTTTCCAATGCGTTAACAAGTTACTATCCTTATCCTATCACCTTTCGCGCAACATCAAGTTCCGGCAATGCCATCACATATTCTGCGAGTGCCATATCGAACTATGGATTGACTCTGAACAGGTTTGGACACTTTTTAGAAGGCACACCCACTCGAGTCAACTTGGCAGGCCAACTTATCACAATCACTGCAAGTGCTGCGAATACAAATGCGATCAATACCACCACTCTTTACGGAGTTTTTTTGGATGACGCGCTTCTCACAAGCAACGTTCCGAATATATCAAATCTTCTTCAGAATAGTGCCATGACACCTGTTCAGATTACAGGAACAACGCTGAGTGGACGTCCTATTATTAACTATTTTGCTGCGAGTGCCTTACCAACCGGACTTTCTATTTCTATCAATGGATTGATATCAGGAACGCCTACTGTTTCGGGTTCGGGCACATTGTCATTGAGCGCAACCACTGGTTATAAAACATTTTCATTAAGCGAACCCTATAACATTGCCAAGGATTCGATTGTATTTTCTACTACAACTCCTTACGAGGTTCTTTATCCAGGAAGTAATCTGATTCCAATCAACTTTACTACGTTGGCATACAGTGGATTGCCGGTTTTCAACTATACCTTTTCAAACGTAGCGGGTCCGAACTATGGACTTCAGATTGTGAGTTCCTCAACCAGCAATGTGGTGATTGGTGGAACACTCTTTTCGGGCCAGCCTCCATCTCAACTCTTGCCAGATACACCTGCTCTTTTCAGATTGACAGGAACAGCAGGAAACTTCACTGACCAGTCCTTCGCAACACTGACCGTCAACAATCCTATTATTTCGCGAAGTTATATTGCGGACAATCCTACGAGCACAATCTCTATTCCCGGAAATTNGTATAATTATGCATTTCTTCCTTACAGTGACAACTCGTCAAACTATAGGTGGAANACTATTAATACGGCGTCCAGTGCTGCAAATATACAATATTCAGACATACAATTCGGATTTGATATAGGAAGTACTCTGCCTCTTTACTATGCTGTTGGTAATGATAGCAATAGTGTTTCCTATGGTTCTGGAAAAATACTATACTCATACGGAACAAACTGGTCGATTTCTCNTATTATTGGTCCTAACTTTACACCGGTTTACAGCATCGTCAATATTCCATCTTATAACAATCAATGGATTACTGCAGGTGTATTTCTTTCCACTGCATATTTCTTCACTTCTTTAGATTCACAGCGAATTTTTAANCCGATAGGCAATACTATACCGCTCTTCTACCCACGAGATGATTCTAATGCAACCGATTCTTATTATCTAAAAAATGGTATTGCATTTCGAACTGCAAAGGATAATCTTGGAAGGGATGTACTCATGATTGGTGGCAAATACAACGGTACTTTCAGTATGAAAAGGTCAATAGACCACTGTACCACCTGGAGCAATGTTGTTGGTGATTTCACAAAAGAAGTAGCATATTTCAGTTTTGATGGACCGTTGTGGATAGCAACAGGCTCTGACGGTCACGAAACAGGAACGAACATCAATACCAATCCAACAAAAACTATTCGGTTTTCTGTTGATTATGGTCAACACTGGTCCTATGTAACCAGTACAGAAGCGTTCAACTTGAATGCGTATGATATTTTGTACTCTTCCAACGCAGGTGCCTATCTTTCAACGGGTGTGAGTTATGACAGTTTTACTGGAACATTTATTGCTGGACTGGCTTCCTCATTAGATGGAGTCAATTGGCTTTCTGTGAACAATGCACCTTTTACCGATACAATAAGCAGTACCACTCCTCTTGTTCCAAATATTGGAATCGGACCGCTTGATTTTGATACGAATACCAACACGTGGAAAGTGTTTGTGAGAACACCCTATTATGACGNAGTGAACTCAAATGTTTGCTTGACAGTATTTACGCATGATATTTCCACCGACTACACTACCAACTGGACCAATACCCTGATTTGGGCAAGCACTTCTACTTATACTACGTACAGCGTTGTTGTATACAGCAACGTATTCTATTATTCCACTGCTCTGAACAACATAAATCATCCTCCAAGTACATCCCCCACTTTCTGGACTGCAGTGCCGAACTATACCGCAGGATTCTATCCCATGAACAGCATTGTAAAAATAGTCTATGGAAAATTTACAGAAGTCTATATCGCAAGCCCATTATCAGGCACTTCTCAGGATCCATTGTATCCGGATTACGGAGCAAAAGAGTGGGACAAGGTTGTATACGGTGGAGACAGACAGCTTACATCCTTTACTGCTCCTGCATATATCAGTACTGGAATAACTGATGCATCCATCACATTCAGCAGCTCTGTTTACTCGGGCGCTCCCACGATTACCTCTCCGACCGTCCAACAGTATTCTTTCTACGAATATGTGCCAATCACACCGATTGTTGTAAACGCAACCGGAACGGGTACGATCTATCTCTTCACAAGCAAACTGCCCCAGGGTCTTTCTTTCAATCCTATTTCAAAGGTCATAACAGGAATACCAACAAAACTGTATCAAGGCTATGTGGTTACTGTCTATGCAAAGGACGACAACGGTATCGCAAGTATATCGCTTTCTATCAACGTACTGACACCTTTCATCATCAATCCTCAAAACGGGGCAAGCTCATACACTGCTCTTGTACGACATTCCGTGGAAGTCAATGCAGCCCAGAACGCTATCAATAACGAAGTGTATCCTGACCAGACTCGCGAACTGGGTACTATGATGTCTCCTGCAGCACCGGATACCACAAAACATCCTCCATGCGGGTGCTAAAAAGTGTNTCTAATAGATAATGGNAAAAACAAAAAAAGGCGGTGATATTTTTGATAATTTTATCACAAGTATCAACTGGAAATGGGGAAGTTTCAATATGCTTCCAATATGGTTTGGCGTAGTAATGGCTCTCCTTGACATCATCATGATGTCCTCCGCAAAGATGATTCATACCGGCTCTCTTTCATGGAACGTCGGATTCCCTCTCTCCACCGGAATCTACGCTCTTCAGCCCTTCCTTTTCTTGAAGGCTCTTTCACATTCTAATATGACAGTCACCAACTTGATCTGGAACTTGGCATCTGATATTCTCGTCACTCTTCAAGGTGTGCTGATCTTCGGTGAATCTATTAAAGGACTTCGTTGGTTGGCAATCGCAATGAGTTTGTTCTCGTTGGGTCTCTTTGCATACACGGACTCCACAGAATAAAAAAGCTCCCTCCCCTTTTTAGAACTCTGGCATCTCCATCTTCTTAAAGACACCCATTCCAACATGTCCTGCTAGAATGGATGGTTCTTTATCCTCGTTCATGCTGTAGACCTTCCTGTCCGCGAATACGAGATAGGTCTTTCCTTCAAATTCGAGTTCGACTGCTTCGACCTCTTCCTGTTCCTCAACCGTCTCTGGTTGGGCTGCTGCAGCTGGTGGTGCTGCAAATGCTCGCACATGTTCCTCGATCTTCTTTGCGTTAAACTCCTCTGGAGTCATGGCGTTGAGATAAGTCAATAGCTGTTTCTTATCTACTTCTACTTTCAACTCTTCCGAGATCGCTTTGATCTTCTTGGATTGTGTAGGATTTAACTTGTCAATATTGACATTTGGATCCTTCTCCTTCTTTACTCTTGGTTTCTTTTCTGCAACAACGGGCGCTGCTACAGGTTCCTCTTTCTTCAATGGTGCCACTGATTCCTCAAATATTTTGTAATAAAGTACTTCCATAAATGCTTCGGTGGTCTCGAAGTCCTTGATGTTGATGTCGGTTGATGCGGTTTGTAATACGGTTTTGATTGCTGCGTTCATTTTGGTATACTTACTGAAATTTCCTAGCATATCAAAATCCGTTTTCTACGGGTTCGTTCAAAATGGATACGTATTTTGTATATGTTATGCAGTTAATCAAAATGCCAAAAAATATATCAGGAGGATCAGCACATCGTTCACAGAAAAACTCAGAAGGCTCGAAAGCAAGAAACAATCGTGTCCTTGTGGATACGCTGCTCGAAGACTATTTGAATGGAGAGGACGTCAAGGACATATTTATCGGACGTGTTATTCGTCGCTTCGGATCAGGAAGAATGGAGGTCTTCTTCATCGACAACAACAGTCGTGGAGTTACAAAAAATATCCCTCTTCGCGGTTCCATGAAAGGAAGAGGTAAGAAATCGGTTTGGGTAGACCTTAATAGTATGGTCATGGTAGTCGAAACAGGACTTGCCGGAACAACACATGAAATAGTCGCTGTTCTTACGGACCAACACATCGCAAAGTACAAAAAGATAAATCCAGAAATCTATCAGAAACTGTTTGAGAATAGCGTGGAGGCAAAAGAGGATATCTTCGACTTCGGCACTATCCAAGAAGAAACGGAAGAGCAAGAGGTTGATGTAGATGCGATATAAATGCGAATACGGTCTGCATTTTTTAATTCTGCTTTTAAGTAAGCATGTCGACCGGTCCAACAGGTCCACTCGGATTACAAGGAGCACCAGGACCATTTGGTCCTACAGGACCGACGGGAAACAACGGAGTCACTGGTTCCACTGGTTCCACTGGTTCTACCGGTTTCACGGGTTCAATCGGTCCCCGTGGTCCCATAGGGCCCGGAGGTCTTACAGGAAGTACAGGAGCAACAGGAGCACAATCAACCGTAACAGGTCCAACTGGATTCACTGGACCAACAGGAAATATCGGACCAACGGGTCCTGCAAATAACATGACCGGTCCCACCGGATGGACGGGTCCGCAGGGATTTCAGGGAGCAGTCGGTCCTCAGGGTCTTCAGGGTCCGCAAGGAGACCAGGGATACAGTGGAGTCACCGGTCCTACCGGAAATACAGGGTCCACCGGAAGCACAGGATTTACAGGAGCGGCATCCGTAGTAACCGGACCAACAGGATGGACAGGACCCACGGGTTCCACAGGAAGCACAGGATTTACAGGAGCTGCTTCCGTAGTGACGGGTCCTACAGGATGGACAGGACCCACAGGATCTACCGGAGCAACCGGATCAACGGGTCAACAAGGAGGACTCGGAAATACCGGAAATACCGGTCCAACGGGTTCTGCGGGTACTACTTTTACAACCTTGAAAGCTGTTACGAACACAATCAATACTCATCCAACATCTCCAACGTCTGCTGTTCTTGGAGACTCAAACTATATTACGTATGTAGAATCGTTGGATCCAAATCATGATGGTACTTATTTTCAAACCACTTTGCCAGCGATTCCCAATTTGGATTCTATTGGAATTCTGTTCAAAAATGCTGCGCAAACCGTAGTATATCGTGTTACCTTGACATTCGGTACAATCAACATTGTCAATCCTTCAAATAGTCTTGTTACAAATACTGGTTACAACGCAGGGGATTTATTATCTATTTATTGCGACACTCAGAATGTGTATTTCCAAATCAATTCCATCCTGCTAGGATCCACTCAATTTGTAGGAACATCGGATGCTTGGAATATCTACATTAGTGGAACTGTTACGACCTCATATTCCTTCACTAACATGCGTTTTTTTACAAGTGGTAGAGTGGGTTCCACCGGAGCATCGGGTGCTACTGGATTCACTGGTGTGACTGGTTCTACAGGACCAACAGGATCAACGGGGTTCACAGGAAGCACAGGATTTACAGGAGCTGCTTCCGTAGTGACGGGTCCTACAGGATGTACAGGACCCACAGGATCTACCGGAGCAACCGGAGCAACAGGTTCTACTGGTCGTACCGGACCAACAGGATGGACAGGTCCAACGGGTCCAACGGGTTCCACAGGATCGACAGGATCAACGGGTTCCACAGGATTCACAGGCGCAACAGGATCGACAGGAGCAACCGGATTTACAGGACCTACTGGTTCCACTGGATCTACTGGTTCCACTGGGTCTACGGGTTCCAC
>JGI24890J29729_1000518_pt1 | contig 23494 bp, 23 predicted proteins | sample FreactcultureFD7_FD_29729 | JGI IMG/M metagenome (IMG submission 29729)
CTTCAGGGTTTGGGCGAATTGATCGATTCAATCGTCAATGAACCTGAGGAAACGCGCCAATGAACCAGTTGAAAAAAGAGTTCACGGTCGCGTTTCAGCTTTCTTCCGTGAGCCGTTATTCACGCGATCACCTTTTGAAACCGGAAAGCGTTCTGGAGCATGTTGGGTTTTGCATGGTTTATGGCGCTTTGTTGGCGGACAGACTTGAGCGCTCCGGTTTCACCATAAACCGTGGTGAATTGTTCAAGAAAATTGCTTATCATGACATTGACGAAGCAATTCTTGGCGACATTCCCCGCACGACGAAATATTTTTCGGAGGGGTTGAGGTCGGCCATGAAGTCGGTCGAAGAAGAAACCGTTGGTCGATTGGATGGATGGCTCAGGTCTTTCATCCGTTTGCCTTGGGTGACGGCGAAAAATGGTCGAGAAGGCGAAATCCTCCGGGTCGTGGATTTGGCGGCAGTGGTTTACAAAAACTGGACAGAAGTTGTTCTTTTGCGTAATCGTTCTTTCCTCCGGGTTTGTGTCGAAACCCAACGCTACCTCGAGGAACTCGACCTAATGAGCATATCTCAAATGCTTCACAATGAAATAGAAGAATTGAAACAACTGAACAAAGAAATCCTGGATACATTCGTGCCCACTGAAGAAGACATGATGTTCATCCGGATGCAGGAGGCAAACAATGATTAAGGTTGAATGGGTCAAGGCTGAGCTGATTTCCCATGGCTCATTCGAAGACGTGAAACGTGCATGGGAAACTTCGCGTCCGGCGGACACGGACGTGGACATGAAAAAAGTCGTTTCGATGGATGTTCCGGTGAATGAATTTTTGCCGTTGCATTTCGAATTGAAAGCACCGATCCTGATCCGTGAGATCATTTGCTCTTTCCGTAACCACAACGTCTGGGCGCGTTCATCGCGGGTCGACGATCTGCGGATTTGGGAAGTGTGGCACGGACTCGATGGGAAGGGCGTGGCGGAGTGTCAGCGGTNGTATGATTATATGATTGTTGAAATGGACGGAAAATCCTCTCATCAGGATGATTTCCGTCGGCATCTCCCGTTGGCTTACATGACCACGTTTTCGTTCGCGATGAACTTCCGTGACTTTGTGAAGTTTATCCTTGCGCTCCGGAGGGAAAAACTAAAGCTGTTCGATGAAGTCGCGGATGAATTGCTCAATGCTGTTTGGCGCAAAAATTATATTATCCATGATTGGGCAACGCTCGCTTCGAATGAAAAGTGGTACAAAGCTGGTTCGCTGAACCCATTGCCNATGAACCATGCGCCTTCAGGAAGGGTCGGCGATTTCATCTACATTGAATCCTCAATCAGCTTCAATCTTCGCGCTCAGTTGATTCGCCACCGGGCATTGCAAGTGAAAGACACGCTCTGGATATATTTCACGCCGGACAAAATGACTTTCACCATGGCGCATAGTTTGACGGCGCAAATCATGATGCCTATTGACTTTGCGGAAGACCTCGTGCGCAAAAGATCATGCTGGATTGCGCAAACGGATCTTTGGGAACCAATCGTTTCTCAGCTCCTGAGCATCCTCGGCAAAGACAAAGTTATGTTGCCTTGCGACGACGGGAAATGCCGTTTCATTCGCGACAATGATTTGAGAAAAGCGGGTCATGATCCCTCACCTCCTTGCCCTGTGCTCGCGAAAATTGAAAAGGAAAAAATGCTCCCGGCTCATGCCGAAGAAGCAAAAACTTATGCCGCTCGTCGGCCCCACACCGATTTTTGGATGAAGGTGATTGAAAATGTTTGATACGGAATATGATGTTTATCTCGCTGGTCCATTTTTCAATGATGTTCAAAAAGCTCGAATGGATTTTGCGAAATCAATCCTTGTTGAAGCGGGATTGACCGTGGCCGATCCAAGAGAGCTCGGGCCGATCATTGTCGACACAGCTTCCCATGTGAAAACGCCAGAGTTTTTCACGGAAATTTTCGATGGCAACATTGAAGGCATGAAAGACTCATTTATCATGGTTGCATCAATTGATGATAAAGATACTGGCACAGCATTCGAAATGGGCTGGGCTTATGGAACAGGGATGATCCTTTTTTCATTCGCATTCGATGGTGGAAAAACGAACGTAATGCTTGGGCAAGCCGTCGATGGGCATTTCACTTCAGCCGAAGAGTTCAAACAATTTTTCACGTCAAATGCTGAAGAAATTAAAAACCGTAACAGCACTCAATTTTTCAGCGATTGGGCGGTTGAGGCGAATTTCGGTGCACTGAAAAAGGCCGAGGCCGATGAATAATAATAATAATAATAATAATAATAATAATAATCCGAATAAAAACCGTTATATCGTATTCGACATTGACGGAACGATTTCGGATGCAACGCATCGGCTTCAATTCGCATATATGAAAGAATGGGACAAATTCAATCACCTCGCCTCCCAAGACCCAGTCATTGTGAAACTGGCAGATTTTATGCGCTCAATAAACTGGATGACGAATGTTATTCTTTTCACAGGGCGCAGTGAAAAATATCGCTACATCACTCTCGATTGGTTAAAAGATGCAGAACTCGATGCATCTTTCGAAGAATTACTCATGCGTCCGGATAATGATTTCCGTCCGGATCATGAAGTGAAAATCGAACTGCTTGAAAAGCGGTTCGGTGGAAAAGAAGGGGTTATAAGAAACGTCTGGTTTGTGGTTGATGACCGCGATCAAGTCGTCGAAGCCCTGAGAAACTATGGACTAACTGTTTTTCAACCCGCAAATGGAGGCTATTAAATTATGGCAAATGTACCGGATATGCTGCGCTCTGCGGCAAAAATTTATGAAGATCGGAACAAGATTTATGGTGATAACTACAAGCGTTTCGGTCCAGCCTTGAATGGGCTGCTCAATGGGGTTGCGCTCAGCACTCCCGACGATTTCAATCGGTTTGGGATCCTCGTTCAGATTTTTTCAAAAGTCTCGCGCTATTGCAATATGTTCGACAAAGGTGGTCACAATGATTCGCTGGACGATATTGCAGTTTATGCAATGATGCTGAAAGAATTGGACTCCGGAGCAAAGGTGAATAAAATAACCGATGAAATTAGCTCTGCTATCATGCCGAAAGTTTCTGTTTTCGGTAACCATCCGGACCTCGTGAAACAGGCTGAAAACCCATGAGAACGCTTGTGCTGGACACTGAGACAACCGCTCTCATAAAAAATAAACTCCAGCCCTTGGACCGTCAGCCACGGATCATTGAATTCTTCGCACTGTCTTTGGACAGTGCGGGGGATGAGCTGGACAAATTCAGTTATCTTTTTAACCCCGGCATAAAAATCGATGAAAAGATAACAGAAATAACAGGCATAAAACAAGATATGCTGAATGACCAAAAACCATTCAGCTCAATCGCTCAACACATTCTCGAGGTGATTGAAGTTCACGACGAAATCGTTGCGCACAATATGTCTTATGATAAGGCAGTTATTGATTTCGAGATGAAGCGCCTCGGCAAAAAAGTTCGTTGGCCTGAGCTGATTTGCACTGTTGAGTCGACGGAATATATGAAAGGCCACAGAATGAATTTGCGTTCGTTGCATGAGTTCCTTTTCGGGGAGCCATTCGAAAATGCCCATCGTGCAGAAAATGACGTTCGGGCAACAGCGAAATGTTTTCTTGAATTGAGGAAGATGGGTGTGGTTTGATCATGCGTATAAGAACGGGTTATTCATTCCGCACTGCGGTGGGGATGATTGAAAATGTTATGGAGCGGGTTCAAGAAATTGGGATGAAATATGCGCCGATCTCGGACAGAGCCTCGACGTTTGGATTTAATCGTTGGACAAAGCTCGCCAAGAAAGCGGGTCTGCAACCGATATATGGGGTCGAAATTGCCGTCACCTCCTCCCTCAATGCCAAAAAACCAGTGGTCGACCACTGGACATTTTTTGCTCAAGATGACATACGTGTCATCAATGAATTGTTACATCTTGCGACCAATCAGTTCCGCTACGAGCCCCTCCTCACCTATGAACAAGCCATGGATGTGCGAGGATGCACGAAAATCACTGGCAGCCGCGCTTTATTCGAACAATTTGAACCAAGGCCTGATATCTATGTGGGCCTCAGTCCCTCCGGATCAAAAGGCTTCATCTCCTCTGCCGCCGAACTCGGTCACCAATTCATCGCTTGTTCCGACAATAAGTTCCCTCGTCCAGAAGATGAAGGATTTTATGAAGTTCTTATCGGAATGGGGGCTTCTACCCAAACTTACCCCCAATGGATCCTCGACGAAGAAGAATGGCGCAAATCCGTCAAAAGAATTGCCACACTTGAGCAAATCGAAGCGGCCCTAGAAAACGCTCAGAAGGCGCAGGAAGGCTGCAAAGCGAAATTGAAAGCCGGAACCCTTCTTTCGCCACCTCGCCCGGCTACGCTCCTCGAGATGTGCAGGGAAGGCGCATTCAAGCTCGCCATTGACTTGACGGATGAAGTTTATTCTGCCCGGCTCGAGCGAGAATTGAAACTCATCGCGGAAAAGGAATTCGAAGATTATTTCTATATCATCGCGGACGTGATGCATTGGGCGCGGCAACAAATGATTTGCGGNCCGGCCCGTGGTTCATCTTGCGGGAGCCTTGTTTGTTACCTCCTTGAAATAACCACGATTGATCCAATAAAATATGATTTATTGTTCGAGCGTTTCATCGACATCACCCGCAATGATTTGCCGGACATTGATTTGGATTTNTCGGATCAAAATCGTCATTTAGTTTTTGAATACATGGAAAACAAATATGGAAAAGAAAGAGTTGCTCGCCTCGGGACCGTTGCGCTATATCGCCCACGTTCAGCAATTGATGAAGCAGGAACCGCACTGGGTATCCCAAAATACCTTTGCACTCGAGTCCTTGATTCCCTTATCATTCGATCTTCGGGAGACTCTCGAGCTATGCATACACTGGAGGACACATTTACGTCGACTTCTGCAGGAAAGGAGATTTTGGAAAAATATCCAGAAATCCTTATTGCCACCAAAATGGAAGGCCACCCTCGGCACTACTCTCAGCATGCAGCGGGAATTGTTGTTACTGCAGATCCAGTCACGGATTACGTTGCTGTCGACGCACGCACTGGAGCAACTCAATGTGACAAGAAAGATGCAGAAGAGCTTAATCTCCTTAAGATCGATGCCCTTGGGCTCACGCAGCTTTCCGTTTTTGAAGACGCNCTCCTCCTTGCCGGAAAAGACATCCATTTTCTCGAGCGTGTCCCGTTGGATGACAAACCTTCTTTCGAGGTGATTAATAAAAAACAGTTTTCTGGGATCTTTCAATTCAATGGCCCGGCATTGCAGTCGATTTGCAACCAAATCAAAATTGAAAACCTCGAGGACATCATTTCCGTGACTTCGCTCGCTCGGCCTGGCCCGATGGCTTCCGGCGGAACGAACGAATGGACAAAGCGGAAAAACGGCAAAGCGGTCGAATATCCTCACCCCACATTTGAGCCATATTTGAAAACCACATTGGGCATGGTCGCTTACCAAGAGCAGGTCATGCAGATCTGTCGCGAAATCGGCGACATGAGCTGGGAAGATGTTTCGACGCTTCGCAAAGCAATGAGTAAGTCGCTCGGCAAAGAGTTCTTCGATCAATACGGCAACAAATTCAAAGAAGGTGCCATGCGGCGCGGAATGTCCGGGCCGATGCTGGACAAGATTTGGGACGATCTCTGNGCATATGGAGCCATGTGTTTCAATCGCTCGCATGCGGTGGCTTATGGGATCATATCCTATTGGTGCGCATATATGAAGGCGCATTTCCCTCTCGAGTTCGCCGCAGCAACGCTGACACATGAGCCGGATCCCGCAAAACAAATTAAAATCCTGCGGGAGATGAACGAAGAAGGCATCGAATACATCGCCGTCGACCGCGAGCTTTCCGTGGACAAATGGACGGTNGGTTGGAAAGACGGAAAAAAGGCGCTCGTCGGTCCGGTTCAAAACGTGCGCGGCATTGGTCCGAAGATGGTTCAGCAAATTATGGCTTCGCGAGTCAGGGGCGAACCCTTGCCAGCGAAAGCGGAAAAGATGCTTTCCAACGCAACAACCGAAATTGACAGNTTATGGCCCATCCGCGATGCTTTCAATCGGCTTATGCCGGATCCATCGGAGCGAAACATTTTTACGCCTCCAATAAAAATTATCGACGTAGTTACGAAAGGTTATGATTATGAAGTTCTCGTTTTTTGCNCCCCTCGACAAATCAAACCTCGTGATGAAAACGAAGCCGTTAACGTGGCCAAGCGCGGCGGCAAAGAGGTCGTCGGGCCCACGCAATCGCTGAACCTCACGCTGGCCGACGACACGGATGTCATTTTCGGAAAGGTGGACAGGTTTCAGTTCGAACGAATGGGCAAAGAGTTCATCGATCGAGGCAAACCGGGAAAGGCGCTTTACGCAATAAAAGGTCGGGTTCCGCCCGATTTCCGGATGATCCGGGTTTCACAAATACGTTTCATTGGTTACACTGACGATATAGAGGATAATGAAAATGCGCATCAAGTCACTGAATGATATTCCTGCGGTCGCTTCCTATTTGAAAAGGATCGGGGCCGAGCCACGCTCTTTGCGCACAGCGGTGGTGAGGGAAAACAAAGGTCCTTATTGGGAAGATATNGCGGTCATCTTTTTTGAACAAAACGGAACAGTGAAAGCGCCGGACAACTACGCCCCCACAGAAAAAGAGAAGCTCGCCATTGAGGTCGATTGCGTCAGTGTTCAATGGCCCCAGATCCGTTTGCTGAAAAGCGTTGTCGATTTACCGGATGAGGTGAAAAAACTTCCGCCGCGCAACGTGTTCGAATTCCGGAACCTGAACGATGAAATAATAATGCTTCAAACTCGGGTCGATCTCGGCGAGGGCGAAAAGAAGTATGTTCCGTGGACCTATTGGGATGATGGCCAATGGCGCAAGATGGAAAGCGAAGGGCCGCTTCCGCTTTGGGGTATTGACCAGTTGAAAAACAACACGACTGTTTTCATTCATGAAGGCGCGAAAGCTGCACGTGCCATGCGCGAAATGGTCGAAGGCAAATCTCCGGAAATGAAAAGAAAGCTCGCCGCGCACCCATGGGGTGAAGAGCTTTCCGCCGCCGCGCACATCGGATGGATCGGCGGGGCGCTGAGCCCAAGCCGAACCGATTGGTCAATGCTTCAAAAATTGGGAGTGAAACGTGCATACATTGTATCTGATAATGACGCGCCCGGCATTGCGGCGGTTCCTGCGATCTCTTTCCATCTCAGAATACCAACTTTTCACGTGCAGTTTACTTCAGAGTGGCCGCAGGGCTTTGACCTNGCCGATGACTTTCCGAAAATTATGTTCAAAACCGTGGAAGGANGCGAGTATTATACTGGCCCATCGTTTCGAAGCTGTTTGCATCCTGCTACTTGGGCGACCGACCAAATCCCTAACCCTCGCGGCAAACCATCGATCGTCCTTCGTAAAAATTTTAAAGAAATGTGGACATATGTCGAAGAAGCCGACCTTTTCGTCTGCACGGAAATGCCGGAAATAATTCGCGCCGAAAACATCATGAACAAAATGCTTTCGGCATTCAGTAATACGAATGCAACTTCTCANCTTATCGTGAAAGCATATAACGGGCGCTCGGCAAAACTTTGCTATCGTCCGGACATAAAAGGCAAAATCGTGACGGACAGCACGACTTCTGCGATAAACCTTCACACCCCGACCCACGTGAAAAGCAAACCGGGCAATGCGGAGCCTTTCATTGAATTCATGCGTTATATGTTTCCGAATGACAGCGAGTTGAAAGAGGCGCTGCGTTGGTGTGCGACGCTCATCGCACGGCTGGATGTCAGAATGGAATACGGTTTGTTGCTCGTCAGCGAGCGCCAAGGCGTGGGGAAAACCACACTTGGGAGCTCCATTCTCGGCCCATTGGTGGGAATGCAAAACGTGGGTTTTCCGACCGAAAATCAAATCGTCCAGTCCGAATTCAATGGTTGGCTCGCCAACAAGCGCCTCATCGTTATCAATGAGATCTATTCAGGCCACAGCTGGAAAGCATACAACAAACTGAAGTCTGCAATCACCGACAAAGAAGTCGAGGTGAATGAAAAATATCAGCGTCCCTACATCATCGAAAATTGGTGCCACGTTTTCGCTTGCTCGAATTCAATGCGGGCATTGAAGATTGAGGAGGACGACCGTCGATGGTTTTATCCCGAGGTTACGGAAGAAAAATGGCCCCGAAATAAATTTGAAAGTTTTCACAACTGGCTCAAAAGTGGTGGTTTGAATATAATAAAAAGCTGGGCTGAAAACTATGGCGACTACGTCATGAAAGGCCAACCTGCCCCAATGACGGAGCGAAAAAAAGAACTTATAGTGGCTTCTCGGACGGAAGGCCAACAAGAAGCCGCAATCCTTGCCGAAGCCATGAACCGCCAAGAAGAGCCTCTTGTGCTAACAATGAAAGATATTGTGGAATGGGTCAGGTCTTCAATTCAAGGTCGGTTGTATGACACGGACCTTGAGCTCCGAAAAGCGATGAAAGAGGTTGGAGCCGTTTGGTACGAAGATAGGTTTCTCATCGGTGGGCGGCTTCAGCTCGCGGCGATGAATTGCCGGGCGTTGGACATGATGAAAAATAAACACAGCCTAAAAGTTATAAAAAACGTCGTTGGGCTCACAAAAACGGAAGAAGAACCAGAAACCGCGCTTCAGCGCAAATCGGCAGTAATTGATGATTTGCGTCGAATTATGAAAAAACCTGGCGATGTTGCCAATTCTAGCATGTGAAAGGAAATGAAATGAAAAAGACAATTTTTGAAAAAGTTTGGATAAAAAGCAAAGCCTACAAAAAGGTAATGAAACTTATGGGTCAATGTTTGCAATCCGGCGGATGGGTTGAATTCGATCAATCCGGGGAATTCATCGACTGCACGTTGAATTGGGAGGGTCCAAATGCATGATTCAATTTTTAATCATTTTAAGTCCCGCAATCGGGACAGGGATCATGCTTTTGGGGATCTGTCTCACAGAACTGATCCGGCGCGAATCACGATCCATTACCGAGGAGCGGGTTTCCTCACGGTCAATTATCGATTGGGAAAAAAGGAAGGGCTTCTGGCAAAAATTAAAAGGGCGTTGGTGAAACGCAGGAGACCGCTCCATGATCCGTATTGATCCGCCGCTTCCGCTGGAAACACCCAAAGGAAAGGCCATGGCGCATTTTCTCATAGATTATGGCCCAGAGCACCATTTGCTCTGGGTTTGTTTCCAAGATTTGACCGGAGAATGCTGGACTTGGGCCAATCCAGAGGTCCGATTGCAGCTAAATTCTTCAATGTTAAGAACGACTTATAAAAAAGATGGCATTTCGTGAAAAAAATCGTTTTCTTTTCTGTACAGTTCGGGCATAAGGATCTCATCGGGCTGGTCCGCCGATTTGAAATCGGGCCTACAACGGAGAAACAAAATGTCAAACGTAAATGCTCTTGCTGACCAATACGGCGCTCTCAAAACCCAGATCGAAGCGCTCACTGCTCAACTCAAAGAAGTTCACAAAGACATCGTTGCCACTGGCACCGACCGAATCGTTGGCGAAAACTTCCTTGTCATGGTCAATCTCCGCAAAAACACCGAAATGTCCGAAGAAAAAATAATGGCGACTTTCGGCGTTACCCTCGCTCAGTTCAAAAAGATGTCCGATGCCTGCAAGGTCGAAAAAGATCCTTCAGTCGTCGTAACTTACGAAGCCCGGATTTGAGGAGAGAAAGATGAAAACTTTTACCGCACATTTCGCAGGGAAAGAATTTGGCGCAATTAAGGTTTATCCCTCCCGTACCCTCGCCAACAAGCATGGCAACGGGTTCACGATTTTCTCCGACGAAGCTGATCTCATCGAAAACGAGAGTTTAACTTTGTCGCAGATGGTGACGTTCTACAATCACCACAATAAGACCCAGCCAGTGAAAAACTTTTCTGACCGGGAAACTGCTGCAAAGCGTATTTTCACCCTCGCTCAAGCTAAGGCTGAGCTCGTTCAAATCCAGAAGGAAACACCTGCTATGACTAATGAATCAAAGGAAACTGTCAAGGAAACTGTTGCCAACTTGAAGAAGGCAAAGGTTGCTGCTCCGAAGAAAGAAACCGTTCCGAAGGCTGAAAAAGCTCCACGCAAGTCCGAGTTTGCTGGCGTGAAGATTTTCCCAAAGGACGGCATGACTGAAAACCCACGCCGGGAAGGTGGCTTCGGATACAAGGCCATGGCTTTCATCATGGACAATCCGGGCGTTTCGTATGAAGATTTCATCGCGGCAGGAGGTCGTCGTCAGGATCTCGCTTGGGACCTGATGAAAGGCAATGTAACTATTCAAAACTGAACCCAACGGGCCGGGTTCGTCCCGGCCCTTTTCACCCAACACCGTAAAAAAGGAAAATTTAAAATGGCACACGAAATTGAAACAATGGCATTCGCAAACGCAGTTCCTTGGCATGGCCTCGGCAATCGCGTCGACCCAACGGTCTCNGTGGACGACATGCTTGTCGCTGCAGGATTGGATTGGGAAGTCAAACTCCGTCCTTTGTTCGCTCAAGCGGAAGACGGCTCAATGGTTAAGCTCCCGCTCCGCCGCGCTTTGGTTCGTTCGTCTGACAACAAAGTCATGACAGTCACTGGCGACATGTGGAAGCCATTTCAAAATAAAGATGCGCTCGAGTTCTTCCGTGAATACACAGAGGCTGGTGGCGCAAAGCTCGAAACCGCCGGGTCGCTCCGTGGGGGCAAAATGGTTTGGGCATTGGCCTCGATCCAAGAAGGTTTCACTGTGAATAAAACGGATCACTCCAAAGGCTACGTCCTGCTCACCTCGCCGCATGAAGTCGGCAAATCAATTACTGTCCGCACTACGGTCGTGCGGGTTGTTTGCGCCAACACAATGGCCATGGCCCTCCGTGGATCGGAAGCGGATTATTCGCAAAACCATTTGAGCAAATTTGACGTTGCCGCCGCGAAGGAAACGATCGGCCTCGCTCGCGAACAAATCGTTCAGGCTGGCCTCGATGCAAAGGTTCTGAGCCAACTCAAAATGTCCGAGTTCGACACGGTACGTTTCCTCGCCAAATTCTTTCAACCTATGCCAGAAACGATCGTCGGTCAAAATGACCAAAAAGATTGGGTCAACGGTTTGTTGAACGATCCGGGTGCAATCGACAAGCGNTTCGATCAGGTCTTATGGTCCGTGAAAAAAGCTCCAGGTGCTGTCCCTGGAAATGCATGGGGCGTCCTCAACGGCGTAACACATTGGGCCGATCACGTGGCCGGAAATAAGTCCGAAGCTCGGCTCTATAACGCGTGGTTTGGCGACAAAGCAAAGCTCAAACTCGACGTGCGTGACGAGCTCCTCCAGCTTGCTGCCTGAGCCCAAAAACTCGGCGGAACCGGTAAGTCATTGAAATCGCTATTTACCGTTTCCGCCAGAAGTCTTATTTCATCTGTTGCTACCTTTTTATCTTTTAGAAATTAAAAAGAGAGAAAGGGTTGGAACTAAGGTTCGGAATGGAAACGGTAAATGAATCTTTTGATCGAAGGCAATCGTGTAAAAACCACTTCGGATTATGACGTGAGGATGATTCGGGCGCTCCCAAAACTTGAGGGCATGAAACGGTGGGCGAGTGGCAAAGTTTTTACGTTCGAAAATACCCCTTATAATATTGAAGTTTGGAAATCCGTATTCCCTTTTGCCGAGGTGAAGGGTATGGCGGGCGCTACGGCCCCTAGGGAGGCCACCAGCGGCTTTTCCGACCCCGACGAGGCCCGACCCACCTTCGCCTTCAAAACACCGCCCAGAGCCCACCAAACTCGCGCTTTGGAAAAGATGTTTAAAAAAGGTGAATATCCTGACTGTTTCGGCCTGTTCATGGACATCGGTACAGGCAAAAGCTGGACGGGAATTGCGATGATGGGCATCCGCTGGTGCGATGGGCTTTCGGACCACGTGCTTTTGGTCGCAAAAAACGGCGTCCATGCTCAATGGGTGAACGAACAAATCCCGAAGCACATGTCGGATGTCGTGCCATGGAAGGCTTGGGTCTGGAACAAAACCAAAAAGGGCGAACGCGAATTCGAAGATATGATGCGGTTCAAAGGGCTGAAAATTTTCGCAATCAATATCGATGCGTTGATCACTGGCCCGGCGGAAGAAAAAATCCTGCGTTTCCTGAAAGCCGCAAAAGGCCGGGCGACCATGATCGTTGATGAATCGCAGGACATAAAAAACATCACTGCCTCTCGCACCAAAATGGCCATTCGTTATGGTGCGTTGTGCAAATATAGGATGATCATGACTGGAACGCCGCTCGCCAAAAACCTCGTGGATGCATTCAGCCAATTCAAATTTTTGGACGAGCGCATTTTCGGCCACCGTTATGTGACCACATTTCGTTCGCGATATTGCCAGTTGCGTGACAATGGGTTCGGCCTCGAAATCGTAGGCCACAAAAATGTCGAGGAGTTTTATCGCAAAATTGAACCACATATTTTCCGGATAAACGCTGACGAGGTTTTGGATTTGCCACCCAAAGTTTATGTCCAGCAGCCTTTCACGCTTTCGGATGAACAGAAAAAATTGATGAAAGATTTGCGTCAGACGTTCATGGCACAAACGGCGGGTGGCGTCACGCTTTCTGTTCCCAATGCTGCCGCGCTTGTTACGAGGATGCAGCAGATCTCCTGCGGCTTCGCTGTGGACGAAAACGGAATTGCTCGCGACCTCTCCAACCCTCGGCTCCAGGAGCTCCTGAATGTGTTGGATCAGCGTTCGGGCAAAGCCATCATTTGGTGTCGTTTTAACGAAGACATAAAACGAGTTATGAAAGCCCTTGGTCCAACAGCTGTGGACTATTATGGAGGAACATCCAACAATGATAGACAAAAACACGTCGCGGCATTTCTCGATCCCGGAAGCAGCATCTCTTATCTCGTGGCATCTCCCGAGGCCGCAGGTACTGGACTTAACCTTCAGGGTATCTGTCGGACAAACATTTATTATTCAAACAGCTTCAATAGTCTTGCCCGTTGGCAATCTGAAGGACGAACATGGCGCGATGGAACCACTGGAAGTGTCACTTACATCGATCTCGTTGCAAAAGGCTCTCCGGACGCTCGAATCATAAAAAACCTTCAAGATAAAAAATCAATTTCCGATCTCGCATTGGATGAATATCGCAAACTCATCATGATGGAGGAAGCCGATGAAATTTTCGAGTCGTGAAAAACTTTTAATTGAATTCATGCAGCGACACGCTGGTCAAGAGTTTACGATTGATGAACTTATAAAAAATATGAACCGAAAAACTCGAATAAAACCTGAACATTTTCGACAGTCCATTTTGTCTTCATTGGGCAAACTTCGTGGCAAACTGTCGATTTACGGAATCGATTTGGTGACAGTCTCACCAGTCGGTCGTGGTCACAAAGCCATCTATTTTATCGATGGAAGGATATCCACGTTAATTACCTGAAAAACGAAAAGGAAAATAAAAATGCGTATACCAAATAATCCATCAGTTTTGGCTCAAGTGAAAGTCATGCTTCATAAAATGCCTCTCGGAACTTCACTGACGCTTCACGATGTCATGCGTGCTTTCCCTGACCAAGATGAAACGACTTTGTCTGCTGCGCTTTCCACGCTCGCAAACAATCGTTTTATGGAAGTCGAGGAAAGCAAGGTATTTTCTGTTTTCGTTGGCAAAGACGGTCGCCAACGGGCCAGCAATCTGAAATCATACAAACTTATTGAATACCCTGAAGGAGAACTTCACACCAAACCTGCGGTTTTCAACCGTGCGAAAAATGGAGTTCCAACCCCGGTCATCTCCGCAAAAGAGGTTCCGCTGAAAGCCGGAGAAAAATACGACAAAGCATACGCTTTGAATCCAAATTTGAAATGGGATCCGGAGCCATTGTTTAAAATGGCAAATGACGTGACTTACGTTTGCGATTTTCCGGTCAGGGATGAAATGGCGGGAGATCGTTCGAGGACAGTTTACGAATGGACGATTGGCAATCGATTAAAAAACTTTAACCCTATTCGTGACATTTTAGTCATTTATGGGGACCCAATGATCCTTGCAATGGCAGTTTTTTATCTTGCGATGAAACAAGTTAAAAGGTTTAAAATTGCTCGGTTTTCATTGAGAACAAATTCATATGAAATTCGCGAGATTGCAATCGCTGATTTCGCAATATGAAAAGGGCCGGGGAGCATTTGCTCAACCCGGCCAAGTTTACTCAGGCTGCGCTGGGAGGCTCAACAGCCTGAGTATCTTCATTCGCTGCAATCGGTGCAGCATTCGCAGCGGATTCAATTTGTGGTTTGGCTTGGCCATGAAGCAGCTGAATAAGGTCCGCAACCTCTGCATAAACACCTGAACCAAGATGTTTCAAAACAGTGTTCACATGAGCAACTGTGAGTTTCAATTCGAGTTCAAAATTTTCCATAATATTCCCTCAGATGTGTTTGTTGGCCACAGCCAATGCTTTCGCAACAGTCGTATCGTCCAAATTCAAAAGCGGTTCGGTATTTTTAGTTTGCTCGTTTTTTACGCGATCGGCAAGGGCAATTAATTTTTCTGCCGAAACTTTTGGATTTTTTCCGGTACGTCCACCGCTCGCCCTTCCGACACGACCGCCTTTAAAAAACGCACGACCGCCTTTTTTCCAACCGCGACGAACTTTTTCATCTGCGCCAATGTTTTGTTCATTTGAAAGACCCACATTAATTCCCCTGTAAACTGCGCCATAAAGTGGATTTGTTCTCATTAAACGTGAAAGCTCTGCGAGATCTCGAACATTGCCTGTTGACATTTTCAACACAATATCATTCGCGGCACGTTTTACTGCTGAATCGTTCACGAGCTTTGCGGCAGTTCCCATTCCGGCCAATGCGCCAACCCCCGCGAGACCTGCTGCCGTCATAAGGTTTGAGTTGATAAGGAAGTCCTGCAAATAATTTGCCGCAACAGGAAGACCCGACCCGGCCCCTGCCGCCAAAGCAGTTACCATATTTGGATGACGTTGAGAAAATGATGGCGGCGCATTTTTTATGTCAACATCCCAAGGCGGAATGTTTGCTCGCGTTTGAGCGGCTAAAACTTTTCCGCGCAATGCGTCGTAATCCGACAAATCAATCGAGCCGTCCGGAGCTCGTTTGCCGAGCAACATTTGCATTTTACGATTGAACGTAGCGTCCGTGTCGAATTTTTTCGCAGCCCAATTTAATCCGCCTTTATTATCATCTGAAATTATTTTATTGAACTGATTCAAAGCACCATAAGTCGCAGCTCCGCGTTCGTCGGGACTTAAACTATTGAATGCGCGTTCGGAAGCCTGTGCTTCACTTGCGTTCGCGGGCTCTTCATTCAAAAAATTTTCTCCAACGCCAATAATGTTGTCCGCATTAAAATGATCCTGAGCGATCCCACGCGCATTTGCCGAAAGCGATTGGCCATCAACCGTCATATGTTTGTCGAGAGCGTTTTTTATTCCCTGAGCAGCATCTCGAGCGTTGCTGATGTTTATTTCATCTGTTGGCAAATTTGCATTTTTCAAAAATGCTGAATCGCGAAGCTGACGATAAACTTGTTCATAATAAGCATAGTTGCCCGGTTTGGTATCGGTCGGGACAACAATGTCTTTGTAACGCGGATTGCTGGGATTGCTGGCGATTGCGTCTTGAATTTGTTTTTCTGCAGCATTAACGATTGGTGTTTCCGCGTAGCCGCCGAAAACATCTCTGGGGACGGCTTGTCCGGGGACGCTCGATTTCGCATCATCGTAAGCTGCCGTTTTCCGATCGCTGAAATCTTTATTGATTGCATCTTGTGCTTCGAGGGCTCGGTCGTTTGGAACACCAGTTATTTTTTCAATGTCCCCTGATATATCTCCGACTAAACGACCCCGTAATTCCCCATGGTCCATTGCCCCTTTTGCCGTTCGATTAAATTCGGAAAAATCGCTCGTGTCGGTTGCAACCTGGGATTGTTGTTTTGCGAGTTTTCGCAAAGCACTTGCGTTTGGGCGATTGAACGGAATATCAGTTATTTTCATGTCCGGCGTAATTTTTGACGGATCAATATTCCCGGTTCGGACATCTTCATTGTATGCATTTTTTAATGCGGAAACATAACGTGATTCGCTGTCGTTAAGCGTTGCAAAAGTTCCTGCGCCTGTTTCGCCAATAATTTGTCCGACCAATGGGATAAAAGGTGCAGCGCCAGGAAGAGCTGTTTCTGCCCCACGAGAAATTTGCTCGAGGCCAGCTCCTGTCACTGCACGGAAAGGTGTTCCGAATGCAGATTTTGGGGACAAAGCGGCCCAAGTTCCACCAGCTTCGATATCTTTTGCAATATTTTTTTCACTTTCCGTTTTCGGCGTATAAAGATATGGAGAAATTGCTTGTTTTGCTTCAGCAGAAGTTTCTGGCCCTCCAACTGGCATAAAACCAAAACCTGCAGCCATCCCCATAATGTCAGGATTTTCTTCTGCCCATTCTTGGGCTTGAGCGCGGCGCTGACGAACTTTTGAGGCAGTTTCTTGTGTGGCGGTTGGCGGCAAAGGATTTACGTCCCCCGGCGCAACCGTTGGAGCGGCTTGCTGAGGTTTTTCTTCGCCAAAAATTTTGTTGTAACCAAATGAACCAATGTCTTTTGCGAGCTGAACAGTGTCGGGAATTCTATAAGCTGTATTTATTGCGGTATTTGCGAGACCTGTTCCCGCAGATTTTATTCTACCCATATAATCCGCATATGGTTCGGGTTTTGGCGGAACAATCGCCGGAGTTCCTGCCCCCGCAGAAGGAGCCGATTGGCCGGGTTCAATTTTATTCGCCGCCAACGAAGATTCATAATGCTGAGGCATTCCAAAAGTCGTTTCCGCGAAAGGATCCGGAGGCGGTGCAACGCCCCTTGGTTTTCCTGCAAAATTAATATCTCCAAAAGGATCATTTGGATCACTCATTATTGTGCTCCTGAATATTGTGTGCGGATCCGTGGGAAATAACGGAAAATTGATGGATCAGCACCGAATTCTGCCGCGATTGCTTTCAACTGTTTGCCGCTCAGCTTGTCGCCATAGCGCTGAAGGAACGAGAACATCGTTGGCATCGGCTTGCCTGTTTCCGGATCTTTTATTGGGTCCGCANAAGCCGTCACAGGTGGCGTCGTCATCATTTTTTCGAGAACGGTTGCTTCTTTGGCTTGAAGCGGCTGAGAACGGCGATTGTATTGTTCAGCAAAATTTTCGCCAACGTATTCNCTTTCAGGCAACNATTTCCCGACGCCGCCCGTGGAAGAAACCATATATCGAGCGAAGCGATTTTGGTCGATTGGCATTTGCGTATTTGTCATAATTTGAGCCATGTTCTTTGCGGAACCAAGCTGCGTGTTGTTTATCCAAGGATAAGTTTTCGCCAAAATATTTAATTTCCCAACCGTTTGGTTGTCGCCAGCTTTTTGAGCGGNGTCTAAATTTTGAGCATAAATTTTTTGAGCTTCTTCCAGAGCCGCGCCTTCTTTGTAATGATAGCCGGGTCCACCAAATTTTCTCGAGATGTCGTCGAGCGCTGAACGCAACCCTTCAAACCATTCGGCATATTTTCCGCCGCCTGTTAATTCATGGTCGTCGCGGGAAGTCAGAATGTCAGCATAAATTCCGTTGTTCTTTTGGACCGGAGCGGCATCCAATGCAGCTTGGCGGTATGTATTTGTAAGATTTGGACGAACTTTTTGAAGCGAGTCAAGATCCGGGGTTCCGTCTGGCTTGCGGTATTTCCCAGCCAGCTGAATTGTTTCCGCCGCAACAGCTTTCTTTTCATCGTCCGAAAGGGCCATCGGGTCTTCAGCATCAATAACACCCTTTTCGTCTCCAGTGAGAGGGGCAACAGGCGGCGTTTTTGTTCCGCCGAGGCCAGTCGACGTTTCTGTTTCGCCAGCGGCTCCAGCGAGCCCTCTGGCGGTTCCTGTGCTGCCTTTAGTTCCGTAGTTCCAAAGTTTAACTTGTTCAGGGTGCGTGAGTTTTAAAATTGAATACTCTTGAGCGCCCATCGGCATTGGATTGCCATCTGGACCTTCAACGAGAACATCACCATTCGGCAAGAAGTTTTCGCGTGGGATTCCTTGAAGGACAGCCATCGTTTCGGCCCGAGTTTGTTCAGTTTGAGCTTGTTGAGGCTGAAGCTGAGAATATGCCGCTGCGCCACCAACGAGGCCTTCCCCGAGAGCTGGCAAAAAGTATGGGCTTTTGGATGAAAGCATTGAACCAAGCCCTGCCAAAGCTGGAACCCAAAGATTTGAGTCTTGATATTTTTCGGGAACACCCAAACCTTTTGCAACATCGTTCCAAACGCTGGGCGGATTCAAAGCTCTTTTTGCGGNTTCGTATCCTTCATTTGGAGCGAGACCACCTGTTGTCGATGTTGCAGAAGGAACTGTTGAAGTTGTATCTTCCGTTCCACCAACTTGTTTCGTTGCGCTCGGGAGATCGGCCTCTGCATATTGGTTTGAGCCAGGAAGAGNTTTGTATGAATCCGCGACTTCAGGATGGAACCATGAAGGCTGTTGAGTGTCATCTCCGCCACCACCGATTTGATCGAGACCAGCAACTTGACCGAGACCTGCAGCTTTGTTGAAACGCTGAAGATATTTTGGAATAGTTGTCCCGGTTATGTCTGCCGTTTGTTGCGTGGTTTTTGCGAGCGGTTTTCCAGTGAACCAAACGGAAGCGGCATCTTGCGGGGTGCCATATTTGTTTAGTGCTTGACCAAAATAATGTTTCGCAACAGTTTCTTGGGCGTCTTTATTTTCCAAAAAATCATCAGGCGTCATTGTTTTGCCGAGAGCTTCCTGCGTCCATGGGCCAACATTCGAACCCATGACTTGATATTTTCCATAAGCTCGGTCGCCTTTTTTGGTCATTGGGCCGAGTGCGCCGTAGTTTCCGCCGCTTTCGATTTTGCCGAGAGCATTAAGATAGTTTGGCAAATTTTCATCGTCGGAAACAGTGCCTGTTGTTGCATGGCCAATTCTTCCGCCAGCATTCGCAGCCAAAATCATAGGCAAAAAGTCCATAATTGNAGAGCCAGNACTTGCGGCCCCTTTTGCCAAAGCCAATGCATCTCCNATCCCCATACCTGTTTGTGAAGTTGAACCTGTTGGATTCGAAGCAGTCATAAGGGTATGCTGATTTTTTTCATCCGGAATATCTAATTTACCGCCAGAATCATCCGCATAAGGCGTGTCCCCGCCACCGAGCGCACGATGCATTCTTCCGCCTTTTGCAGCAGTCAAATCATCTCCGGGCGCAAAATCAGCGCTCGCCAAACCTTCCGTGCGAACTGGAGGAAGCGGAACTTCCGATTCTGAATGTTGAGAATCCGGTGCTTTTACGGATTGGGTCGGCGCAGAAGTTGCAGGAGCAGGATTTTGCGATTGATTTTGCGCAGAGTTTTGATCTGTGTTTTGAGATTTATTTACACCAAATTTATCCATAATCATGGCGGCTAAACCTTTGTCACCAGTTTTTGGATTGTTTTTAAATAAATCCGTAATTGCCTCTGCAGTTTTCAATCCGCCCATCGTTTGTTCCATGCCCGTTGGGTGTTGAGCGGAATTGCCTTCCGCTTTCAACAAACTATAATGTGGGCTTTGTTCAAGAGGAACACGAGAAGATTTTCCTGTTGCGTTGGCTAACTGACGAGCTGCCGGAACAAAACTATTTTCGCTTGCGGCCAAACCTGCCTGTTGGCGAGCCAAAATATTTTGTATGTTGTTTGGGTCGTATGGATCGTAGCTCGAGCCAACGGATCCTGTCACGGCATGATGCTCACGTCCACCAGCCATGAACCCTGTGCCTTCATGCTGAGGTCCGACCATGCCGCCTTCCGAACGACCATTGTCGTTGGCAATTTTGTCGTAATCGACCGTTTTGTACCCACCCGCAAGGCCGACTGCTTCGGGGTGGACATGCTCGACTTCATCTGCCATGAAACCGACATGCGTATTTTGATCTGGATCATGTTTATATTTAAACGCATAAATCGGAAGGCCATGGTCGGATTCGCCGATCCGTTTAATGTCATGTTTCAAACGACGGTCCGAGAAAAATGGCATAGGTTGATTGGTTGTTGTCGTGCTGCCTGATAAAGCGCCAGTGCCTTCCGCAATGTTCGCGAGGAACTGAGAAACTTGGAATGGATAGGCTTGCTGTTGCAAAAACTGATTGTACAGCGCCGTATTACCAGCTTGCTGCGTTTGTTGGCCGAGCGTTCCCGCACCGAGTTGTGCTTGAGCGCCGCTGAGCCCAGCAGCTTGAGATCCTGCGCCCAATGCGCCCATTTGATTTGCTAAAGCGCCTTGTTGACCAATTCCAGTAAGATAATTTTGCGCCGAACCCTGATAACCCGTTTGAGCCATGTTAGCGAGCGTATTGCCCAAAGCGAGATTTTGCTGATTCATCAAAGCCGATTGCGCGACTTTTCCTCGGTCACCGCCAAAAGCTCCTTGGCTTATTCCTTGCCCCAAAAGCTGTTGCTGTTGCTGTTGGTTTACGTTTTGCATTTGTGCCGCAGTTGCACCCATGGCTTGGTTCACGAACGGGTTCATGTAGCCCGCCACACCTTGTTGAAACCCTTGAGGAGACAACCCGCTATAGGCTTGAGAGGTGCCCTGCATGGCTGCGGCATAAGCGGGTTGTGCTGCCATAGCTTGCTGGTTAATATTGCTGATGCCAGTTTGCTGCTGTTGATTTAACGGAGCAACGAACGCATTTGGGTCAGAGCTGTATTGTTGAAACGGTTGAGAAGCGGTTGATTGCGCTTGAGCGTTGACCGAGTTATACCTCGCCAATACCTCTGGTGGAATTTGAACGCTTTGGGTCGTCGTCCCGGTCTTGCCGCCCATTTCAATGCTCCGTCAAATGCGTGTCGGCCATGGATTCATTTTTCCATTCGCCTGTTCTTCCGCCATAAATCCAATAAGCCCCCGATTGAGGGCCAAACTGTCTCTCATAAAGTCGAACTTTCCCTTCGACTCGTTGAGAACTAAGAATTCCAATAACAAGTGGGATCTGAAGAACCTCTGCGGTTTGTTTCGCAAATTCGCAAAGTTTTCTTGCTCGACCACCTTTTGCACTGCGGAAATCAGGATGAACGAAAATCGCACGTTCGACAATCGTTAAATCATCAGAATACCACAAAGGTTCCGTTCTGAGCAAAATCGCTGCTTCGAATTGTTCGCCGGAGCGACCAATAATCCCGACAATTCCATATTGCCTCGTCAACCCAGCCCAAATTTCATTTAACAATTTTGATGGGTTTGGATTCGTCAGCCCATTTTCTTCGCAAGCCGCAAGCGCGAGTTGCATCATTCCATCAACATCTTCGGGTGTTCCGACTCTGACGTTCAATTCATTTTCCATTTGACTCAATCCCTCTTTGGTCCAGGAAGTTTCTTCAAAGTATCAATCGTCTTTTTACGATAATTTTTTACAAATTCATCTAAAATTTCATGACCGTGGTCGATGTCGCCTTCTCCAAGATGCGTAACGTCCTCTGGAGAAATTACATATTCTCCGCCAGCCGCAACGATTTCAACTGGAGTTTTCCCGCCGCTCGCACGAGCGCCATATGGTTTGTTTTCCGCATAAGGCGCGGAGCCGGGAGCGTATGGCTGTTTCTGTTTGTTGAAATAAGGCGCAGAGCTGAACATTTTCCGAGCGATTTTGAACCCGGCCATCGTGTTGCCTTCACCCATTGCGCCAATGATGTCAGCAGGGATAACATATGAACCAGAAGCCACCGTCATTGGCAAATGGTCCGTCCGCCCTGCGACCGGGGAATGGATCGGTCCTTCATGGAATTGATGTTGAATCGGGAAATTCGATTTTGTATATGACATATCGCCTTTGTCGTAGCTCATGTCGGCAAATGGGCCACCGTCGGCTTTTGCTGTTCGAGCAGAAACCGAAAATGCTTCATTGGTCGGTGCGCCTTTGGATCCTGGTTTGCGCATGCGCTCTTTTGAACCATGAGCGATGCGCTGTTGTTTAGCGTGGATATTCGCATACAATCCGCCACCGCCAGCTCGCGTATGACGCGCCGTGTTCAACGCTGCAGCAATCGCTTGATCTTGAGGATGACCTGCGTGAACCATCTCGCTGATATTATGGCTGATCGTCTTTTGTGATTTACCGGGAGACAATGGCATGGCGACCTCAACTATACGATACGGCAACAATCATGCCTGTTCCGGGGGTGATAACGATGCCTTTGTTGACGGGCATATTGATGGTGTAAATGCCGACCGTGTTAGGGATGATGGCAAGGCGGAAGCCCGTCACCGCAGTTCCAACAGAATTGGCATCATATATGGTCCCAGTGGTGGAACCAGCAACGATAACACTTACCTTAGCCACCCAGCCAATGGTTGTTGCAAAATACGTAGCGGCACTAACTTCGTATGTGTTGATCGTACCGGCAAGATTCTGCGTTGTGTGATTGAGAGCGTTAATGCCCTGCACACCGTTTTTCTGCGTAGTTAGAATATCGTCAAGTGATGCCACTAGAACCTCCCGTCAATCTGAAAACGGTATCTGATTGCACCCAGACGCCAGAACGTACCAACGTCGCTTGATGATATATTGAACGCCATAAGACGCGCCCTGATGCGGACAGATATATATTCAGTGGCTTGCGTCATCGTATAAGGGCCATATGCCACTGGCGTATCGCCGGGGTAATTGGTGACGTAGAATGTAATCTGCACTGTAGCATTGGGATTGCCGGAATAGGTTCCCCATTTCATGTCAGGCCAGATTTGATCAATAAAAATCAGATTGTCGGCCTCGTTGAGTTGGAAATAACCCGTTTGGAAAGACGACAGCATGGCGGTTGTTTGGGTGCCGTTGGCAGCATCATTGCCTACTTCGTGCTGATATAGGTAATTATCAGACCCAGCACCAATAGGAGACCCAAGCACAGATTGATCAATCCAAGCAGTCCGGCCAAGAGTACCGTAGTCCCATTGTTGGAGAACCGTATTGTATTTAACATAGCTGTCGTTCTCCGTAGACGATGCCGATGGGTAATACCATGTCACCTCATTGAATTGGCTGTTTACGCCGCAGGTAACTTTATAAAGATACGATGTGTTGATGTTTTGGAAGATGACGTCCCACACAGGGCATGGAATGGTTTGAGGGCCAGAACCCATCGACATAAAGAACTGNTTTTGCGACATCCAATAGATAGCGCCGTTCAACTGACCTGTGCAATGACGNGATATAGCGCCNCAGTTTGATCCAATTTTGTTGAAGCCATAGACAAATGGAGGACCAATGTACTGCATTGCCCACAAGTCCAAATCCGTCCATAAAAGACCCTGCTGCGGCCCTTGGGTGCCAGCAACAATTTTTGAGCCTGT
>JGI24890J29729_1000519_pt1 | contig 23438 bp, 46 predicted proteins | sample FreactcultureFD7_FD_29729 | JGI IMG/M metagenome (IMG submission 29729)
GCCAATATTGAATAGTTCCAAGTTCTTCTATAGATCCATCTGCCCGAACAATACGAGCAGATATTTCCATTGATTTAACTTGTGATTGTGTTAAGTCCATTGTTTAATACACTCAATCATAAGTGTAAAAGATAGTTTAGCACCTGTTGACCACCCTTGNGTATCATACAAAATCTTACCTGTAGCACCTGCTGGGACAGTATTAGCTGTACCACTAGCACCNTTAAGTTGTAAGTTACCAAAGTGTCTTGCGTCTACTTTACCACGACCTACAAAGTGCCAGATAGATACGGGTGAGGTAGCATCCCAATAGAGATCAACTGCTAATCCATCTTCAACGTCAAAAATAACTTTAGAAATAGCTAATGAAGTTGCTTTTTGCGGATTTAAGCTTGAAGCATTCACGTTAGCTAAAGTTGCTGGATCAAGTAGAGTAGTTGAAGATACATCTGAAGTATCTAGAAACCCATCTAACTTAATAACAACATTTCTTTCGTTATCTATTAATGTTTGAATTGATGTTACATTAGCCATGTTATTCTCCTATTAGCGTACTAATTCTTGAGCAGCTAAAACGAAATCAACAGTTAATGTATCAGTTGCTGTTGGAGTGATTTGAAACACTGGTGTCATTATTACGCTTGACAATGTAGTACCTGAAGTACCAATTGTAGGGGCTGAAACACGAGCTACTAAACTATTAGCTGCATAAACTAATAAGTCAGTACCATCATAATAAATACCTAAGTTAAGCCATGTAGCTGCTGCAGCTGTTGCCACTCCAGTTACTAAAGTAGTAGCTGTAGAACCTACAGTTGATACTAAATTAACAGAAGTTGATGATGCTGCTTTAGCAAACCATAAACCATCTGTTGCTGAAGAACCATTGCGTAAACCTACATAGAAAGCTACTGAACCTGCTACTGCAGATGCTTGGAATCTTGTTTCATACCAGAACTGATTACCAGCTTGGAATTGTAAGAAAGAGCCATTCTTGTAAGCAGCTGTTGCTGTTGTAGCAGCACCTGGTGTTAATACACCTGCACCACCAACAACTGTGTTAGATAAAGCAAAAGTTGATGAAGAGCCTGTAACTGTATAGTCAGTACCAATAAGTGTATTAAAATCATTTTGATAAACTGAACTACCTAAAACTTGTGTTGATCCAGTGTGAAACGGATCTGGAAATGGATAGTTAGCTAAAATTTCACCTTGATAAGCTGTACCTACACCACTTGTAAATCTTGTTGGATTACCCATATAAATCTCCTTTGACGTTGTTTGTTATAACAACGCTTATCTCTAAGCGTCATCAGAGAACAATAAATTATTTTGGACCTTTTGTTTTTTTAGGCATTGGTCTCTTGCCTCTTTTTTCTTCTATTGGGTATGACATAATATTCCTTTAAAAAGAGCTAGGGAGGGACTTTATCCCCTCCCACACTCAATTGTTAGTTAGCTTTATGGGCCATTAACACCGTAGATTGCTCTTGGGTCTGTCCAACCGAATGAATATCTTTCGTAACCCTTAGCCTTAGCATTCATTGTATCAAAATCATTGTCTTGATCAAATTGAATACCAACACGGCTATAGTACTTAAGACCATTCTGAATGTTAGTTCTTAAGAACCAAGCATTAGGTGATGTTAAGTAATGGTTCATAACGATACCTTCTGGTAAAGCGTTAGTTGCCACGATTGCGTTGATAGCATTGTTTGCACTTGAAGGAGTATAAACTGACTTCAAGATACGATTAGCATTGTACCAGTTTTGACGAGCAACGATTAAGCTTCTTGGCATAACATTGATCAAAAGACCACGGTCATTTTGGAAGCCCATAATTGCAATCAAAGCGTCTTCTAAAGCTGCTTCTGACAAGTCAGCATCAACTGTAGGACGGTTAGCAAATGTACCACCAGATGTGTTAGGATGTGCTGTTGAAGCTAAAGCAACACCGTCACCACCTGTGTATGTACTATTGAATGCACGGTTGTAGATATTAGCACCAACATTTTCTTTCGTTTGACGGAAAGACATAGCTAATGCAGCAGCTCTACGACGTGAAACTTGCTCATAAAGATTGTCATCCAATTCTTCTTTAGTAACGATATAACCTAAAGCGTAAGCAATATGTGTGTATCGTGTTGTGAAGCCTTGAATTTCTGAATCGTATGCAACGCCAGAACCTTCAGATTTAGTTGGAGCTAAACCGAAGCCTGTAAGTTGAACATCTTCTTCATAGTTTTGTGATGAAGTGTCGCTATCGAACAATTTTGAATATTCTTCAGCATGCTCATTGTACACTTGACCCCACCATGCTTTAACACCAGGCCAAAGAGCCTTAGGATGTGAAGCAGTTGTTATAATACCAGCCATGTTATTTCTCCTTTAATTAAGCCGTGCCAACTGGGTTGAGGAACTGATGTTTGTTCCATTTAACTAAAACATTAGCATACGCACCAGGAGCATTGTCAACTGATTGAACAATACCGATGATTTGTAATGGTAATGCTAAAGAGCCAGATGTTGCAATAGTTTTGATAGAAGAACTATCAAGAACTGTTGATGATTGAGGTGCTGATTGTGCTAATGATGTTTGGTTAGCAGTAATAGTCATACCAGCATTGCTGAATACGTTTGCTGCTGAAACACCAGTAGAGTCAGTCTCAATTGAGAAAATCACTGCTGGATCATCTACAACATAAACATAGCGTAAGCCAGAGCTTANTGGTAGATAGATTGTTTCTAGTGATAATGTTGTACCTTGTAAAGATACTGAAGCAATTGTTGGAGCAATACCAACNATAACACCAACTGGTNTATCAGAAGATGCTGCTTTTGTTGCATAAGGGATGCCAGTTGTATCTGNACCNCCAGCTACTTTAACAACATCACCAATTGCGTATGTGTTAGAAGAGTCAGAAGCGATAGCATAAAGGCGACCCTGTTCATTGAACGGAGCACCAGTAATACTTTTAACTGGGCTTAGTCCACGAGGGGTATTTACGTTAGCCATAATATTTCCTTTTAGAAATTAAGTTATTTAGTTTTGTAGTTAATGCCACCAGCTGGGCTATAGAAGCCATCAGTTGATGTACCGTCTTTAACATTCCTGCCACCACGGATTGCATCGTCTACTAAGTCATTTCGTTTTTGTATCTCTGCTTGGTCCTCTTCATACCATTCTTGTTTGATTTTCATCAAATAGGCATATAGACCGTCGCCTTTCTCGCTTGATCCAACTAAGTATCGTACCTTATCTCCTAAGTCTGTATTACCAGACACTACGCTATCTTTAACACCGCCCACTTCATCTGGAGTTACAAATTCGTAACCACCATCGAGTGCGGTCTGGATTCTACCAGGTTCATCATTAAAAATATGAAGGTGGTAGCCAGGGATTTCGTGATTAACAGTTAGCTTCGCTTGAGTTGCATTAAAAACATTACGCTTTCTTTCAGCTCTAGGACGTTCTGCTTCTGTTCTATTTAATACTGCTTCTTTCTTTTGTTCAGGTGTAAATGCTTGTGCCATTTTCTTAACTCCAGTCGTAATTATCTACATATTCTTGTTTAGTTTTAATCCAGCCTTGTTTGATGAACCTATCACACGCTGCTTTAGCCTCAGGTGGTAAAGTGTCGTAAGACTTTTTACCAGACCCACCACCTGCTCTGACATTGCCAGTTGAGTCTACAGCACTAGTTCTAGGTTTCTTGCCTAGTATCTTCTCGGGGAAGTACTCTACAATCTTTTCATCTAACTTATCAAGAAATGCACGACCAGTTAAGTGAGGGAATTGTTTTCTTACGGAAGCACCAAGTCCATTAGATACATCAGTCATTTCCATATCTTCGCCAAACCATTTGTTACGGTCTAACCAAGAAGAAAGTTCTGGATCTGTTTGAACGGTAGTAGATTGCGGAGGAGCTTTTGCTTCTTCTTTCGCTTCCCGTTGTGCTTCTTTAAGTTCGTCGATACGATCATCTAGGTCTACTACTAGATCACCATTACCCTCAGCAATAGCTGTTTTCTTTTGAGTTTTTAATTCTACAATTTCAGCTTGTAATTCTATTTTCTTTTTTTCAAAAGATTCTTTTTGGAATTGTTTAAACTCTTCAACTGACTTTTTAATATCGTCAATCTCTTTAGATTTCTCGTCAAGCTTCTTCATAAGAACTTCATTATTCTTACGGAGGATAGGATTGATTTCCTTACCACGCTTAACAAAGGTATCTGCATCTACCCAGTCATCATCAGAACCTCTAAACTCGTCTTTAGGTACCCAACCAAAGATTCTAGCTTCTTTCTCTGTTTGGTTATCTTGAGCTGGTTCAGCTTGTTCTTGTTGCTCTACTTGATTTTCTTCTGACATATTATCTCCTAATTAACTGTTGCTACGACATCTAGATCATTAATGATACGATACTCTTGTCCATCAGCTCCTTTGTAAATCAAGCCAGAGTATTTACCAAATATGATATGATCATTAACCTCAGCCCATGGCTCTGGTTGATCATGCCAGCAACTATTACCAATTTCAATAACAGTGCCTTTTAGTTGTCCTAATTTCTCTCTGTCTCTTTCGGTGCCTACTGATACAATAATACCTGATTCTGTTGTTTCTTCTACAATGTCAGGGAGTATTAAAACTCTATGACCTTTGGGATGAATACCACTAGTATTTTGCGTCATCTCTTGCTCCTTCTACTAAATCTTGATACTTTAAATCCATCAAGTTTAATATTGCGTTACATCTACCTCTTAGTTCTTCTTCATTCTCTACCTGACCACGGCAGAGCTGTTCTTTCATAAATTCCCTATCATTACGAAGGGCTTTTATTAAAGTTTTAGTTGCTGGGTGTTCCTTCCATTCCAGAAACTCCTGTTCCGTCAATACCATTATTATCTCCCATTTCGGTTGCTTTCATCATTAACTCAATAGATTTAAGAATACCTTCTTGGTGAGCTTTAGCTGCTCCTATCTGAGCATCTAGCATAGCAATCTCTTGCCCTTTTTTAATTCCGCCAGCTTCCTCAATAGCTTTAACAGCTTCTGCTTCCATTTTCATAATCCTAGCTCTATTTACCTCAGCCTCTTGAGCCAACTTAGCCATACCAAGTTTAAACCTGATAGACTGTGCAAGTTGTTTCTCTTGAGCCTTCATTTGCTCAATCTGCACTTTAGGATTCTGTGGCGGTGGAACCGCATTAGGTCCTTGTGGATTAGGCAATACTTCTTCAATGTTAGGTATCTTAATTGCTTCAAGATATCTCTTCATGACTTCGTATACTTTGAAACCTGGGGTAGACATTGCAACTTCTCTTAAAGCTTGAGCTTGCATAATGCGTTGATTATCAGATACAACATCTGGATCAGCAGCAGGTCTTAATGTGTTTGGAACTAAAGCATAATCAGCATGTAACACTTTACCACCTGGATATGAATACTCTTGTGGTAAATAAAGTTGATTAAGTCTATAGATTTTTCTAAATTCTTCTCTCAATGATCTATGGATGCGTTTAAAGATTCCAGAGAATATTTTCATACCATTTTCAGCCATTGTACGGCTTGTTTCAGCTGGTGTATTTTGACCAACATTTTGACCTACCATAATATCTGTAGCACCTACGATACGTTCACCGTAGTTTACTAATGTTTGTAATAATGTAAAGAGTACCTGTGATGGCTCACGAACTGGTAAAGGATAAATACCTTTAGCTAAATCTTCTCCAGTACTATCCACATGCTTCCACTCCATAGGAGCAAAGTTATAATTACCTCCACGGATCTTAATCCCGCGTGAGAGGAATCCGCCAGCCGTATTAGCCATAGTGCCAGCATCAACAAGCTGATTAATAATTGTATTGATTGATTCATTTAGTGGTCCTAAAAGAATACCAAAACCAATGTCATAAAAACCACCATCTGGGGATGGAATAAATGAATATTTAGTAAAGTATGATTCAGGTTTAATATTAATAATTTCACCTTGATCATTACGTTTAATTGATTCATCAAAATAATTAGCAACTATACGAACTACTTTGTTTGTGTCTTTATGCACGGTAACAATGTATGGTTCTTTAAAACCATCACCATCTAAATCTTCCCATCTATGTTGTTCCAAAAACTCATATGGAGTTGCTGGATCATAGGTAGGTGCATCAACACCTTGTGATTTGTTTTGTGCTAATGTTAGATCATCAGGTTGAATAACTTGAGGTTGCTCCATAGCAAAGTCAAGCCACATACCTTTACGCTGTCTAGCAATAACATCATTTTTAGATAAATACAATACATGAGTTTGTCTTGTACAATCTTTTAAATTCTTTGTCCAATATGAAACAACAAAGTCTTTAGCTAAAATGTTTTCTGAGATTGGATGGTCTTCTTCAAAATTCCAATATGTCTTTTTAAATGCACATCCAATAATAGGTACTGTAATAAGTACCTTATCCATTTCAGATTCCCATTGATCGTCTTGATCTAATACTTGATAGGACATGTGCTTTTCAATTCGTTTATTTCTGAAAGCAACTGTTGGATCAATTTGTGTATCTGATTCTGTATCTACTTTAATAATTGTTTTAGATGGAATTAAAGCAGGATAAGCTCTACTATGAAATTGTAAAGCTGCAATAGTAATTAATGGAAATTTAATATTAGAAGCATTAGGCCATGGGAATGATTTAGTTTCTGCAACTTGAAGAGCTAACTTAGTAGCTTCTTCAACACGTTTTTCCCAAACACTACGAGATTGTTTATCTAATAAAAACTCTTGTACAACATTACTACCAATAGTAGTAAGTGCAGAATCATCTAACATTTCAGCTACGTTAGGTGACATTACTATTTTATTTATATCTAATTGAACATCTAAATTCATATTTTAATATCCCGTAACAGCATTGCGGCCGTCATTTTGTGATTTAATTGATTGATGATATTCATACTCATCTTCTTCTTGAGGTGTATCAGCTGACTGTACTACATCAACTACTAAACCTAACCAAGATAAAGCGTCAACTTGGTCATCATGTCTTGCTTTAGGAAAGCGAATTAGTTCTTCTTCTAAATCTAAATACCATTCAGCAGTCTTATCAAACTTAACACCACCTGCTCTAAACCTAGCTTGGAATGATCGTGCTCTAGATTGTTTATCCTTTGTCGGAGTCATAGGATATAAACTCATATATATCTGACGAGCAATTTGTTCTCGTCTTAAAATAGCACCAATAGCTTTTTCAATAGCACCACGTTCTGTTACAAAATAGTAGGGTTCATACTTTTGTTGCACTGCAAACATCTCATCTACAATTTGCAACGCATCCCATCTACCACGTCTGATATCAACTATGTTCATGATACCATCTGAATCCATTCCTGATATAGCTATGACAGTATAATCAGATCTTTCTTTTGTACTAATCGCAAAGTCAACTGCTGCGTAGTAGGTAAGTTTCTTTTCTTTATGCCTAATAGCATCAAGTGTGTGTTTAGGTATCTCAATGAAGTCTCCTCTTTGAAAGTAGGATGTTGCTTCATCAACAGGATAGTTTAAATATTCTTGCGAATAAACTTCTGGTATACCTTGGTCAAGATACCTTTGTCTTTCTTTTTGCAATGCTTCTTTGGACCATCTTGTTGGCCAAAGTATATTCTCGAATGAATCATCGTGAGCACGATATCTAACACTTGTCCATGCTGCCTTATTATTTAAACTATAACTTTTTAATGGAGATATGACAGTGCGTTTATCACTGTCTTCTGGCATTAAGCGATTAAGTAAACTATCAAGATGCAGGATAGTGCCAACAACTCGGCAAATTCCTGTCCTAGACATACAAGGTAATAATGCACCAAAGAACCAGCGTCTAAACTTTTCACGTCTATCTTTGTTGAGTACTTGTTCATCGCCCTCTAAGTCATCACAGACAATTAAGTCTGGCCTTATCTGATTCCATTTCAAACCACGGACTCTTTGTTCCGCACCTCTTACTAAAACACGGAAACTATATCCATCATTAAATTCTACGATGATGTCAGTTTCTGTATCTTTTAAAAACTTCTTAACGCCAAACAACTCGATTAAGTCTTCGTTGTTTCGTAACTCCTCTTTAATATCATTGAGGAAATTGACCGCTTGTGTTTCTGTATCTGAAACTATCACAGCAAACTTTCTATCTCTAAACAACATAGCTGCTAGAGTATAGGCATGAGTAATTGCAGTTGACTTACCATGAGAACGAGGAGCTGCTATAGCTACCAAGTTATTCTTACTACTGCATAACTCCCACCACTCTTGATGACACTGCGGTGTTGCTGTTGCTGAATCGTATCTCTTAGAAAGTAAAGAACCTGCAAACCCATCAATGATGGATGCGGTTAATTCCAATTGTTATTTGTAACCTTTAGGTGCTGCTGTTTTTAATGTTCGTTTAGCCATAGACTTCTTAGAAGCCTTTCTGACTTTCTTAGGTTTACCTTGTAAAAGCTTTGGCATTGATCCTGTATTCATCATTTAGATTTCTTCTTCTTTGATTTGCGTGCTGTCGATAGTGCTATCGCCACTGCTTGCTTCTGCGGTTTGCCCGCTTTCATTTCCGTCTTGATGTTCTTGGATATTGTTTCCTTGCTTGAACCCTTCTTCAAAGGCATGGTTGTTCTCCTCGTATTCAGTTAATGATTCTTGTACCACTGTACCGTTTTCAATAAGACGACTCTTAGCAAACTTCTCGAAAGATTCTTTCAATTGTTCTAAGCGATCTTCTACACCAATCTTAGCGGAGATAGATGTTGGCTCTCCACGAACCAATTGTCGTTTTGTTGTTAGGTTATCAAAAAGAATAGCTAGTGTTTTAGTTTCTACAGGTTTGCGTCTAAACTCTCCTGTTTTCCTATCAAAGAACATATCACCATGTTCTAGTCTATCTTTTATTTCTATGAGACTCTTGTCGAGTACTTCGTTAATACGAGATGAGAGGTTTTCGTTTTGTTCAACGTACACTCTCTTTTGAATTTCTACCCACCATGGTTCTTGATGCCACACTCGTAGCATTTGAGCAGGAACCTTAGTTAGTTCAGAGACCTTATCGAAGTCTCCGTAGACACAGTACATGGTACAGGCATCTACTTTAGTTTGTTGAGGAAACCATTCTGGGTTATGATGTGCAGCTTTAAGGGGTCGTCCTCTTCTAGGACTCGTAGCTATTTCAACACCATCAAGGAAGTATCCACTTCCAGTTTTCTCAGACATTTCTTCACTCATACATATATTATAGCACAACTAATTACAAAAGTCAAGGACTATTTAATAACTAACAAGGGAGTCCCCAAAGACTCCCAAGTTAATATTTATTTCTTAAAACCTATTGACAAACATATTCTTTTATGTTACCCTATTACTAATTATTATTATTATATTATATATATTAATATATATATATTAATTAATTAATAATTAATAGTATAACAGAACTTAATATAAAAGTCAAGTAGTTTCTTCACTGTTGTTCCAGAAACTTAATAACTATTTGTTTAATATATACATAGTTACTTCAAAACCAAATCTCATCTCAGTTGCTGATGGGGTTGTCCACATAATAGTCTCCTAGGTTAAGTTAATGTAAAGTTTTCACTCTACACTACTATTATACCCTAATGAATGAAAATAGTCTTCAGTAATATCATGAATCTATAGTAAGCGAGGTTTCGGTCGTTTCTCCGAAGCCGAGCTCCAAGAGTTCCCAGCCCTTAGGCTGGTCCACAAGGGTACCTCCTAGGCTCTCCCGAGACCCTAGTCGAGGGAACCCCTTAGGGTACTACCCAAAAATTATATCTAGGTACCTTCCCGTTCGTCTTATGGGGATACTTACATCCATCTCTCCTTCCTGTGGGACCCCTTTGTAATTTTATAAAAAAATAGTACGGGGCCTATATATATATATTTAATAAGTCTCATTTCCCCCTCCCCCTGCCCTGTGCGTTTAAACCTTTTATCAGTCCATTTTTAATCTATACTCCACCCTGATAAGTTTTACTTATCAAACATACCCCCATCATAAATAAATTTAAAGAGAGCCTAGCCCGCTAGGGCATAGCTTAACATCTGATTAAATATTAAGCAGTTAATTTAACTGAGTAATGATTTTAACATGTGATTAAATAGTAGGCACTTGTTAAGCAGGGTGTGAGTTAAGGTGTGCATATACCCTATATAATAAATCAATAACTTACGTTAACTTAAATATAACAAAATAATATAAAGAAATGTATTGACAAATAGAAATAAGGTATATATGATGATCTTACTTACTTGATTAATGGAGGGTTAAATTATGAAAAGCAAAGAGCAGGGAACTATGAGTTATTTAGATGACGCTTTAAAGAGTGATGAGTTATTTTATTCACTTGAAAGAATTGCCTCAGATGACGGGAAAGAAATCAAAGACTATACGCTTCTAGAAGTATTATCAGAAGCCCGTTATGTTTTATCCTGTTTTTATGAAGGCGGTCATGTAAATAATGAATGGCTTAATTCAGATGATATTTATGAGAAAAGAGAGGCGATTAAAGAGGTTAAGACGCTTAAATCATTCATTAACAAATATGAGAAGGCTATTTCACTGTAAGCGGACATTCTATAAATATTTATTAAAAAGGGGTTGACAAAATGAAATTATCGTATATTCTATGGTTTATAGTAAGTGCAATAAATTTTTATATGTTTTTAATTTTATGTTTATCATTCTAAAAAGGGGCTTAAAATGTTATTAAAAAAGATCGGTAATAATATGAATGAAATTTTATTAAATAATGGTGATCAAGTATTAATCAGTTATGAAACGCCAGTGGCGTGTATAAAAGAGGGTGAATTATATTATACTAATAAAAAATGGTCTCAAACGACTACAAAGCATATTAATAAGTGGTTTAAATTAAAAGGGTGGATTCTATCAAACCCAATTCATGAAGATCAAAGCTTTTTTAATAACTTAATCAAAGGGGTTTAATCATGATAAATACTAATATTAATTTTATGGGTTTTTATAACTCAATTCATTCTGATAATGTTGATCACGCTATTGAATGCTATTTTAGTGATGAGGACGGGAATTTTAATTATGATGATGTTGAAGATCAAATTGAATATGATGTCATTCATAACAATTACATGGAGTTTTTTTGTAATAAGTTTGAAGAGTGGGTCAAAAATAAGTACCCTTTGACGCCGTCTTTTTGTAATTTAAAGCTAATAAGCCCTAAATTTTACAATTATTCAACCGATGTTATTAATTGTGAAATGCAGGAATCCGATGTTATATCTATGATTAACTTTTTTAAAGACGATCAAGAGTTTTTATCATTCTTAAAAGATAGAACCAAGTCTTACGATGGTTATATATCTTTTTACACTTTCGAGAGTGCATTATCAAACAAAGACGATATTCTATCGGATTATATTTTAGAATTTTTAGTTCGAAAATTCGAGTTTGACGGCTTTGAATTGGATAATTATGAATTCATGAACTAACTAGTTTAATCTTAAAAAGCCTTGTTATAGGGCTTTTTAGGGCTTAAATTAAGTCATATTTTAATTTTATTGGGGGTTATATGTATCAATCTATTAATGAATATCAATTTAGAGACGCTTTTCGATCAATGGGGCGTGGTGATCAATTCACCTATGAGGGTTTAAATATCCTCTTTAATTGGTTAGAACAATATGAGGTGGATACTGGCGAAAGGGTGGAACTTGATGTTATCTCTTTATGTTGCGACTTTTCAGAGGATAGTGAAGACATAATTAGGGGGTCTTATGCTGACATGATGGACGAGGGCGAAGACATAGAGGACTTTTTAAATGATAACTCTTTGGTTATAGGTTCGCATGAAATGGACGGCGTGAAGTATTTTATTTACCAGCAATTTTAAGGGGGTAATGATGGACTTAAACGAGGGCTTTAGCACGAAGTATTTATTATTTAAAGCAACATATCAAAGCATGCTATATAAACTTATTAAACAAAAAGAGAGGGCTATAAAATGAACACTTATACAATAGAAAATGAAACGTGTATGGAATGCGACAAAAAGGGCGAAATGGTTTATAACGACTCTATAACAGCTATACATTGTCAAGCGTGTGGTACATGGTTTGATACTAACGGGGATATAATGCTAGATTCTGAAATCACTGAGGAAATATTAAAATGATTGAAATATTATATAAAAATTACCTTATAAATAATAGCTATAGTTTTTCAGGTAAAACAATGTATTACAATGTATGGAAACTGGACGAAGAGGGAAGCCCCTTTGATGTTTGGGGAGATTCTTTTAGATCTATTAAGCAAGCTAAAAACTTTATAAACATGGAGGTTACAAAATGAAAACTTTATATCATATCGAATCAGAAGTAGAAATAGACTTATCGCTTTTAGATGATGACGACATTATCGAGGAAGCTAACGAAAGGCAGTTATGCGTTTATGATGATGAGATGATGGCTATCTTTGAAAGTATATACCACGCAAAGGCTAATAATCAATGCTATGCTGAACTAGTTAATAAACTTATCGACAAAACTTTAGGGAGGATTTTATAATGTTAGCAATTCAAAGTATTGAGGATTTAAAAAATCATTGTGATGAGGAACCTTATAACGAATTTTATTTAAAATTAAATGGGGGTTGTAGGTCAACGAAAACCATTCAATATTTTAAAGATAACGATTATTGGTATATTTTAAATCATATTGATGACAGCGTTTCAGAGTATGAATCAACGCAGGACTTTAAGCAAAATGAACGCTTAATTTTCGAGGCTATGACTAAAAACGCATTCTTTAAAGATGGGGATTAAAAATGAAATCATTCAAAGCAAGGATTTACTATAATGGTTATTATGATATGAACATAGACGCACCCACGGAAGCACACGCACGAGACATTATCGAAGATATTGCACTTGATTATTCAGAAGATGTAAAGCTTTCTTATGATTTTGCAGATATTGACGAGATAGAGGTGTATAAACATGCTTGATAATGATGAACTAGACGACAGCACAGAATACTGTATTTATTGTTATGAAAAGAAGTATAGAAGCGGGTGCTGTGGTGAGAATCATTTCATGACAGGTAAACAAATAAAAGAAAATGAAAAGGATAAACAATGAAAACACGAGTTGAAATTGATCTAAAGACCATAAATCTATGGACGCTATTTGATGAACTAGAGGAAAGAAAAATCTATGTCACTAATGAAAACAATTTTAAAATAATTGAGCTTATGTATTCTATAAAATATGAAGATAACAACGCAAACATAGATAAACTTTTAAATAAACTTTTTAAATCTACTTTAGGGGTTAGTTTATGATATTAGATGTTGAACACGCAAACGCAGACCTAAATTGTATGGCTATGGCATTGTACGCAGAGGGTCATACAGCTAGTGATAAATCTAAAGAGAAAATTGCACAAGTGATATTAAATAGATTTAGAGAAGGTCATTTTGGAACTAATATTTGTGAGATTGTTTACAGTAATAAAAACGGATCATGGCAGTTTAATGGTGTAGAGGATATAGTAAAAGGTAATCACGAATTTCCAACGCTTGAAGACATGCTTAAAAGTAAACTTATAGCTCACAGGGTTTATTTTCACAAGATAGCTCCACCCCTCCCCTCGCACGTGTTATATTTTCATGATACAAGCATTAAAAATCCATTCAAACGAAAGCCCTATTGTAAGACTGACAATCTTATTTTCTATTAAAATCAAGGAGTTATACTATGGTTGCACTTATTATTGTTTTTGTGATAGGCTTTGGAATCGGTTATGTATTAGGAAACCGAGATTATAAAAAAGAAACTTATTTTGGAGATTATTAAATGAATAGTTTTAAAAAGTATCACATGGAAATATGTTTTTGGATTATGGCAGTATGTAGTATCACAGACACATTAACTAACATTGTAAAAGGATTATCATGAACTTATTTGAAGAACAAGCTAAAAAAGATATTGAAGAATATAAAACTAAACAAACTTATGTTGTATACGCAGAAGAAATTACAAAGAAGTCAGTTGTAGTTGAAGCGTCTAATATTACAGATGCTTATTTAAAAGCTATTAAAACACCTAAAGGATTATTTAGAGAAGAAGGCTATAAATCTTTTCATGTATTAGCTAGTGATATTAAAAGAATTGTGGTATAATGTTATTGGAGGATTAACTTTTTAATAGAAAGAAACTTATGAGATGTATTGCATGTAATGCTCTTTTATCTGATTATGAGGCTACACGGAAATCAGAATTAACGGGTGAATATGTAGATTTATGCAATCATTGTTATGTCGCAGTAAAAAGTGACATAGTAACAATTGAAAGAGAAGATTTAGCAACACCTGAAAACATGGAAGAAGATTGGGAAGACATTGAAGACATAAAAGATTGGAGTATAAATGAAAACACCTGATGCTTGGATGTATGAAGAGTGGGACAGTAATGGAAAGTTAAGAGCTAGTCATGTATATACCTTTTTACCTAGTGATTTAAAACAATCAATGAAGTTAAAAGATGTTCACCATGCAGAACTTACCCCTATGTATAAAGAAGAGAAGTTTAAGCAAGTGTTTAATAAAGATAATAAGTTTGACAGTAAAAAACTAACAGAGGCATTTTGTGGACTTTAGTCATGCAATCATAGATGACAATGGTGACATTATACGAAAGTATAGATGGAGTGCTAAAGAAGCTAAATGGCATAAAGATCAAGGTAAAACTGTCATTAAGTTAGAAGTAAAAGTAGTTAAGATAAATCAGTATCAACAAGCATTGGAGTTTGTCGGTGAGTCACTTTATTAAACATGAGAGATGTCCTAAATGCAGTCGCATGGGTAATGACAGGTCAGGTAATAACTTAGCTGTATATTCTGATAGTCATAAACACTGTTTTGCGTGTGGGTATTATGTTCGAGGTGATATTGTTGAAGCTTATAAACAAAAACAGGAGGTAAAAAAAGATGCTATATCTTATTTTGTTCGTAGTAATCATTTTAATCCTAAGGGATTAATTTATTTAAAGAAATATGGTCTTACAGATAAAGAAATACATGATAATTACTTTTGGTGTGATGATGGATTTTTAGTTTTTAATGGTGGTAAGTACCAAAACGCTAGGAATTTCAATGCAGTAGGTGTGAAATATATATCAAGAGGGTTGATTCGTGGTAATGAAAAGATATTTTTGCAGAATATGCAAAAAGATAATGTAGTTGTTGCAGAAGATGCAATTTCAGCAATAAAGATAGCTAGGACATGTAATAGTGTTCCTATACATAACTCTATAATACCCCTAGAACTCATTTTAAGGCTATCTAAGCAGTTTAAAAACCTTTTTATATGGCTAGATAGGGATAAAGCAAAAGAATCGTTTAAAGAGGCTAAGAAAGCGGAAATTTACTTTGATAAGGTAAATATCATATGGTCTGAGAAAGACCCTAAAGAGTATAGTGATATTGAGATTAAAAATTATTTAGAAAAGGATTGACATTTATTATGATTGAAACTATAATATTAAATTATATATTAAATAATAATATATATAATAGATATATTAATAATATTATAATAACTAACAAGGAACTTGTCAAGTTATTTTATTGTATTAAAGCATTACATGAACAAGAGTCTAAAGATTACACAGTAGATGATCTTGAGTTAAAGTTTTATGGTGACTACCCATATCTTAAAGATGTTGAGAAAGAAGCTTATACAGCTATCTTTGAGAAGCTTCGTAAGGTGGATACAGACCCAGCTCGTATTGAGGAGTATCTTGGAAAGCTAAGGGAAGCATCCTTTGCTCAACAGATTGCTCACTTGTCTCTAGAAGTTACAGAGGGTCGTAAAGACTTTCAAGACATCTTAGACCATGTGTCTAAAGTGGATATTAATAAACCAATGTCTGAGGAGTTTGAGTTTGTCTCTACTCGGCTGTCACAGATTTATCAGAACCAAGTTAAGACCAAGGGTCTTCGTTGGAGAATGAAGTGTCTTAACCTATCGTTAGGTTCTCTTCGTAAGGGTGACTTTGGATTTGTCTTTGCAAGACCTGAGACTGGTAAAACTACATTCTTGGCTAGTGAAGTGATGTATATGCTAGAGCAAGCAGAACGGCCTGTTCTTTGGATTAACAATGAGGAACAGGGTGGTAAGGTAATGCTACGATGTATGCAAGCATTCTTTGGCTTTGGTACACCTCAGTTGATTTCTGATATCGAGGGTAATGGTAAGAGGTTTTATCAATACACAGATAACAAGTTTAAGCTATTCGATCAAGCTATCATCCACAAGAATGAGATTGAAAGATTGTGTGAGTCCATTAAGCCTAGCCTCATTATCATTGATCAGATTGATAAGATCAGAGGGTTTGAGCAAGACCGTAATGACTTGATGTTAGGTAGTCTATACCAGTGGGCTCGTGAGTTGGCTAAAGAATATGCTCCTATCATTGCAGTGTGTCAAGCAGGGGGTGAGGGTGAAGGTGTTCGTTGGTTAGACATGGGTCATGTGGCTAATGCTAAGACATCTAAACAAGCAGAGGCCGACTGGATTCTTGGTATCGGTAAATCAAACGATGAAGGCATGGAATATATCCGCTATTTAAACATCAGTAAGAATAAGTTGGTCGGTGATGAAGATACTCTTCCTGATAGACGACATGGAAGAATGGAAGTTTTAATTCGTCCTGACATTGCTAGATATGAGGACATTTAATGAAACATTTTAAAAAAGTAGGTGAATTTAATCCTGAATTAATTAAAAAAGAACTTGAAGCTACTCCATTATGGAACTGGCTTAATTTAAGGAGAATGGCTTACCAATCACAACACAATTATGTTGATGATATTGTTTTAAGATTTCAACCTGTTCAAGGTAAGTTTATTATGTCTGACTTTATGGATAGTGAAGAAATGGCCGATTACTTTGTTCAGAACTATTTACCCTATACTATGAATTTTATTAACACATTGACAAATGGAAAGAAAATTGGTAGAATAGTAATAGCTAAATTAAAAGCAGGTGGTATAATTAATGATCATATTGATGAAGGTGATTATCATAAAAATTATTTGAGATATCATTTAGTAATTGACACAAACGATAAAGTAATATTTACTTGTGAAGATGAAAAACAATTTATGCCTCAAGGCACAATATGGTGGTTTAATAACCGAGTGACTCATAATGTCTATAATGATGGTGATACAGATAGAACTCACATTGTGGTGGACATTAGAAAATGAACGAACTTATATTAGATGTAGAAACAACGATTAGTAGTAAAGGCAATCCATTTGATGAGAGGAATAAACTTTGTTATGTTGGACTCTATAATAATACTATTTGTGACTTGGTTGATATTGATTACAGTGGAACTCCTTACCGAGAACGACTTGCCTCTATACAAGGACGGATTGATAGCCACTCTATTCTTGTTGGCTTTAACATTAAATTTGATTTGCACTGGATAAGAAACTATGGAATCAATTTTATGGATAAGCGTATTTGGGACTGTCAGTTGGTACATTTCATACTTACGAACCAACAACATCCCTATCCAAGTCTTAATAGTGTCGCTGAGTACTATGGTTTGGGTAGTAAGCTTGATGTTGTGTCTACTGAGTATTGGAGCAACAATATTGACACCCCTGACGTACCTAAAGACATTCTTGAGCAGTATTTAAAACAAGACTTAGAACTTACTTATCAAGTGTATTTGAAGCAGAAAGAAGAAGTAGATAAACTTCCTGAAGCTAGACAAAGATTAATCAGTTTACACAATCAGGACTTATTAATATTAGAGGAGATGGAATATAATGGATTACTCTTTGATGAAAGCAAGAGCTTGGAGCTTGCAGAAGAATTGGATAAGAAAATTAAAGGTATTGACTTTGAACTCGCTAAAGCTTGTTCTATTGACGGCTTTAATTTTAATAGTAAAGATCATCTTAGCACTTTACTATATGGTGGACGCTTGGTTATACCTAAAAAAGAAATCATTGGCAATTATAAAACGGGTGAAAGAAAAGGGCAAGAAAAAGAAGGATGGGTGGACTATACCCATGACCTTCCTAGATTAATAGAACCATTAAAAGGGAGTGAATTAAAAAAAGATGGATACTTTAGCACAGACGAACAAACTCTCAGAAGTCTCAAAGGTACAAAGGAGAGTAAAGAAATTATTAAGCTCATACTTGAAAGGAATGTCTTGGAAAAGCGTAAAGGAACTTACTATATCGGACTCCCAGAGTTACGAGCTACTCAAGGTTGGATTCAAGGCAGATTATACGGTCAACTCAATCAATGTGTCGTTAGAACAGGTCGTTTATCTTCCTCGAAGCCGAATTTACAAAACTTCGACTCGGAAATAAAAGAGTTATTCTATAGTAGATATGGAGGATAATTATGAGTAGCAGTAGTGGTAGACTAAATGGTTTAAAAGTAGTTAGAGAACATCAATCAGATTCTTATGAACATATTGAAGAAGTAATTAAAAGAGAAGCTTTAAAAGTAGAAGAAGCACAGCAAGGTTGGTTAGTACAAGCTAAGAATAAAAGCTTTTATTGGATAACACCTTATAAATTATGGAAACCAAAAGGACAAAGAGGTAAAAATTGGTATCATTATAAAACAATAGAAGATTTATTTGAAAGATATTTGAATGTTGATAGAGATGCTAGATTTAAAAAGGAGACTAATATGAAAGTAGTAAAGCCAGCAATTAAGAAACGAGATGGAACAATTGTAAAAGCAAAGAACAAAGACCAAAGCCACGCTGATATTGGTGTATCTGGTCAACATGGATTTATATTGTCAGATGGAACATTTGCTGATAGAGAGAAAGCTGCTGATGTAGCAAGAGAAGCAGGACAAGTAACAAGTGTTAAGAAACTTCATAGCCATCATTTAAGAAAGGGAAAGAAATGAGTGACGATTTAACAACAGAAGAATATTATGCAGAAGAACAGCAAGCACAAGAAGAAGCTTATTACTTTCACACTATTAAAGAGTTTGAAGCAATTACTAAAGCCTTTGGTGCTAATCATGTTGTTCAAGATTTAGATAAAGAAACACTTGTACGACTTAAGACAGAGTTAAATAAGTTTAAGTTTACAGGTGAAGCTTAATGCTTATTCAGGGGGATGCTTCAGCTTTAGAGTGGCGATGTGCTGCTTTTTTGAGTCAAGACCCAGTAGCATTAGAGGAGATAAAGAACAATGTCGACCAACACACTGATAATCAAGATCGTTTTGGTTTGCCTAGCCGTCTTATTGCTAAGACATTTGTTTTCCGTCTTATTTATGGAGGATCAGCTTACTCCTACGCTAATGATGCTAACTTTGCTGATGTAAGTAAGTCAGAGAAATTCTGGCAGAAAGTTATAGATGAATTTTACACAAAGTATAAAGGATTACATAAGTGGCATACTAAACTTATGCAAGAAGCAACAACGACAGGAATGGTCAAGTTACCCACGGGGAGAGTCTATCAATATAAGTCCGAGGATAGACGAGGCGAGAAAGTGTGGCCTCGTACCACAATTCTCAACTACCCAGTACAAGGATTAGGGGCTGACTTGATGTCAATAGCTAGAGTATCTTTACATAACCGAATGAGGAAACTTAACTATGAAAATGCGAAACTTGTCAATACGGTTCATGATAGTATTATCATTGATTGTGATGATAGTCATACTGATATTTTAGCTAAAATGATGTTAGATGTGTTTGAGGATGTACCTAGCAACTTTAAGAAATTGTTTGGTACTGAGTTTAATTTACCTATGAAGGCAGAAGTACAGGTAGGTAAAAACTGGAAAAATATGGAGGTGTGGAATGGCTAGAAAAGTAACATTAGATGTGATTAGTATTAAAGATAATAAAGATGGTTCTTGTGATGTTAGGATAGATGCTAATGATGAAGGTAAAAGACTTCTCATGGAAGCAGGATTTATAAAAATATTAACAGACTTTATGGATAAAGAAAAAAATAAGTTATCATGGTGGGAACGATTTAAACTAGCTTGGAGGACAGCAAAATAATGGCTAAATATAAATTAAAAATGCAAGAAGGTGACTTTGTAAATACATTAGAATTTGAAGCTGATGGATTAGAAGATGTAGTAGCTAATATGGAAATCTTTTTAAAAGGGAATGGTTTTTTCTTTGATGGTATATTAGATGTACATACAGGAACACCAGAAACAAATGCTATGCACGGAACTATGGTTAAAATGCAATATAGAGAAAGAGATTTTGATGACATCATCACCGATAGCGATCAATTAGATATGGAAATCAAAGATGATCCTATTTAGCCCTTATAGAATTAATGGAAAGCTCTTATTAAAACGCTTTCGCAAGGTGCGTGGTTCAGATAAGCGTAAAAGAATAGATCAAGAAATAAGAAAGTTAAGAAAAATGTGGTGGCATTTTAAAACAAGATGGGATAGTTGACATTTTGTGTATTTGTGGTATAATATTATAGTAACAATAGAAAAGGAGAAAGTATGTTAATTACATTAGTAGATGTTTCAACCCCGCAGGTCACTAAGACTGCTAAGGGTCAATATCAAGCAATTGAGGTAAGTTATAAAAACGAGCAAGGTCAGATTCAAGGTAAGAAACTTATGTCTTTTAGTAACCCTACAGTCTTTAAGGCTATTCAGGAGTTTGCTAAAGGGGATGTTCTTAGCGTTGAAGCTAGTAAAGATGATCAAGGCTATTGGCAATGGAAGTCTGTACAAAAGTCTGATGGTACAGAACCTGTTAAAACTTCAGCACCTGCAGCATCTGGTGGTCGAGTTACAGGAAGTAATTATGAAACACCTGAAGAAAGAGCTAAACGACAAGTTTATATTGTTCGTCAAAGTTCAATCTCAAGTGCTATTGACTTACTTAAATCCAATGGTAATGATGTAAAAGTAGAGAATGTACTATCAGTCGCTAAGCAATTAGAAGCTTTTGTGTTTGGTAACGAATCTTCTGATACACCTAGCTAATGACAACGGCACTTTTAGATGGTGATATATTTGCATTTAGAGTAGCTTGTACTACAGAGAATGATGCTGATGGTATTGCCATCTATCGTGTTAATGAAATGATTGAACAGTGTTTGGCTGAGGTGGATGCAGATGAGTATAAAATATTCTTAACCTCCAAAGATAATTTCCGTAAAAAGATTTATCCTGAATATAAAGCTAATCGTAAAACTCCACCCCCTAAACATTTAATATTTTTAAAGGATTATTTAATCAATGATTGGAATGCTATTGAAGCACATGGAATGGAAGCTGATGACTATTTGGCTATACATCAGAATGACGATACTGTCATTTGCTCTATCGACAAGGATCTATTACAAGTTGCTGGTAAACACTATAACTTTGTCAAGAAACAAGCAAGTGAAGTGGAAGAATTTGAAGGGCTAAAAAGATTTTATTTACAACTTTTAACAGGTGATAATTCAGATAACATCAAAGGTATTGAAGGAATTGGACCTGTTAAGGGAAGTAAAGCTCTTATGTTTTGTGAGACAGAAAAAGAAATGTTTGATGTGGTTCGTGGTATGTACAACAATGATGACTGGTTATTAATGAATGGCCGTTGTCTATGGATATTAAGAAGTCTAGATGATGACTGGACTAAACACTATGAAAGGTTACTAAATGAGCAAAGGTAATTCACCAGCATTCCCATGTCAAGATAATAAGAAGCAAATCTGGACAGGTATGAACCTTAGGGACTACTTTGCATTGGAAGCTATGAGTGCCATTATAGAGTCTGCTGCTATGGTTAAATTAGATGAAGTTCCTAAAAAAGCTTACAAATTAGCTGATATGATGCTTGAAGAACGTGAGAACTACAAGTAATGGATTGGACTGAAGGAAGACGAAAATCATTTATAACAAGTGTATTAAGAAGTGGTTATCGAAGATGGCCTCCCAAATATGAAACCCTTAAACAAGCACAGTCAGGAAAGAAAGAGAATGCAAAGACTAAACGAATTGCAATGCACTACACATGCAATTCCTGTAAAGAAGACTACCCTGCTAAAGAAGTTCAAGTTGATCATATTGAACCTGTTGTCGATTCTAAGGGGTTTAGTACTTGGGATCTATTTATTGAGAGGTTGTATTGTGAAAAAGAAAACCTCCAAGTCTTATGTAAATCGTGCCATTCAGAGAAAACATTAATAGAAAAGAAAGAGAGAACAGGTGCAAGTAAAAAGCCTAAAGCAAGTAGAAAACGATAAGTTTGATCTTATCTTAGAAGTTAATGAAGAAGAGGCTAATTTCTTTACACAAATAGCTCTAGACTACCTTGTAAACACTATAAGAATTATTAGAGAGAATAAAGACGCTGACAGAGATATACTTAGTCAAATACCTGATGAGGAGTTTATTAGGGCATGAGTAGGAATGAAATAACTGGAGATCGACTTATAAACAAAACCCTTACTAAAGAAGGCGAAGAGAATTGGGATATGATATTTGGTAAGAAGGTAGAGAGTCCTTGTATTAGTGTTTGTAAATTAATTAATGAGGTATGTAAAGGTTGTAAAAGAACTACCGAAGAAGTAACAGAATGGTATAATTATAGTAATAAACAAAAACAACAAGTACTAGATAGAATTAAGGAGTTAAAATGAGTAAAATATTATTATTAGATATTGAAATGGCTCCGAATGTAGCACATGTATGGGGTATTTGGGATCAGAACATTGGTATCAATCAACTAAGAGAAAGTTCTTATGTCATGTGTTTTGCTGCAAAATGGCTAGGTGATAAAAAGATGATGTTTGACTCTGTTAAAAAGAGTGGTGACAAGAAAATGTTAGCTGGCATACATAAGCTTCTTGACGAAGCGGATGCGGTCATCCACTATAATGGGAAGCGGTTTGATATACCATCACTTAATAAAGAGTTTTTATTGCATGGTATGTTTCCTCCAGCACCTTTTAAAGAGATTGACTTATTGACAGTTGCTAAAGGTAGATTTAGATTTGTATCTAATAAACTAGACTATGTAGCACAGTCATTAGGTTTAGGTAAGAAAACAGAGCACAGTGGTCATGAGTTATGGGTACAATGTATGGCAGGTGTTCCAAAAGCATGGAAGCTTATGGAGGAGTATAATAAGAATGACGTAATCCTTTTAGAAGCCGTGTATGAACGCTTTAAGCCATGGATTAAGAATCATCTTAATCACAATATTATTGATGGTACTACTGAATGTTGTCCTACATGTAAGTCTTCTAACATACAAAAAAGAGGCTTTAACATTACAACAACAAGTAAGTATCAAAGATATCAATGTAGAGCCTGTGGTAATTGGTTTAGAGATGGTACAAATCTTAAACCTAAAGG
>JGI24890J29729_1000520_pt1 | contig 23419 bp, 17 predicted proteins | sample FreactcultureFD7_FD_29729 | JGI IMG/M metagenome (IMG submission 29729)
GATTTTCCTCAAAGACGCTTTAGTATTCTTAATTTCTGGATTGGCCCTATTGAACAATTTGAAAGCTTTGCATGGTTTCACTTTGGCCTGGATAGCTCCGGTACACTCGCAGACTTTATATTCTTCGGGATGATCCTGATGATGCTGGTATACATGATCTCGAAATATGTACAGATCAGAAAATTGGAATATTTATATTATGCGGCATACACTTTTTTCTTCGTGTCATTCTTTTTACTGAAGATCATTGAATCCATCGACACGCCATTTTACTTTACAACCCCAGCGCTTCACTCCCTTGCGTACATAGAATTGCAACTGCTGGCCTATTGGATGTATTATTTGTTTATCCAACAGTATCTGAATATGAAAGTGGTATTTCCCAGAGCCCACAGGTTGATCAATATTATCATTCTGTTCATAATAGGATATATTGTATTGGAACTGGTCATGCATTTCATACCGGAAATGCTCATGCTGCGCTGGCAGTTTTGGGATATCGCCAGGATATCACTGGCAGTAACCGGCCTTGCCCTTACTATTTCCTTTGCATTCATTGGTAACAAGCTCAGCTACTACCTGGTTGCCGGCGGTTCGGCGTTGGCTTTTTTCGGGATGTTGTCGATGCTCTTTTCTCTCTATCCGGAATGGATCGTTGACTGGCCTTCATTCCTTAGCAATGGGCTCAGTTATTTTGAAATCGGTATTTTGATTGAACTACTATTTTTCGCTTTGGGGCTCGGGCATAAAAACAAGATGGATGAAATTGAAAAAGTAGAAGCAAAAGAAGCCCTTAAGCATGCCGAAGAACGCCAGCATATAAAACATCTGCGCGTGTTGTCCGAAGTTCAGGAGCAGGAACGAAGCCGTTTCGCCAGAGATCTGCATGATGGGCTTGGCGGCATGCTCTGGGGAATAAAGTTATCATTGTCGAATATAAAAGGCAACATGGTCCTTACCGGTGATCAGGTTCCTGTATTCGAGCGATCGCTGGATATGCTTGACAACTCCATTACGGAACTTAGACGGGTGGCCCATAATCTTATGCCGGAAGCCCTGGTAAAATTCGGATTGTCTGCAGCCCTTAAAGATTTCTGCGATTTCATTAACGACTCGAAAGTAATTTCCGTTACGTATCAAAAGGTGGGCGATGAAAAAAGACTGGATATTTCTGTGGAGGTAGTGCTCTATCGCATCATCAATGAACTCGTCAACAATGCACTTCGCCATTCTTCAGCAAGTGAATTGCTCATTCAGTTAAATTATGATGATTCATTTCTTATGTTGACAGTGGAAGATAACGGTACAGGTTTTGACAAAGAAATTCTGAATAACACCACCGGATCGGGGTGGCCTAATATCAAATCCAGAATAGAATATCTAAAAGGATCGTTGGATGTTGAAACCGGTCTTGGCAACGGCACCTCCGTTTCCATAACAATTCCGGTATGATAAAGAAGGTGTTTCGTCGTAGGCTCCGTAGTTGAGATTATAAAAATCAGCAGCCAATATTTCTTCCAACCTATAATTCATTCATGCTCTCTTCTTCTTAAGCTTGTCACTAGCTCTTTTAAATGTCCGTTCGCGTACAGGTAATTGTTCGGATCGTTCGCAACTGTACATTTTTTAATAAAACATTAAGAATGTTATTTGTTCTGTGTTTTTGTAAAGTGTTAATTATCAACAGGATATTCTATCTCGTATAAAATTTTATTTTTTTATAAGGCTTTTGAATGATTTCATAACCTTCATTTTCTTTAGCCGTTAAGCACACTGTCAGTACTATTAAGCTTGGCCAGGCATTAATGCTGTTGCGATAAAACTAATATGCTATAGCAGGCATCTACTATTTAAAACATACTAACAACCATATTTAACTATAACGATTATGAAGATCAAGAAAATCATTATGCTTTGTGCTGTCCTTGTTGTGACGCTTTGCTCTTTAACTTCTCTGTCTGCCCAAACCCGACGTGATGAAAGAAGAGTTCCTGAAGATCAAATTCCAATTGCTATTCGTAACTCATTTCAACAGGAGTTTAGCCTGGACGACCAAACTAAGAAAGGTTTTTGGTCCATCTATTTTGAACAACAGGATGTGAACAGCAGAAAAGTATTAACACCCCTCGCCTACATTTATCATGCTAAAAGACAAGGTGAGAAGATAGAGATAAGGTACGACGCCGTTGGCAAGCTTGAGAGTGCCAAGGGCCTTACTAAAAAGGACACGCAAACAAGCGGCACACATTAATCTCATCAACCAAAAAACAAGCGCCATTGTACAAGACTCTTGTTTTTTTTTAAGATTGCTTGTCGTGATACTTCCATAAATTAAAATCTTTACAAGTGACCGTGCTTTTCAAAGATTGAGGCAACTAAAAATTAGTTGAGAGGAGCTTATATTATTTATGGTAAATCCTACTTTGTCAAGTTTCGCTATTTTCTATATCAGCAATGCAGCAAAGAGCTTGTTTTGTAGCCAGGGAGTTATCCGTTAAAAGTTAATAGTTCGATTATTGAATCCATACTTCCGGCTGTCTAAAACTGAATAAAGTCATACTAAGAATATGTCTCCTATTAATGGTTAACTATTAACGAATAACTTCTTTCAGTGAAAAATGATCCCTTGCGACTTCGTAAAATAGCAACAAGTTAAACATGACAAAGTAGGATTAAATGTGCGTTGCAGTCCACGCCAGTAATTCTGCACCTGGTAAAAATAATAACTGTGCCAAAACCGTTCCGATAAACCTGGCGATCGTCATGTATACTATATATTTTCTGAATGTTGCTTCCGAACATTTTCCCAATGTTACATCGTCTGTCATCGATGACAGGTGCGGATCAATAAAAGCAAACATGAGAATAGTAGCAAAGCCGTTAATAAACGCCGACAGATTACTTGCTGTCGTCCTGTAATCAGGGTTCAAATAAGAGGCATATACTGCCGATAGAACTCCTATCGTCAGAATGGCGACTGCAACAGTATTCAAAATGAAAATCCGCCAAGGAAATTCGTCATTAAATTTTATTTGAGCTATATTTTCCCTGGCCGGTAAAGCAAGGTTATCTCGGATATACAAAATTCCATTTTTTGAAAACCCATGCAGCACTAATTTTCCCATGGATTTGTGGACACTGAAATTAATGACTGCCTTTGACAAAACCCGTTGAAAGGTTGGAATAAGAACTGCACCGATAATAGTTGCTATGGAGCATGATAGAATAATCAGCCTAAAAATATTTGCGTTGTCGGATACCCCGATTTTTATGTCATTTTCAACTGTCTTCGCCAGAAGCGGAGCCTGAAATCCATTTGCCGTTCTGGATACCAGGACCAGAATGTTAAACAAAGCAAATGAAATAGCTATTCGTCCTGTACGGACACCTACAATTCTTACGGAGTATGAAAGTGTTGTGATCAGGTTGATCACAACCGTTAAAATTATCACGATCGCTATTTGCGTAGTCATCTACGGTAATGTTTTTGATGTCTGAATATTTCAATCAAGATACAACATTCAATCTTTCTTCCCTTAAACACGCTATCCCTGAAATTTAAAGCCACAGAAAGTGGGCTGCTAATCAACCGGTAACACTAGTGAGATATATACAAAATTTCTTATTTTTATCCTTTATACAACCTGACAAACATGTTCATTACAAAGATCAGAAGAAAGGAATCGGGAATTTTGCTCTATGGAATAACGCCACCGAAATCACAAACAACACCGGAAAAGGTGGGTGAAATAGCGGCGAAAACATTGGATACACTTTGTTCCTTAGACATCGACGCGCTGATCGTTTATGACGTACAAGATGAATCTGCCAGAACATCCGAAGAAAGACCATTCCCTTTTGCCAGTGCACTCGATCCGTTCGACTATGCCAGCCAGTATTTACAGCAGCTTGCTGTTCCTAAAATAATTTATCGCCCGGCCGGGAAATTTACAAAAGAGGAGTTATCGCAATGGCTTCAGGGCTTGAAGGCACATGGTTTTTACCCGGTATTTGTAGGCATACCGGCGCCCGATTACATCGTTAAAACAAGTCTTGCGGAAGCCTATTCCATCTGGCGAGAACACCACAGCGACCATTCTGTGATAGGCGCTGTTACAATTCCGGAAAGACATGTTGTTTTAAAAGACGAAGACATCAGGATACTGGATAAAGTGGAGTCGGGAATCTCTTATTTCATTTCGCAATGTATTTTTAATGTTCAATACACAAAACAAGTATTGAGCGATCTGATCATTACGTGTAAAAATAAAAAACAGGAACTGCCCACCGTAATTTTCACCCTTACCATCTGCGGTTCCGTCAAGACACTTCATTTCATGGAATGGCTTGGCATTCATGTTCCCGAGGATATAAAAGAAGAACTCAAGGTAAGTAACGACCCCGCTGGCCGATCGGTAGAGATCGCTACGGACATTGCTAAAGATCTCATTCAGTATTGTCAGGAAAGATCCATTCCCTTTGGATTTAATATTGAAAGTGTTGCCACCCGGAAAGAAGAAGTCAACGCATCGCTCGAACTATTACACACTATTCGCGAATTATTAACGTTAAATGGGCTACGTCACGAGGTAAAAAAACATCAACTGGTTAACTAAAGAGCCAGCATTCAGCTGTTCTGCCATTGGATTGTTAGCGCCGGTTGGGCATCAACTTTTTGGTTAATATGCGGATGGCAGGCATCCTTGTTATTTCAGAGCATCTTTTTGTCAATTAAATCAAAAACAGAATATTTATGTTTATCGAATTGATGCGTCAAAACCGCATCAATTATTTTCTTTACGCCCTTTATGTAGGCATTATGACCCAGCACTTTTGTTTCGATTGTTACTTCATCAAACCCGTTTTCAATTACAATTTTATGATATGCATGCTTATCCAAGTACTCCAGTGGAATTCTGATCTTATTTAATTGAATATCAATTTCCCGTATTGATTCAATTTTGTCTTCAGAAAATTTCAGAGACCGTGCAAAACTAATCGCTGTTCCAGGAACAGACTTCTTTGAAAATTGATGTGATTCGGTAATGGAGATTTTATCATTTTCAAAGTAATTTCCGAAAAGTCTTATGATGTTCATTATTTTTAATAATAGAACAGCAGTATTCGGACAGACAATAAGGGTGAAATCAGGATCAAGTTTCTCTGTTTCAAGCCCGGTTGAAAGCTCGATGAATACAGAATCAGTTCTTCTACAAAACTCTACGCATTCCCATAATTGCCTTCCTGAGCCTGCATGCACAATGATTGCCCTTTCATTCAGGCTTTGGTATCCGGGCTCCCATTTCAGCAGTTCGCAAGAACGAAATGATAAATCAGATGACAATATTGCATTTGCTAGCTTGCCTGAACCAACGACATATATTTTCATTTTATAGATTGGAAAGAGACTACAGTTAACGTCAATATCAGGTATAGGTTTCGGAACACTATTCGTACTATAATCCTTTCGTTGGTCTAAAAAAGGCGATCCAAAATCATAGTTCCTAAAATAACATCCTTCTCCCGCATCCGGTAGGATTGGTGAACCGTCATTATTACCGGAACTACGGTAATAGAAATTGTTTTGCAGAGGCTCGTCAAATAAAAAGGTTGTTTCTCGCATTTGAAACAACCTCCTTAATTCGTTACCGGAAGAAATTAGTTGATCAGCATCTTTACCATTTCCGATTTTTCATTTTTAATAATTCTTATCATGTATACACCCTTTGGATAACCCGTCATGTCTATCGCTGTTGTGTGTGAACCTTTCGTAAGGCTGGCGTTTAGCAATACGTCGTTAGTTTTTTTACCCAGGAGATCAAATGTGGAAATGCTCACGTGCGAATCATCTGCGAGCCAGTAGGCCAGCGTTGCACTTCCTGTGCTGGGGTTGGGGATTAATCGCAATAATTGATTCTGAGGTTCAATTTCCTGTTCGTTAACCGGCTGTGCTTTTCGCGCCTGGACTATCGTCCCGACATCTTCACACTCGTTTATCGTACCATCAATCATGAGCTTGATGGCATGTGACGAAGAAGGATCTATCATGAATTTCGAAGTAGGAAAAAAGCGCACCTCGTATCCTGAGGATAGTACAATGTCTGCTGAACTTGCTGTAGCCATTGAATTAGAAACATCCAATAAAATTCCGAACGACTGGCTCACCAGGGATGAATTGGAGTTTATACTTTTTAGCTTGACAACACCCGGCGTAAAATGTGAGATTATGTTGCTGCTGAATACCTGAAGTTCTGTCATGCCAAAAGTATTGCCGGAACCCGCATGGCACATTAAGGTGTTTCTTTGATAGTAAACAGCCTTGCAATTGGCGTCACCGTAACTTTCTGCGCCTACGCATTCTGCATCACAATGTGATGCCCCTAAAAGATGCCCGATCTCGTGGGCTATTACCGTCATACTTAATACGTTAGTTAAACAATAAGCAGCGTCCTTTATATACATACCTCCGATTTGATATGCTGCGCCAGAAAGATCTTCAAACGTATTATTGGTAAACAGTATATAAAAATCATAAATGGAGTTGCTCGAATGGGTATCATGAATGTCCTTCATCTTCGTAAAGAACGCATTGGATGTTACATCCACAATTCCAAAATAGGGATCATTATCAGGGGTATCATAAATTTTAATAGTATTGATAACGAATCTGATAGCAAAGACGCTTTCATACATAGCACTGGCTTCCTTCATTACCTGTCTTATAGAAGTTTCGATGGACGCTTTATCCGATCCGTGAGCGGAATAGTAATTGTAATCTACATCAATATTCGCGTACAGTGTATAGCAGTCGCCAACAATTTTTTCTCGTTCAGGTTCGGTGGAATGAAATGCGGTAGCAGAAGAAAAGTATCCGATGATGATAATAATAAGCAGAACGGTAAATCTGTAATTCATGATTTAGTATTTACGGGTGATCACTTTGAATCAAGCGCTGCCTTTATCATGCGGTTCTCCGTTTTCAGTTCCTGAATTTCCTGCTCAAGAATCTGTAGACGTTTAATTTCTTTATTGACATCAATAAGATAAAGCGTAAGCTCCTCAACTTTTTTTAGCAGTGTAGCATTCATCTCGCCCATGTTCAATCCATTATCCTGAATTTCTTTTACCGAAGGAACTTCAGGCAGGTGGTTATTCTCTTTTACATACTGTTCAACTTCTTCCAGTGTTTTTACTTTGTACGTATTGGCAAAAACATAATCAGGCCAATTACTTACATTTTGAATCCAGATCTCATCTGCCAATATCCTTCCAATAACCGAAAGACGGAAGTTTGTACCAAGCTTATTGGTCCCGATCCCTACATTGCCATTCAGAATAATTCCGCCAGTAGCCGATAAGGCCCCGGTCTCATTTTCTAATTTTCCTAATACTATTTTATCCGTCCATACGTGCACTCCATTGTTACCGGTTTTATCCTCCAGGTGTAGGCCATTGCCACCGAAGGCAGGAAAAAAAGAATAATGAAGTGCGTATTGATTACCGTTGTTGTTTCCGAAATTAATACCAACATCCCCCTGGTTACTTGGTGACGTGTTCTTAAGGGTTATGTACGGGCCATTCGGATTATCAAGTTCCAGTAATGTTGAAGGCGACGTAGTTCCTATGCCTACCGCGCCGTACTTGCTAACCGTTAATACATCGCCCGTTGTATAATAATGCCCGGACATATTCAGACGCCAGTCACCACTTGTTGTGAGATAATGCATTGCCTGGAAGGCAACATTACTCGTACTATAGCCATATCCGGATTGACCTGTACTGTTCGATACGCCTACGCTTACCTTATCTGTTGTGCTGCTTCCCTGCACCTGAATCCTGGTATTGCTGGGAGAAACAACGTGCAGGTCCGCGGCAGGGGTCATTGTTCCTATACCAACATAACCATCTTTCAATATGGTAAAATGATCATTCTTATTACTGTTTAAGCGCCAGTCACCATTCGGTGTAACATAGTGCCACGTATCATTGGCCAGGTTGTTGGACTGGTATCCATAACCCGGCGTGCCGGTAGGGGAAGTGTTTGATACATAGACACCGTTCCAGCTTGCATTACTGCTTTCAATGTGCAATTGTTCTGCTGTTTTACTGGTTCCTATAAGGCTTACTTTACCGGTGGCGGGATATGTATTTTGGGCCTGGACAGTATAACCAGAAATAAAGGATACAATAAAAAGTACAAGACAACTAATTTTGCCAATACTTTTTTGCAAATGTGTTTTTACGATGAGGGTTTGTCTCATATTGTTTAGGGTTAAGGCTGAATAACGCTGAAATAAAGTCACGTAAATCTTTCATAGCTGATGGTATAAACTTCAACGCCCTTTAGTAATATAAAACAGTCGTTTTGGTTTGATTTCATGTTGGCAGTTATTAAGTGTATTTTTTTAAAAGGATATCCGGTTTAAACTAATTTTCTTGATATCCAGGTAAAGGAGGCAGAACATAAGTGCACGACGTGGAAACTACCGTACTCCCCAGATAATTTTTTAGTTGTTGCAACTGTGCCGCTGTCAGGGCTGGATTATTGCACAATGTTAGTTGTCTCAGAACAGCCTTCAACGTTGTTGAAAAAAGGGGATTTAAAGTTGTCAGTGAATTATTGTGCAGCAGTAAATATTGTAGGTTTGGCAGGTTGCCTAATGGTGACACATCGCTTATATTGTTATTGTACAAATACAAGAATTGTAATTTCGTGAGGTTCTTTAACGGACTTATATCCCATGCCAAGGTGTTATAAGAAAGATCCAGCTTCGTCATTTTAGTCAGTGTGGCAAGGCCGGCTATCGATGTGATTTGATTGCCGTTCAATTGCAGCCACGTAAGGTTCGTGAGCTTTGACAAAGGGCTTACGTCACTGATCTGGTTACTCGTTAATCCCAGCGCATACACTTGTGTCAATTTTGCCAGTGGTGTCAGATCACTTATACGGTTAATTGCCAAATTCAGTGTTTTTAGGCTGGTTAGATTGCTAAGCGGTGTCAGATCGATTATGTTACAATCCGTTAAACTTGCCTCAGTTATATATCGTAAATACTGAATTTCACTAATGTCTTTGTTCTCGGGCGATTTTAAAGTTATCGACTTTACGCGATCGAGATCCGTCAGCAATAACGGATATGAGCCGTCAACTTTAAGGTTAAAACGCACAGCATTTTCCAAATCTTCATTTTCAAAATCCAGAGGCACCACAAACTCTTGACCAACCCATTGCACATTGTCTGTATTGATCACTGTCCAGCAAGATTGTGTCGTCACTTGTTGATTTTCCTGTATTCCGTCAGATTGTGTAATGGTTGTTATGAACCGCATATTAAAATATTTCTGTCGCTGTATCCCCGGTACATCCGTGGTAGCAAAGAGGGCTACTCCATACGGATATAATGACTGTGTCGTGCTTGGGTCTACAGCGTACGACCATTGGATTGCTTTGTCATTAAGAGTAGGATCATTAGCCGAAACAAGATCCGAGCAATGTACTTCAATGCGATAGTTCAGACCGGAAGGAAATGATTTGTTTATATTCCAATACACCAATTTACCGATGGGTGTACAGCCAGACACAGAAATTAACTGCGAGACGTAAAAGTTGCCGGATGTCGCCAGTAAAGTGTTGTCATCTTCATTTACCAGATAAATTTTAATTGCACCGGTAGCAGCCTTTCCAGCGGATAAGCGTATGGAGATCTGGTTAATCGTGGAGAAGAAAATAGTGGATGGCAGCCGGGTATCCGGATGCGCTTTTTCAAATTCCTGATCGTTATAAACCATTAAAGGTTCATCTTCTTGTTGTTGTTCTTTCGAAGGTTTTACATCCTGGGTTTCCCGGCATGAAAACAAATATGCCATCAGCAGTAATAGAACTAACGTACTCGTCGTGTTTCGGATTTTCATGTGTTTATAATTATGTGTAGGATTAATTTAGGTCAGAAGATCAGACAATATTTTATGCTTACTCTTTATGATCATCGCACATCACCGTTAAAATTTCTGAATAGAAAACTATCAAAGATACTCCTGTGTATTTTTTTATTGCACGATGTAGTGCGTACTCGCGGTATTTATCGATGAATCGATTATTGAATGGGGATCAAAAAAGAGAATCTATTTAGTAGTCGTAGTATAATAGAAGGTTAACTGTGCTGGTTCTATTATTAAGTGTATGATCTTATAAAATTGTTTTATTTCTGAAAATTTCGTTTAACATTCTGCACTCTATCTCCGGACAGCTATTTCTATAAATAACATGCTGAGAACGAGCCGTAATTACAATTAATAAAGCTTCCACGGCGTCTCTAAAAATGTTGATAAACATATAGCCTGCTAACTATTCTTCTTCACCATACGACAACATGAGAAATTTATTTTCTCAATAAAAATGGTGATCTTGAAAAAGATTATGACTTTATCAATAAGGAGGCCGGGAAACTTCAGAAATTAATGTCAAGATGCCACCCGTTATCATTTTCAGAAGGTTTTATATTCGACGGGATATAAAAATATCACTCCTTATAAAATTTCAGGTTCGTCGTTCCGCTTTTAATAAGATATAATCCAACCGGGAAGGATGAAAGATTAAAACTGATTCCGGTATTGCGTCTAACAACTTCAGTGATTTTCATGTTCATACCCATTGCATTGAAGATGGAAATATTCCGGATATCATCTTGCGTGCCATCCACGAATAGCCAATCACTCACCGGGTTAGGGTAAAAATGGATTCCGGATTCATCTGATGATATCAGCCTTACTTCGCGAACTGGCGAATATTCGTGCCTTCCATCAAGATCAGCCTGATCAAGTCTGTAGTAGTTCACCCCAGCTTCCACCGCCACGTCTGCTGTTTTATACTGTTGCAATGAAACAGAATTTCCGGCAGCTTTTAATCGCCCGATAACGTTCCATTCCTTTCCATCATTGGAGCGCTGAACCTCAAAGTAATCGCTATTTCTTTCAGACGAAGTTATCCACTCAAGTTCTACAACTCCTTTATCTGAAACATAAGCCTCAAAGTTTACAAGTGTAACCGGTAAAACCGATCCGGTGGTAATAAAGGTAGCCATGTCTGCTACATATGTGCCGGCTGTTGTTGAATTGAATACTGCACTGGCCGAACCAGCGGCCAGGTTATTTTTGAATTCAATCAGATTACTATTCGCAGCAGAAATAGAAGTGAAAGTGGCTCCCGCATTGATCGTGCCGGCAGTGCCGCCAATGGCCCCGCCGTAGATCAACTCGTTGGAGTAAAGTGTGGTAACAGAACCACTATTGAATGTGCTCGAGGCAATAGCTGTACCGCTTGTAACCGATTTCTGATCCAGTGGATTTGTAGTTTTGATACCCGAAAATTCACTGATATAGATCTGGCTGAACTTAAGCCCTCCTGTGTTAATGGGTGCACCCGTAAGGGTAGCCGTTACGGTTATAGCTCCTGCCCCACCCGTAATGTTAAAGGCGTACCACAATTCAGAACGAAAGTTAGCTCCATTCCAATTGGTAGGACCGTTGATGCGGCTGTAGGTATTAAGTTTAGTATCGGTGATGGACGACACATTTATCGTTTGGCCTGAATAGGATAAATGTACTACAATCAAATTTCCAGTTGTACTGGCAGCGCCAAAGGTTGACGTGATCGTAGTGGAATTGGTAGGGTTCAGAAAGTTTGTGGTCGTTCGGACATGAATACCCTGCCCTGAGGAGAGCCCGTAACATACCAATACAAAAATAGTTGTGAGGAGGGTCTTAGGCTCTCTCTTACTCATTGGTGAATGTTACGCCTAATGACGCAAGATACAAATAAGAAAGCAGAACTTAAAAGTAACGAACATCCGGCGGGTGGATTAAACGAAAATAAAACCAGAAATTTAAATCTCATAAGACCAGGCCAGGAAGCAGATCTTGAAAGGTTTACAGGATAGGTTGATAGATAAATAAAATTACGCAAGCTGAAAAAACCTGAATAGGTGAGCCACATGTTATGTTGCAGCGGTATGGTGTGAAAACCACTGGCGCTGGTCACGGGCATTATAAAAATATCTTATATCAGATTTCTACCAGTTAAGAATGTAATGGTGCTTTCAAAGTCTTCAAGTTTAGTGCTGAAAGCAATCTCCTTTCGTATACGTTCAATGCTTCCTGTTGCCAGGCTTAAAATATTATTGAATTCATTTTCGAGATTCTCAGCAGCATTGTTAAAATTATCGCATTTCCAGAGGATTTTGGTAATTCTTTCGACGACGTCAGCTTGTTTGATGTTTCCTGGCATTTTTTTCGATATTCGATTGATACACAGGTATAAACGGGGGAATTGAAATAAAATCATCCATTGGCGCGTAGGCCCGTTCAACAACGTCTTATCACGATATAATCGCTTATTACGATGTCCGTCACAGGCATAATCCTGGTTGAGCAGTGTTATAGGTTGATAACGCGCACCTGTAGATAAGATTCATGGTTAAAATTGCATTACTTCCAATCCGTATTGGTAGCTCTATATTTCAACCTGTCCGTGATTTGTTGTTCTAATAAACCGAGCATATTCGGATCGCACCACACTTTCGACAAAGCAGTACCGTTATCGGTACAGGCATAGTCCGTCAGGTTTTCAGCCTCCATAATTTTTTTCTTGCCCGTGTCTCCTTTCATTTGAATTGCCCGGAAGGTTGCTCTATACTTTCCGGGTTTTACATCAAAACTTAGTTTTCCATTAAACTTTCCTGTCTGGATAATAGCCGGCACGGAAGTCTGGGCAACTTTGAATTTTCTAAAGTCGACTGTCAGATAAATAAGATCGGCAGTCACTGTTCCATCACTTGCCTGTACATTGCCGATTGTCGGCAGGGTCTTTAAGAATTCAACCAACTTATCTACAGTAATAGAATCCTGGTTGAATACTTTTTGATAAACGACTTCTGCGTCCATAATTTTGAAACTTCCATATTGGATTGTTTGTGCTTGTAACGAAAACGAAACCAGCATTAAAAGTACATAGAACAAATTTTTCATAGAAGCCTGAATTTAGTAATCAATCATTTCAACACGCACATGAAGGTAAGGTAATTATTTGTCAAACTAAAAATATCATCCTATGGACAACAACTGTGTCTTGGTAGTGTCTTCTTAGCGAAGAAATTTATACTCGCCGATCGCATTCGTTTTTATTATTAAGTCTAAAAAATTCAGAATTTTATTTCAACGTTGATCATTTTCCGGATACTGATGTTGGCGTTGGAAGAAAGTAGGTTGGTGCGCCAGCGGCAGCTGGAATTTGCCAGACTTCCGAAACAACCTTTCAGCGCTATTTCAAGATAAAATGATGCATGTACTATTTAGCTATAAAGTTGTACTCCCATCGGATTTTTAATATTTATTTTTAATAAATATTAATGCTGTTCGGCAGCTAAACGAAATTAATAAACCCCCTACAATTATGTTCAAAAATCCATTTTCTTTTGAAGGTCGAATCCGAAGAACGGAATACGGCATAACGTTCATTATTTATATTATTATGTATGTCGTACAAACGGCCATTATAGCATCCAGCGGTGCCGGAGCGCTGATCGGTTTTCTCATCATCGTTCCATTATTATGGTTCGTTTGGGCACAGGGAGCAAAAAGATGCCACGATGTTGGCAGAAGCGGATGGTTCCAGATTATTCCTCTTTACTTTTTCGTTTTACTTTTTCAGGAAGGCGAGGCGGGAATTAATTCCTATGGCGCTAATCCGAAAGATCCCAATGCTCGACAGTATATTGAGTTGGATTCAGAAACATTGGACGGGCACTTGAGAAGAGAATGAGCAAATCCACTCGAATAAAAATCGTAACCACAAATATTCTATTTACGAGCGTCAGAGGCTTCCGGCAAGAAAAGCCGATGGAAGTTGAGATATCAACAAATCCGATCTTTCAACCCACGGCTTGAACGATCGGATTGTTTTTGCAAAGGATTAAAACACCAGGCGCCTGCTGCTCAACGATAAATTATTTTTTAAAACAGGAAAGCGCTATTCAAGCAGAACTTTCTTTGTTACATTTTTTGTATCTGTTTTAATTTGCAGGAAATAAAATCCTTTTAGTATGCTGTTCACAGGAATGACAGCGCCTTCTTCATTTTGAAATGAACCGTTCAAAATCTTCCTCCCCTGAATATCAAACAGTAAGAACGTTGAAAGACCTGGTTCGGAGACTTCAATGCGCAGCACATTTGAAGCCGGGATTGGAAATACGGCAATCGTGGGTTCAACGGACGGCTTCAGACCGAGTATTGGTCCTACATAAAAAGACCGGTTCACATCGGCAGCCGGTTTGTACGTACCATTGCCAGCCTGCGATGCCCGCACCGTTACGGTACCTATGTCGCCGGTAAGTGTAAGGGTATTTCCACTGACAGTAGCGGGGCCGGAAACAATCGAGAAAGAAACGGGTAATGCAGACGAGGCTGTGGCGACTAACGGAAACGGCACATCGTTTGGTAACTTATTAGGAATGGGATCGAAGGTGATGCCCTGTGTCGTTGGATCATAGAGCCAAAGCGCCCAATGATTTGTGTCATTATTGGCCACAAAGAAAAGTAAATTATTAACCACTGTAAGCTGAGTAGGTTGCGCCGATAAAGGACCCGACTTAAGATCACTTACTAGAACGGTTCCATCGGCTGTGCCATCGCTTCTCCAGAGTTCAATGCCATGCGTCCCATCATTGGCAGAAAAATAAATATTGTTTCCGATCGCGACAATCGCTGAAGGAGACGAATCATGGGAACCCGCATTGATATCTTTAACGAGAAAAGTACCGGCCGATGTGCCGTCGCTTCTCCAAAGCTCATTGCCGTGAACACCGTCATTTAAAGAGAAGTAAAAGATGTTATTAAGCGTTCCCAAAGGACTGGCCAATGAACTGGTAGCTCCGGCATTGATATCCTTTATAAGTTGCGTACCGGAAAGTGTTCCGTCACTTTTCCAGAGTTCAAAGCCATGCACGCCATCGTCAGCGGATAGGTAAATTAAGTTATTCGTAGCGCCTATAATGTTTACATACTGACCTGTGCCTCCTCCCGGATGAATATCTTTCACCAGTACAGTGCCTCCCGAGGTGCCGTCGCTGGCCCATAACTCGGGGCCGTTTACACCATCGTCGCCAATGAGGAAGAGCTTTGAATTAAAGGCGATCAACTGGGAGAAAACAGATAACGAAAAATTAGTGACGGGAACAGTACCACCTGCTGTGCCATCACTTTTCCAGGGCTGAAAACTTGATAAGAAGTACAATGTATTATTAACCTTCGTAGGATTAGACAGAAAGTCAAGTCCCGTTGGCGTAACATCTTTTACAAGTGTGGTTCCACTTTGGGTGCCATCGCTTTTCCAAAGTTCAACATCTGGTGAACCGTTTGAATCATTTTCATTCACTAAAAAATAAACCGTGCTGCCAATATTGGTAAATGAAAAAAGGCCACCGGAAGGAGATGCGCTGGGTAATCCCGGGTTGACATCTTTTACCAGTACTGTACCCGCATCGGTGCCATCGCTTTTCCATATCTCCTGACCGTGCGTTCCATCATCCGCCGTAAATAAAAGTTTTCCGTTGAAATTGAATAGTTCATTTACGTTGGAGTTTCCGGTTCCTGGCTGAATATCTTTTACGAGAACAGTTCCACCATCCGTGCCATCACTTGTCCACAATTCCTGGCCATGGGTTTCGTCAAAGCTGGAGAAGTATAATTTTGTATTAATCGCGGTAAGCTTTTGAGGAATATTACTGGATAAAGTATTGATGTCTTTGATAAGCGTTGTTTGCACTCCATCTGTCTTCCACAACTCACTGCTGTGGATGCCATCATCCGCTGCAAAATAAATCATTCTATCCTGCACCTTCGCAGAAGATGGATTGGAGCTTGCTGGCCCGTTATTGATATCCTGTACTAACACCGTTCCGGCGGCTGTGCCATCGCTTTTCCAGAGTTCATTTCCAACGGTGGTCGTGAAAGCGTTAAAATAAAAATTATTGTTAAGCTGGGTAAGAAATAAAATAGAAGAAACGGAGGCAGGACCAACGTCAGTCACGGCCATTGTACCGGCTGAAGTACCGTCACTCTTCCATAAGGATTGGTGATGCACGCCATCATCGGCAGAAAAATATAGCAGATCATTTGCCACAAATAACCTCTTTACGCCAGCAACACTGGGGTTGAGCCCAAATGTATTGTCGCCCGAATTTCCAATTCCCGGATTAATATCTTTTAATAATGACGTTCCGGCACTCGTTCCGTCTGACTTCCAGATCTCACTTCCATTTACGGGATCAATGGCCCTGAAATAAATAGCATCCTTATAAAACGTGAAGTAACTAGGATTCGAAGCTGCCGTTCCCGGATTTATATCTTTGATAAGCATCGTTCCCACATCGGTACCATCACTTATCCATGGCTCCGCTCCATGTACATTATCCGTAGTAAGTACGAAGCAGAGTTTATTACCGACAGAAATTTTATTAACCAGCAAGGAAGAAGTGATCCCTGGTGTCATATCTTTTAGAAAAACAGTTCCCGCTGCCGTGCCATCACTTTTCCAAAGTTCATTGCCATGTACACCGTCATCGGCTTCAAAAATCAGGGTGCCATTGATATTGAAAATGGAATTGAAAAAATAGGGAGCTGTAAACGATGCAGCCGATCCGGGTTGAATATCTTTGACCAACGTTGTCCCATCCGTGGTGCCATCACTTCGCCACAACTCTTTTCCATGCACGCCGTCGTCGGCAGAAAAATATATATTCGTACCCATTACAACGAAATCAATAGGAGACGAACTACTTCCTGGGTTTATATCCTTGACGAGAACAGTACCGTTGGCGGTCCCATCGCTCTTCCAAAGCTCTACTCCGCTTACTCCGTCGTTGGCAGAGAAATAAACAATGCCGTTGATGCTTACCAGATTCTGTGGAGCAGAAGTTAATGGTCCGGGATTGATATCCTTTACCATTGTTGTACCACTTGCACTTCCATCACTTTTCCAAAGTTCTACGCCGAAATCGGGATCTGAAGCGATGAAGAAAAGTATGCCGTTACCGTTCACTAACTGTGATGGACTCGAGCCCACATTTTGAGGGATGGAAGAATTCACATCTTTTACCAACTGTGGCTGGGCAATACTCTGAAAAGAAACTATGAATACAAGGATTATTGTATAAATAAGGGTTTGCAGAATAGACGAATTGGATACGATATTTTTCATGTCAAACAAGGTTTTAATTCAGAGGTCAGGTAACCGTACGCGTTCAGTTGTAAATATACACCCAATCGGTGTTTAAACATCAATAATCTTAAGAGCATGAAGAGGAGAAATCATTCAGAAAGGAGGAATTTCATTTCAAAGCATCAAAATTCCGTTTTTTGAAAGGACATGTTGTTAAAGTATGGTTGGTACTGTTCCTTTTATTGATAATAACCAAAATGCGATGCATAAAGTGTATAAAAAATCAGCGTGCTTATTGGTACGGATAGCCGTAATCTTTTTTTTGTAAACAATGAAAGGCCTGATCTTCCTTCTTGGGACGATCAGGTCTTTCATTTAAATTAGTACATGTAGTAAGTATTAGTGTGTCACAACAAGGCTGTCATAATTGCTGAAGACGGCCACACGTGTGGCCAGCTAATAGTTTGTATCGTTGTGAAACCAACTTGATTGCGATAAAGCCCTCCATCTATTAATAAATATATGTAAGGAGAGAATTGACCGGAATAGAATTTATCGCTAACCACAGCTTGGGTTTTGGTCCAGTCAATAACCGGGATCGACGTCCACGGGTGATAAGAAATAGAACCTTGGCTAAAGGAGATCATTCCGTCCGGAATGCCAAATCCCTTGTTGATAAAATAGCATTGATCGGTAAAAAGTACATCTGTCGCAAGGCCTCCTTGCATTCCTCTCAAATAGCCGCTAGCAAAAGTCTTTCTTGTTCCAAAAGAAAGATCTGACTGATTTGTACATACAAAGGAATTTATAAGTGAACTCAAACCTAAAGGTAACGAAAGTGGACGATCAATAACCGTCAAGCCGTTTTTACCAAGATAAGTGCTAGCACACATATACTTGGTTCCTTTCCAGGGTGAGCTGGTTTCTCCATTGTCACTGATCGTCCACCAGGAGCCATCAGCAACATTTATTCCCCATAACCAATCGTCTTGCATGGCATAGAGAGAATGAGAATCATAAAACGCGTTTGTCAATGTTTGTGTACCGCTCCAGCCGGCAGTGAGTCCCCACCAACCACCAGTAGTGGTTGCTGCATACAGCACATCAAATTGAATTATATATAAAACACCACCGGCCGAGGTTATTTGGCTGGAGCCGGCCCAACTGCTTGATATTACATAGTTCTGTCCCGAAGAAGTTTTATTTGCAGCAAATATGTAATCCCCATTAATGATATACATATAATCAGTGGGGGTAAACTGGATCTTGGCCGAAGCCTGTGTTTTTAAAACATCTTTGTTAAGGAGATCGGCATGCCTGAGTCCTACACTATGGGACAAACCCTCCAGGGCTTTCGTGTATACCTGATCGGCAACCTGTGCTGAATAGTCAAGATTGACCCTGATAGTTGAACCTACAACTCCCTTCGCAGCAAATTCTGAAGCTATTTCTAAATCTTCGGTAAGTTCACCTTTATCATCTTGTATATGGATATCCGCTTGTTCAGAAGTAACAATTTCAAAACTAAAATGATGATTCTGGTCAGCATTCCAATTTGCAATGGCCTGGTCTATCCCACTCTTCCATGCGTTATTTGCAGTAACTGCATTGTCTAAGGCAACGGTAATGGCAGGCCTTTGCGTTAGTTTTTTTTTCTGTTTTGGCTTAACGGATAAACTTGCAGCCATCTGGTTTTTAGAAAAATAAATATCACCTTCGGCGAGGTAATAGCTTCCCTTGTCTTGTATGCTGTTGGCATCGAATCCTAAATTTTTGATGTCTTCGAGTACCGATGATGCCGATTGATTACCTGATTGAACCGATGAAGGTTTTACATCAGCCTTTTCCTGACATGACTGAACCATAGCCACAGCAAGAACCGTGGCAAAGCTTAACACTAATTTCCTACCGTTGATTTTCATAATCGATCAATTAAATAGTTTGACTTTTTTTTGTTGTACAATCTTTAAAAGTATTCAATTGATTTTCCTGTGAAGGAGAAGAATCATTCAGAAAGGAGGAATTTTCTCTTTGAAAAAAGAATTAGAAGAAAAATTTCAGGTGTGGCATATCCAGTCTTGAAATAAAAAAAATAAAAAAATGCAGACGTTTTTTATTTAACGGTCGCTATTACTTTATTATCGTATGGAGGAATTGTCTTATCGGTAATACAAGGAGACTCTGCAGGGGAAGAACAGGATTTTAGTATTTAAAATATATTAAATTGAAAATATATTCTCGTGAGCATAGTCAATCAGCATCCACGAGTAAACCAGAAGTGCACTGAAGGGCTTGGAACAGCGAAGGACAATCACAACCAATCGACGAATCTAAATCCTGCAATGTAACTTTTTTGCAGCCATCCAATTCTAACAAGAACAATTCAATTAAGGATGACCTTAAGCAAGTTTTTTTTTACAATCTAATTACAATCTAAAATTAACGTTAACACAAAATGAAAATCACAAAAAAAACATCTCGCATGAAACTGAGATTCTCCGATGGAGATTTTTCGAGTTTAAAGAAAACGTTTGGGATATTAACCCTCGCGTTCGCAAGTTTTACAATTCATTCCTGTAATGAGAAAGAAACAGCTCCGGCGGCGGTCTCAAAGTCCGCTAATCAACCCGATAAAGTTTATCAGCAAATTTTAAATTTGGGTTTTTCAAAAGAAAGCATACAGGACGCCGGTGCCGATTATCTTGTACAGGGCGATATGATCTTTCACAAAAATAAAAATTATAGTAACGCAGCCAGTTTAAGTACTGGCAGGATACAACAACGTGTAGGAGGTTCTTTTATACCTTTCGGAGCTGACCGTATTAAAGTCAGGATAAAACAAGGGATGGCCGGCTTTACTACAACAATCCAACAAGCCATGGATGATTGGAATTCACTTCAATCAAGTGTTTACCTGGTTCGGGAAACTGCCAGCGACGCAGCTATCCTTGATGCTAACATTGGCCTTACTATTACAAATGGCAGCTTTCCTATTCCGGATGGCACAGGGGCGGAAAGTGCCTATATCCAAGGTGAAATTCCTTTTGATGGTGGCACCGGACGTTTTATTTCAGCAAACCAGCCACGACTTGCGGGTGGATTCAACAGCGGCATAACCTTGACTATGGTAAGGTCTATGATGGTTCACGCTATCGGACATACACTGGGATTTTTCCATACCGATGATTTATCCGCAACGATCGTTCCCGGATCTCCTGTAACCGATGGAGGCTCTGTAATGAATGGCGGTGACATGCGGAGAAATTGGAATGGCTTTTCAAGTGCCGATGTAGCGGCAACCCTTCACCGTTTTCCTGCTCCAAAATTATTTACAGCCATTAACAGGTTGTATTCAATAGCTTCCCTGACCGCTCCTACGCAAGGCTCTTTGGCAAATCGTTGGATTCAAATGGGTGACACGAATTGGGCCGGAACAACGGCCATGACAACAATAGGAAATAACCTTTACATACTTGAAAATGGAACACTACATCGTGTCGATCGTTATTCTGGTAACTACACAGTCATCGGCGCTCCAGGAGATTTTGGCAGTAATCCGTTAGGAATGGCAACAGCCGGTGATGGATTTCTGTATATCATAAGCCCGGGAGGTTGCTTGTACCAAGTTGATCCTGATACGGATGCAACTATCAGGGTCGGCTGCGGTTGGCAAGGAGCACAATTTATGGCAGGAGGTACAAATAGTGCAACATCGGCCCACGAGCTTTTCATTTTACGAAATGGAACATTATATAGTGTTAACCCAACAAACAACTTTCGCGTCGCGATAAATTCCTGGAATGCTGCTACTGCAATGACCTACGGTAATGGCCGCGTCTTTATTGTCAACGGCGGAGCGTTGCAGTGGACTGACGCCACCGGTGCCCTGTCCGGCTTTATAAACACAAGCTCCACTACGGTCGCCTACAGTGAAGGCCAAGTCTTCGTAATTGATGGAAACACATTGTTTTCAATTCCGGATTTTGCCATCGGCGGTGGAAGAGATGTGAATGTCTTTACACAAAGAAGTCTGGCTGGAGAGTGGCCTGGGGTTACCGCCACAACAAGCTTTTGATATGAATAATTAACTAAAAAATTAACTTTTAAAAAAGAGACTGTCACTAAACGACAGTCTCTTTTATTTTCACATCTCCGTGATCGTAAAAGTTTACACGAATAGGTCTAAATTCATATTTCTATTTTTTTGCAATAGTTATTTCGTCTACAATTTTTACAACTCAAAATGTTGAAGCCTGAAGCTTATCAGTTAACAATTTATATTTTATATCCAGTCCAGTTTATCCACCGTCATTTCAGTTTGTTTCGTTCCTGTGTGGAGCGTTTCCTTCGGTTCAAAAAGCAGGTTAAAAACTATTTCACCATTGGTGCGGGGGCGGTGTTCAACGCCTTTTGGCACGATCAATATCTCACCTTCTTTCACCTCCACGGTTCTTCCATCGCTGAAGTCCATTAAAAGCGTTCCTTTGAAAACCATAAAGAGTTCGTCTTCGTGCTCATGGCTGTGCCAAACAAATTCATCTTTAAGCTTACAAAGTTTTACATATTGGCCATTTAATTCTCCGATGATATGAGGAGTCCATTGCTTTTCAAACAATGAAAATTTCTCCAGGATGTTGATGGATTGAATTGGCAACATAGCGCTTTAGTTAAATTGTTTACCCCTATTAATTAATATGAAATTAATGCAAATCATGGATTTAATTTCCTTTCCAGAAAACAAAATAGTACTTTAACTGGTACCAAAACCAACCCCTAACCTATGAAATCATTAAAACTATTATTCTTCCTCCTCGTCTGTTATACGGCTTCCGCGCAAATTAATAAAGGAGCGATTATCTCTGTATTCGGAGATCGCAACTTGTCTGACAATCCTTTGGATACAAAAATCTATGAGAAGCTGATGAAAGACACTGCTTTTAACCTGACTCCCATTGTAAATAAATTTGACAAGGCCATTCGCGAAAAATTCATTCCCCAGTTTCCTTTTTCCTTTCTTTCAAAGGATGAAGTTATCAATGCGCCGGGATATGCAGACTTGAAGAATCTTACCCGCTGGGCCAAGGATACCTGGTACACAACACCGGCTGACGGATATGTTCCGATCGCCGCATTCGGAATAACCGATGACACCGATGCCATCAAAAAATCATTTGAAGTAGTACAAAACGGAGTGGATGGCGTAATGATCGCCTACGTAAACTTTAACATTTATGATGGCGGCGGCTTCGGACCAATGGCAAAGAAAAAAATATACGCCTACGTCAATCTTAAGATCTTCAATAAAGACGGCAAGCGCATATTCAAACTAAAAGAGAGAGCATCCTCCGATGAAGGCGTTTTGGCCGTAGGTGGAATCATTACCGACCTCGGCAAATTAAAACCGATGATCGAATCTTCAGCCAACAATTTATTGAAAGACATGGACAGTAAGCTTGCCAAATCATTGGCTAAAATGGCTAAGCAGATGGATAAATATAATAGTGATTAGTTAGCCTGCCGGCTAACTGGTTTCGAAGGGGCTGCCTCAAAAGCGCAGCCTCTCTTTTTCTGATCCTAGCCAAGCGTTACTCGTTTAGACCTGATGGCGTAACTTGCACCATGATCTTGCGCTGTCTTCGCAGAGTTTCTCGAGGGCTCGAGACTGCTATTTCAATAACCCTTTAAAAAAAGGGACCAGTTCGTCAGCGAGTATGGCATGGTCTTCAACACTCGGATGGTCTGTACATCCCCTGCCTTTCATGGGTTTAAAAAAGTATACGGCAACAGGTTTGTCTGAAGGATGCAAAGCATTGATGTTTTGCTTTACAGCGGTGAGACAATTTTGTAACGTTATCATTTGGGTAGGGGCCATTATGGCACTGCTAAGCAAAGCCACTTGGGTGCCCGGATATTTTAATTTTATCAATTGCACAAATTTTATGTACGTGCTCACAAAAGAAGCGCTGTCAAACGGTAATCTTTCGTGTTTGCCGTCACCCTTACTGAAATCATTTGTTCCCAATGCAATACTGACAATGGTGGGACTGTACTTTTTAAAATCCCATGGCCGTTCACTCAAATTCTGAAAATCTGCTTTCTCATAAACTTGGGGCATGGTCGGTCCATCACTATTCCAATTGCGATACATACCGATTCCACTTACACTGCTCAATATGAAATTAGTCTTTAACACCCTGGCAACTCTTG
>JGI24890J29729_1000521_pt1 | contig 23370 bp, 28 predicted proteins | sample FreactcultureFD7_FD_29729 | JGI IMG/M metagenome (IMG submission 29729)
CAACAGTTTAGCGAATATGCGTATGTTCGTATGCGCGGTCGTCAGATGGCGTTTAAAATTGAATCTAATAGGGTCGATGTGCAGTGGCAATTAGGCGTACCTCGTATTGATATTAGACCCGACGGAAGAAGATAATGTCCACCCCAAATACTGTAGCCCCAAGGCTACCCGTTGCACCCATAGAATACGACCAGCGTTTTATGGAAGAGTTTCTTCGTATCTTGCGTTTATATTTTGCTCAATTAGATAATAATGGCCCCATCCAAGGTACTACATTAAACTTAAGCAGTATCAACCAAACGACCAATGCGCCGATTATAGGTATTCCAACACAAGCTAGTTTGGCTACTTTAAGGGTTGGGGATGTCTACTACGATACTACAGCCGGTAACGTGTTAAAGATTAAGACCTAAAGGGTATAAATAATGATAAAATCGAGCAAAATCAAAGGATAGGATATGGCTGGAATCTTAGGAAACGATAGTAGTTTAACTAGCAAGGCGCAAGAGCTTGCTAATGCTGTTGTGGGCGAAGCACAGCCAAACGAGATACCGACTGCCCAAATCCTTTTACATGATTTTCATTTACGAGGAATTCCCCCTAAAGCAGGTATTGCTGGGGCTATGCAAGAGCTACAAGCTGGGTTAAAAATGTACCGTGAGCATAATACTGTTATGGCTATTAAAAAGCTTAGTCCTGTAATAGCACAAGTGCATTTCTTTACTATGGACCCAGAACCTGTATTTGACCAGTTAGTTAAAACTTGGCTTGATAAATTACGTCAAGCTGGTGGTAAGGTAATCTATGACTCTGTGTCTGACCCCCATATTGTTAGAGCACTACATAAAGCAGGTGCACAAATCCAGCCTTCAGATATTCCTAAGTTTAAATTAAAGGCTCTAATATGAGCCAAGTCATTGAATCTACTACACAAAAAGTAGAAGCGATGCTCCCAGAATTAAAAGCAATGCCCCAAGTGGATTGCCAAGAAAAGCATTATTTTGGACCTAGTTTATACATCAAAGAAGTGACTATGCCAGCAGGTTCCATTATTATTGGAAAACCCCATAAAGTTGCGCATATGTGTGTTATGTTGCAAGGAAAAATGATTTTAGTAGCAGAAGATGGGTCGAAGAAAGAAGTTAAAGCACCACTTACCTTTGTTGGTACGCCGGGGCGTAAAGTGGCATACATACTGGAGACAACTGTTTTTCAGAATATCTATGCAACTGATGAGACTGATATTGAGAAATTAGAAAATATGTTTATTGAACAGCCTAGGCTGGAAGGAAAATAATATGGCTTTCGTTGATGTAGCTTTGGCTGTTGGTACAGCTGTCGGTGCTGATGCACTTGGTGCGGGTGCTGCCACTATGATTGGTGGTGGTCTTATGGGTGCTGGCATTGGTGGTATTGGTGCTGCCCTTACTGGTGGAAACATTGGGCAAGGTATGCTCCTTGGAGGTGGTCTAGGTGCTGGCGGTGCTGGGCTATTAGGTGCTGGTACCGCAGCTGCTCCTGCTGTTGCTGAAGCTCTTCCTGGTGTTGGCGTAGGCGGTGCTGCCCCTATTGCTACTGGCGCTGTTGCTCCTACAGGTGATGCGATTGCTGGTATGAATGCTTTAAATGGTTGGACTGGTACTAGCGCAGCTTCTACTGCCCTTCCTGATGTATCCGCTGCAGAGTTGGCTTCATATAACACCCCCGCTTTTGACCCTAATCTTGTTGCTCAAGAACCTACTAGTTTCTGGGATTCTTCAACTGGAAAAATGATTAAGTATGGTGGCGGTGCTTTAGCTTTAGGTTCGTTGTTAAGTGCAAATAATAAAAAGTATGGCACGCTATCTCCAAGCCAAACTACCTCAAACCCACTACCTTATAAGTCAAACTTTGGTACATACCAACCACTAGATACTTCTGTTATGCGTCAAATGGGAACACCTAGTGGCCCTTATACTGGAACTCCTTACGGTGCTCCTGGGTATGTTGGTAGTCAAGTTGGGTATGCTGAAGGTGGTATTGCTGATGCTAATCCAATGGGTAACCCAAGTGTTGGCCCTGTTGAGCAAATGTCTAGGGATAATGCACTTGGTCAAAACCAAATGTTCCCACAAGCCAATATTAATAGCCCAGCATTTTCTAGCCCAACAAACACCCCTATGGGTAGCAATATGATTGCAGCGGCGGGAGATACAAATGTGGACCCTTATACTGGCGCTGAAAAGTTTGCTGGTGGTGGTATTGCTGGCCATAGCACGTTAGGTGGATATGCAGCTGGTGGTAATCCTCGCTTATTAAAAGGTCCTGGAGATGGTATTTCGGATTCAATTCCGGCTGTTATAGGAGATAAGCAACCGGCTAGACTTGCGGATGGAGAATTTGTTCTGCCCTCTAGAATAGTATCTGAAATAGGTAATGGTTCCACAGAAGCTGGAGCTAGAAAACTTCATGCTATGATGGATAGAGTTCAAAATGCCCGTAAAAAAAGTATAGGTAAAGGCAAGTTTGCAAAAGACGGAAAAGCGGCTAAAGAATTAAATAAACTATGAGTGCACGAGGACCCCGATACGAAGCTCAACAAAAGGGCGAACGATATTATATGGCAGTAACACCATGTAAAAGGGGTCATTTGGCTTTGCGAATAACTAGTACGGGCACATGCATAGAGTGTAGAAAAATATTAACTATGCAAAGATATTATGCTAACCCAGAAAAAACTAAAAAACTAATTAAAGCTAGATACCGAGCTAATGCTGAAAAATACCGTGAACTTCGTAAACAAAACTATGCTGCAAACCCAGATAAAGAAAGAGAAGCATCTAAACTTCGTAGTAAAGAATGGCGTAAATTAAACCCTAACCATGAGGGCACAAAGCTAGTTAAACAAACTTATGCTAAGTCTAACCAAGGTAAGCTAAAAGCATACATAAATTGTGCTAAACGTAGGGCAGCTAAACTTCAACGTACACCAAAATGGCTTACTGATATTGACCACGAACGTATTGAAAACGAATATAAATTAGCTGCTTTATTAACTAAATTGTGGGGTGAACCTTGGCATGTGGACCATATAATCCCTTTGCAAGGTAAGTTTGTGTCTGGGCTTCATGTGCCTAGCAACTTAAGGGCTATAAAGGGTTCTGAAAATGTATCTAAAGCTAACAGGTTCATTCCAAAATGAGTTTAGAAGTTCGCTTAATTGGCCCTAAATGCTTAAGTGCTATGTTTCCTAGAGTACAGGGTTACATAGCTAAAGGCTTGAAAGATACAGATGATTGCACAGCAACGGATGCAAAAGAGTATCTTGAACGGGGAGATTGGCAGTTATTTGCAGTTTTTAATGAGGAAAATGAAATTAAAGGGGCGTATGTTACTACCCTTAATCAAGCTCCTACTGGTAAAATTGCAGTAATTATATCTGCTGCAGGTGATGGGCTGGCTAGTCAAGAAGTATTTAGTCAGCTGTGTGAAGTATTTAAAGTATCAGGTGCTACGAAAGTCCAAGCATTGGCTCAGGAATCGGCAGCTAGGTTATATAAACGTGTTGGCTTTAAGAATAAAGCTATATTAGTGGAGAAGACATTATGGGCGGAGTAGTTAATGCAATTTTTGGCGGCGGTGGCGGTGGCGGTGGCGGTGGTAGTAGTCAACCTGCTCCAACTTCTCAAAACCAAACAGTATCTAATATTGCGCCTTGGGCACAAGCTGGTGTCTCCGACCTGATTAATGCTGGTATGGGTCAAGTGTTTAATACTAATCCAGATGGCACTATAAATACAAACTCTATGAAAGGCTATACGCCTTTTAATGCTAATACCCCTGCAGGGCAAGAATGGGTACAAGGTGCAGCGGGTAGCGTAGCTGGATTCTCTCCACTTCAACAACAAGCTCAAGCAGCTATCGGTAATATGCAGGTTCCTGGGCAGTACAACACTGCTATGAATGCAGCTCAACAATCTGGACAAGGGTACTTAGATACTACTGGTCAAGCTATGGGGTATGGCCAAACTGGTCAAGCTGCTGGTCTAGCTGGTATGGCTCAAGGTATGAGCTACGGACAAAACGCAACAAACCCAAATGCTGTTGCTGCTTACATGAATCCGTATTTACAAAATACTTTAAACCCAGCATTGCAATTACAGAATCAACAGTTCGGTCAAATTAATGCACAGAACCAAGGCCAAGCCACTCAACAGGGTGCATTTGGTGGTGGTCGTCAAGCTGTTATGCAAGGACTAAACCAACAAAATCAAATGCTTGCACAGAACCAACTAGTTGGTAATGCGTATAACCAAGCTTACAACACAGCTAATCAGAATATGCAAAATGCTGCTAGTCTAGGTATGCAAGGCGCTGGTTTAGGTATTCAAGGTGCTAATGCGGGTCTTGCTGGTGTTGGCGCGCAACAAGCTGGCTATGGTGGTGTAGGTTCACAAGCTACTAACTTAGCTAACATTGCTGGCGCACAAACAACTACGGGTCTTGGTATTAATGCAGCTCAACAAGCTGCTGGTGCAACACAACAACAGAACCAACAGAACATCCTTAATCAAGCGATGGCTAACTACAATACTGCTCAGACTTANCCAATGACACAGTTGGCACAGTTAGAGTCTATGTATACTGGCGCTCCACAAAACATTACTTCTTCTACATACTCTGCTGCTCCTAGCACTACTTCACAGTTAGCTGGTCTTGGTACCGCTGCTATTGGCGCATCTAAGTTAATGGGTGCAACTGGTGGATTGCCTAAAGAGTTTAAAACTAAGAAGATGGCTACTGGTGGTATTGCTAGTGGTGTACCTGCCCCTAAACTAGATGCAATGCTTGGACGATTAGATGACCAACAGTTAGCTCAAAAAGCTGACCCAAAAAATAGTGACCCACAAACTGCTCAAGCAGCACTAAGCCAACAGGCTTTCCGTGCACAGATGCGTCCAGCAGGTATTGGTTCTGCATACAACTTTAATGCAGCAGGTGGTGGTATTGTGGCTTTCGCTGATGGTGGTCCTGCTGAATCCCCTTCAGACCTTAAGTCTGTATTAATGAGAGATTATCAAACCCCAATTGAAGAACGTATTTCACAAAATAAAGCACTACAACCTAATACTGACTTTGCTAAAAAATATAGTGGCATTCTAGACCAAGTTGGCTATGACATGGGCGCTGATAAATCTCAAGCTCAGGGTTTACGCTTACTTCAAGCTGGCCTAGGTATTATGGGTGGTACATCTCCATTTGCTGCAGCTAATATTGGACAGGGTTCACAAGCTGCATTGGCTGGCTATGGTGAAGATGTTAAAGACATGAAACGTCAACAGATGGACTTAGCTAAACAGCAGTTTGAACTTGGTAAGTTTGGATATAATACTGAAGCGGATATTCTTAAAGCAGATAAAGAAGACCATAAAGCGCTTCGCGACGACCTCGTTAAGATTCTTGGTTCTGAAACAGCAGCTGATGCCGCTATTCAATCTGCTAAGATTCATGCGGGCGCTACTGTTGCTGCAGCTGGTATCTCTGCTGATAAAGCAAGCGCTAAAGAAAGACAAGGTATTCAAACTGTATTTGATTCTTTGGTTGCACAAGGTTATGACCCTAAGAGTCCAATTACTAAAGATATGGCGCAGCAACAATATCTTGCGCAAACACGTCCTTACGGCGCATCTTCAATGATGTCTGCCTTGGCTACTGAAGTTGCTAAAGATGGGCAGATTAAAACACTAAATACTCAGCTACAGATTGCAAGTATGGGTGGAGATAAGGCTAAAGTTGAAGAAATTCAAAATCAAATTGCTGCTAGAACTAAAGAAATACAAACTCAATTTCAACAAACAGCCGCTTCTATGAAACCCGGTGGCGCTAACCCAGTACCTCAACCTAACCCAGTTACTGCTGGTGCAGCAGGGAATGCTGGTGCGCAATATACTTGGGACCCCAAACAAAATAAGCTAGTTCCTATCAGCCAAGTCCAACAATAGGTTAAAATAGCTTATGACCACAGTAAGCATACCTAATGTTGGGATGGTTAACTTCCCTGACGGCATGTCCCCTGAGGACATCTCTAATGCCATCCAAAATGACATACTGCCTAACTACGCTAAAGCGCAGGGGCAAGCTCCTGCACAACCAGCACCTACAGAAGAACCTAAAAGCACTGGAATAACTGGTGCTATATCCGATATTAATAGGGCGGTTACCGACGTACTTACTCCAAGTCAAGAAACTATTGGCGCTGCTAAGAAGGGCTTTGTAAATGTTAAGTCTTCTTTAGTACAAAACCAAATTGCTAGCTTAATGGAGTTGCAAGCTGCTGATAAAGAAAAGTATGGGGAACACTATGAAGGTGCCCCAGCTAGCGAATTAGATAAGATTACTGCTCGTGATAAAGCCATTGTAGATAAGATGGGGACTATTGCTGAGCAAGGTGTTGAGAAGAAAGCTATTGAAGCAGAGCATGGTGTTAACCCGCTTGTTTCTAAGTTAACTAATTTAAGACAGTCAGATGCATATAGTAACTCTGACTTTATGGATAAGCTCCAAGCTACTGGGCATGAGATTGCAAGTAACCCCAAAGATATTCCAGGGTGGATGGCTAACGTAGCCTTAGAGTCTTTGCCTTCTTCTTTAGCTATGGCGGCTACCGCATTAGCAGCTAGGTTCGGTGGGTTTAATCCTACTGTAGCTGCTGGCACTGCTGGTGCTTCCTCTGCATTTATGGAGTTTGGTGGCGAGTATGCTGACCTCCGTGCACAAGGTATGGACCACGATGAAGCTTGGCAAAAGGCTTCTGTTAAGTCTGGCGTAATTGGTTTGTTTGATGCGGCCTCTGCTGGTGCTGCAGGTAAAGCCGCTGGTCAGATTCTAAAAGATGTTGAAAAAGGCGCGCTTAAAGCCGCTGCAAAAGATACTGGTAAAGAAGTTGGTATTCAAGCACTCTATGGTATGGGCGGTGAAGCGTTAGGTTCATTTGCATCTAATCAAGCTATTGACCCTATATCTGTTATCGAAGAAGGTATTGGTGAAATTGCAGGTGCTCCTGTAGAAGCTGCTGGTACATTTAAATCTAAACAACAAGAAGCTATTGCAGCTAGAGAACCACAACCTACACCTGAAGTAGTACCTCCACAACCAGCACCAGGTCCTGTAGTACAAACCGCAGCTGGTACACCTATTCCAACAATGCCATTGGATACCGCAGTTAAAGCAACTGAAGCAAAAGCAAATGCTCCTATTCAGTCAGAAGCTAATATAGACGCACAGGTTCAAGCAAAAGCGGAAGAGCTTGGTATACCATTAGCAGATGCACAAAAATTAGTAGCAGAGGAGACACAAAGTGGAACAAAACCGAATACTGGAGTTAACGCCGGAGTTAATCAGCCAAGCATTCCTGTGCCTCAAAATGGACTTCAGCCCACCGGAGGAGTTGAGGCATCTCAACCTGCAGGATTGGCAAGCCCTGTCGGAGTTACTGGACAACCTGGAGTACGAACAGAAGCTGTGCAAACGGCTGAACCAAGTCCATTAGACCCAGAATTAAAAGCCCGTGCAGGGATGCGCCTTGAGCAGTTACTTACAGAAGTTCAACAAACAGGTAAATTAAATCTTAAAGAACTAAACAAACTTGCTAGAGAGTTGGAGATTAAACCTACTCAAAATGCCCAGTTAACAGCAGAAGCAATAGCTGAAAAACTTAATGCGGTACCTACACCTATTGAAGTGGCTCCAACTCAAACTACACAATCAACTAATGTAAGTTTAGAACCCCCTCAGCTATTAAATGTTGATGGAACCCCTATACAGGTTACACCTGCACAAGAAGCTGCCCCAGCACCACAAGCAACTAAAGGTAAACGCACTGGTCGTCCAGCTGCGGTATTAACTCCTGAAGAACAGGCTGCTAAGAAACAAGCTAAAGCTGCTCAGACTAAAGAGTGGAAAGCAACCGATAAAACACTAGCTGCAGCTAGAGCAGTGCTTGAGAATCCTGAGCCAGTTAGAGAAGACTTTCCTACGCAAGATGCGTACCTTGAGGCTGGTATGCGTCACAGGTCTGAACGTAATCAGGCACTAGATGCATTGCATGCGGTAGCTACCGGCCCACAACGTGCTGGTAAATTAGGGCAAACTGCTAAGGTAGGTTTAGACCACCCATCTATTTCTACACAGGAACGTACTAATCTTCAGCAACGAGTAGAGCTAAAAAAGAAAGCTGGTACTGGTAAACCTTCTAAGTCTCAAACAAGTGGTGAAGTTGACCCTAAATATCAAACATTTGATAACGCTACCCAGGCTATTAACTATGTAATTAACAACGGTACTCTATTTGAAAGTTTCTTAGCTAAGCGATTAAAGCCTTTTCTTAAAGGTGTTAACTTGTTTGTTATTAACTCAGCTAAAGAAGTACCCGAGAGTATCCGCACTAACTTTGAAGGTGCTAATGGTCTTTATGCAGCTACAGAATTAAATGGTCAATCCTTTAGAACTATTTACTTACGGGGTGAAGGTTTCTATAACTCTAAAGATTACCAAGGTACAAACAATACTGTCTTCTTACACGAAGCCCTACATGCTGCAGTCAATGCTCGTATTGATGAATGGAGAAGTCTATTAGACGCTGGTAAACCAATTCCACAAAAGCTTGGTGATGCTATCTATGGGCTAATGACTGTAATGCAAAATGCAAGTCGTGAGTATGCTTATCAGACTTTAACAGGTACAGCCAATATTGACCCGCGTATTGCACAACTTTTTACAAGTGAAGCTGAAGGCGGTATTCAGATTTATGACGACCTTAAAGAATTTGTTGCCTACGGCTTAACTGAAGATGCTATGCAGCAGTTTTTGTTACAGACTAAAGGCGAGATTATTCCTGAGCAGCCTGGTAGATTTAAGTCTTTATTTAATCGTTTTGTTCGTTCAATCCGTGAGCTATTTGACATGGATGAGTCACATCAATCTGGATTGCAAGATTTAATTGTGCTTACAGAAGGGTTGTTGAAGTATGATGCCCAGCTACAAGAAGAACCACAAGTATCTGCGGCTCGTCAAAAGAAAGCCAAAGCGGAGAAGATTAGCCAAAACGTTAAGAAGGTCATGCTTAGCCAAAAGATTCATGAGATTACTGAAGGTCTTGGTGGTCTTATTAAAGATGGTCACGAGTTCCAAGACTATGTTGACTTCTTAAAAGCTAAGTACAAAGGCATGTCTGAAGATACTATTAAGACCGAACTTCTTGTTCTACGCACCTCTGACATCATTCGTTGGGTAGGCGATAAGATTCCTGGTCTGGAAGAAATTGATAAGTTTACTCAAAAAATGGTTGCGTTGCGGGCAAACATGCTGGAAGCTTATTCTAAAAAGACCGATGCGCTATCTAACTTTATTGTAAGAAATAAAGGTAGTGATAAGTTGTTGGGTAATGCAATGCATCTTGCTCGTTTAAATGGAGTTACACCAGATGCACACCCTACCGCTGTTGCCGCTGTTGCCGCTGACCCCAAGATTCAAGCTTTAGAAGCGCAGATTAAAGACCCAGCTACGGACCCAATTAAACTACCGAGCTTGACAGGTCAAAAAACTCGTCGCATGAACGAAATTCAAGTTGTATACGACGCATGGGAGCAGCTTGGTAAGATTAAGGGTGGCCATGAGATGTATCAGATGGTTCGTCAGTTCTATAAAGATAACTACAACCTTACACGTCATTTACTTGATGAGCGTATTGAACGCCTACAAGAGCTGCCCGGTGATGTTGCAGATGAGAAGACTCCTAAAGGCCAGTTAATGGCTGAGATTCGTAAGATGCAAGAGAAGGATGCTATTAAAGAATACTTCCCATTGATGCGCCATGGTGCAGTTTGGTTCCGTGAGGCTGGTAAAGATGGTGGATTTATTTTGTTTGATACCCCATCTGACCGTGAGCTGTACACAATTAAGCGTGCTAGAGAACTAGGTAAGACTCCTGAAGAACTCTTTAATGACCAAACATTTAGCTCTGGTAATGACATCTCCTCTTTACGTCGTACAAACCAGCGTGAAAGCGGCATGTTGAAAAGCATGTTTGAGATTGTAGACAAAGCTAAGATGGATGAAATATCCTCTGAAGAACTCAAAGACCAGTTATATCAAACATGGTTAATGACTCTACCTGAGTCTAGTATCCGTAAGCAGTTCTTGCACGCAGAGAATGTATCAGGTTTTAGTGCCGACATCTTCCGCAACTTCACTGAGTCCGCTAACCGTATGGCTAGCCAAATCCCACGTCTCAAATATGCAGACCAAATGGAGTCAGAGATTACTCGTGCTAGAGATAGCCTTGCGGGTAACCCAGACCAAGCTAAGTTAGGTTTATTTGTAGATAGAGTTGGCGCTAGAGCAATTGAGCAATTAAATCCACCAGCACCTAATAAGCTTTCTTCTTTAGCTACTCGCTACGCATACTATATGTTGTTGACTGGTGCCGCATCTGCAGCTGTTCAGTTAGTGGCTGTTCCTGTAATGATTTACCCCGTTATGGCCGCACGTTATGGCATTGGTAAAGCTTCTGCTAAGTTTGTTGCATATTCAAATATGCTCAATAGTATGGGTCTTAATATTAAAGAATCCCCAGAGACAGTGTTTGGTCACCACATGCCTAACATTGAAGCGTCTGTTGCAGATTCTGCACGTATCAAGAACAACCCTACTCTATCTAAAGCCTATGCTGAGCTTAAAGAGCGTGGCTTGTTTGCATTTACAGAAAATAACCTTCTTTCCCAGCGTGGGCGTACTCCATTAAACTCTACGCTTAGCGGCCCTAAGAAAGCCCTACGTATGACTGCAAACATGATGTCTGGTTTGTTTAGTGGCTCTGAGCGTATCAGCCGTGAGATTGGCTCGATGATGGCGTTTGAGTTGCACTATGAAAAGACTAAGAACTTTGAAGAGTCTATTGATAAAGCTGTTGCTGCTGTGCAAGATAACATGGGTCGCTATGATGCAATGGAAAGACCTGAGCTATTCAAATACTTACCAGTAATCTCTCAGTTCAAGATGTATGCAATGAACATGACTTCATTCTTTATTCGTCATTCATATAACTCAACCAAAGTAATTAGTGACCCAGCCTTAGCCAAAGAAAGCATGAAGATTCTTGGTGGTGTATTGATGATGGGCGCTATGTTCCACGGCCTCAAAGGTATGCCACTCTACAGTACTGTTGGTGCTATGGTAGAAGCCCTAAGTGACTTGGGTGAAGATGATGAAGAGAAGCGTAAACGTCGTGCCAAGAACCCATTAGTTGCACAGAATTCTGACTTACGTTTCCGTCAGTTCTTGAACGACAACTTTGGCCCTGTTGGTGCTGATATGCTTTACAGCGGCCCTATATCTTCTGCAACTGATATTAATATTGGCTCTAAGACTTCCTTTGATAATATGTGGTTTCGTGGTGGTAAGCCAGCTAAAACTAATCAAGAAGCCTTTAACAACTTCGTATTAGCTAATATTGGTCCAGCAGTGTCAGGAATCATTGGGCAAGCTGGTGCGTTTGACGACTTTGAGAATGGTCGCATTGAACGTGGTTTAGAGAAGATGCTCCCTGCTTTCTTTAAGAATCCTTTAGTTGCTGCACGTTTTGCAATGGAAGGTGTTAAGACTAAAGCTGGCGATACAATTATCGAACCTAAAGATGTCACTGCTGCTAATATCATTGCACAAGCTGCGGGTGCTGCACCTACTAGGGTAGCTAGACAACAAGAATTAGGTTATGAGCTTAAGGGTGAGTACGTAAAAGCTGAGCAGGAAAGAACTAAGATTCTGCAACGTTTGAATGACTCTATCTTGAACAAGACCTTTACTGGTGATAAGAAAGATGTTCAGCCCGCACTAAATCAGATTCGTCAATTCAACAACAAGTATCCTATGGAGAAGTTAATGATTGATGCAGATGCTATTCAGAATACTCTGGACTCAGCATTGAAGGCACGTGCTCTAACTTATAAAGGCACTCGTATCCCAACTGAAGATTTGATTCCCTACTTTATTCCTGTACTAAACCAAGGCAGGAAGTAAAAAANCCCCGCACTAGGCGGGGACAAAGAGGGGAGGAAGGAGCTATCTTCCAAGGAAAAGCAGACGTGGTCTGCCCCCGTAGTATAGCTTAAACTCTCCAGACACGGACTCCTCTGATGCCTTCTTCGATGACAACTTGCATCAAAATTAACATCTTTAATCTTTTTGCAACACGCCCTATATCCTGCTTAGCTTGCATGCAATTCAAAGCTGGGACAAAGAACGACGTTCCTGGCTTAAAGTTCTTCCAGTTAATGTTATAACTCAGTCGGCCTACTCGCATGCTCTATCTCCGGTGCAATTAATCCATCCATATCCAACAAACCACTAGAGCAATCAAACGCTAGGGTTGCTACTGCAGGGGAAGTAATCTTCATCCCTTTGGACATACGCTTATTCATAGACCCTTTAAAGAATCCACGGGTTTCTAACTCTTTCAGGGTGTCCTTATAGTTAGTCTGACGCTCCACGCAATCATGCTTAAACTCACGGGTAATCATATACATCATCTTGGTATCAGGCTCATAACGGATAAGCAGTTCACCCTTAGGTTCTAGTGTCGGCAATGAATGCACGGCAGTACGCTTATCTGCATCTGCTTTTACCACTAGGATGTTCTGCATATGGCGGTTGATATAGTCACCAATTGTGGCTACTGCATTTTCTGCGGGGGGTTTAATCTCCTCACGCATCCCTTGGATAGTCTTGCAAGTCCACTTATATAGCTCAGCCATATCATAGTCATGTAACCCAATACGTTTGGCAATAAGGCCACCAGCTATATTACAAGCTGCCACAGCTGACCAGAAACGCTCGGGAGGGGTAAGCCTTAACTCGGTATCAATACGGCGCTGGATACTCAAAATAGCCTCTACAGCTTCCTCTAAATTGTTAATCAGCCATTGGATATACATATCCCCAGCATGTCCGTAATTCTCTTTAAGCTGGCGGTCAAATAAACGCTTGCCATCCTCAGTAGATATTACGTTGGTAGGAGGTATTGTGTACTCAAATAGGCGTAACATCTCTGCGTTTGCACCTGCTTTAGCACTACCCAATTTCTCGTAGAAGGAAGCGTTAGCACTAGCCAGAGAAATAGTCTGCCAAGTAGTGTTGTTTTCACGCAACTTATTAGAGGCCCCTTCCATGCGGTCCTTAGCCCTACCTTGAGACATACCATAAGCTAGGTCAGAGAAGTCTGCAGGGGTAATATTGGTAATCTCGTCAATGGTATATGGCAGGTTGTTCATTACCCCCAAGCGCTGCATCTTAGCGTTGTTTGTATCCTTCCAAACTGAAGACAAAGACTCAGGGTGGCCATAGACGCTGTTGCACATAAACAAGGTAGTTGACTTACCAGTACCACCAAACTTATAGATGACGTTAATGATTGCCCCTTTAAGTCCAGTGAACTTAAACAGCGGAGCACCAAAGGCAGTCAGTGCAGCAAATGCATGAGGTTCTAACCCAGGCAACGCATACATATTAAATACTTCACGCCATTTATCATACGTACCATGGGGTACCATATGCTGTGCAATGGCCCTAGTTTCAGCAGATGCTGGACTTCCATAAGTACCGTCCTTGCTAATCTCCCTGTCACCGATGATGAACTTACTTTCTTTTTCAGCCCATCCAAATTGTGTTCTCATAACTTCTGATTTCCTTTTATATTGCAGATTCTTAACAAAGGCCATAACAAACATGGCTAGATGTTTCATCTGTGTTTGAGTACATGCAACCCCTTTTGTGGCTAGCTCTTTTTTTAATTCCTCAGGTGCTGCTATTGTGGCTAGTGGTACAACAAACTCTTTCATGCCATCATGCGGCAGGATTAACCTCATTAAAGCGCACATACCAGCAGCTGGGTCCATCATTAACTTAAGTACGTATAAGTCATGCTCGTATACGCAAATGGGTTCAGCTTCATCACCAACTGGGGGTAAGAAAATACCACCAGTAGCACCACGCAAGTATGGCTTCGGATACTCAGGGATAACTTCTACAACCCCTTCTTCCACTTCAACTTCGTTATCTTCAAACTTAGCTTCGTTAATCTCTGAACTAAGTGCAACTGGTCCAGTGATTTTGCCTTTCCATTTGCAGCCATCACAACCGCCTGGATTATGTTTCTCAAATGTTGCACAGGTATGAGGGCCACCCTTACCTTCTTTTTGTTGGGTAGCTTTAGCCTCGGTAGTGTTTGCATCATAGTCAGGGTGTTGACTAGACATCATATGGATAGCCATCTGCCTATCAACGCATACATTAGCTACAGTTAGCGCGGACCACCATAAAGGTTCACTAATCGAGTCTTGATTCTCATAAGCATAGTTAAGTTGCTGACAACCATTCTCACCACGAATCATGATGTTCTTAAAGCGTTGAATCTTGTTACCTAATAAAGACTTTGTGAACTCATTAAGCTCACCAGTACTAGGTGCAAACTCTATGGGTGCTACCTCAGTAACACCTAATATCTCCTTAAACCTATCAAACTCAATAGGCGCACCTTCCATCACAATGGATACTGGCAGTGCAGGAGTTTCTTTAAAGTTAAAAGTTCCAGGAATCCGTAAGACTCTAGATGCTTCAAACACGGATGGGTCTACATAAAAGTTTTGTTTAACACACAGGTCTCTGAAGCGTTTAGCTACAGGTTCCCAAAGGTTCCGTGAAACAGATTCTGTTAGTGGCCAGTAGACATGTAAGCCTCTGCCTGAATCAACAACAATTGGCTGTGGTAAGCCGATAAGGTCACAGAACTTCATGAGTTCTTGCATACCTGTTGCTTGGTCAATATAACCGTCAGGTCTTCCAGTTTTTTGATTTACTTCTGCTTTAGCTTCGCCGCAATCTATATCCAACCAGAATGCTTTAAGCGCTTTCACATTATCTTGTTCTCTGTTTTCACCAGTTTCAAACTTAGCAAGCCCAAAGAATACGTTGCGTTCTTCTGCAACAAACTTTTCTGTTATTTTATTTACTTCTTCACGTGTCTGTACTAGCTTTTGTCTTACAGATTTCCCTTTAATTCCAAGTACAGCAAACCATCCCTCTTGGGGAAGCACTGTATCTAAAAGGTCAATCGTTGTCATATATCTTCCAAAGACGAGTCATCGGGGGGGATTGGTTACCCCCCTGAATGAGTTAAAAACAATTAAATTTAAAGCTGGTCTAATAAACCTTGTATTGCAGGTTCGTATACTTCTTGTGGGTCATGTAGTCCCGTGAACCAATTATATACAGTCATGCGACTAACCCCGATAATTTTGGCAACTTGTGATACGGAAATACTGCAGCGTATGCACTCCTTACCGAGGATAACCCCAAGCTTCTTTTTATCAGCTTGTTTGTTTAACTGTACCAGCTTAACGCTGTAGCCTTGGCTCATTACTCTACAGCACTCCACGCATTGATTACGTCACCAAGACTTTTCTTACCAGCTGGCGTAACCTCAACTTTTTTAGTGACACGTTTTACTGGCTCAGAAACTTCTTCATCAGGTTCCATTTGTGTAACAGGCTTCGCTACTGGAGCTGCTAATGTAGGCTTCTTAACACCATCAGTTTGTGCAACTGTTAAAGTAATTGCATTCTTAGCTTCTAGTGAATCACCAGCTGCTGATGCTAACAACCATTCTTCTTCATTGATATGGCGCACTGGGGAGAACAATAGTTTAGGTGTATCACTATCTGTATCCAAGCTAATCTGAGTAACAATTTGATTAATGTTACGACCATTACCAGCGATGAATTTGATGTAGCTTTCAAACGGATGTAAGTTACCTTCGCCTTTACCAAAGATAGAAGTAGATGGGAGTTGCAGCTGATATACATCACCAGTTGGGTCACCTTCTAAAACTACAGCAATCTTACGGGTATAACGACATGCACGGGAATTGCCATTGCCTGAACCAGCGATGTTCTGTGGGCATGCTGCGCATGAGTCGCTTTGCTTGCCTTCATCTTTAGTATCCGGATGTACACCATCATTAGATACGCAAGTAGGTGGAACGATTGCATTTGGGTCATACTTACCAGCGTAGTAAATACGTGATACGCCACGAGCTGCATTAACAATGATTACGTTCAATTCACGACTAGTAATCTTGCCAACTTCTTCGCCACCTACAATCTTACGGAATACACCGCCACGGATTGAGATACGCTTACCACCACCAGCAGCTTTACCTGCAAGAGATTTAGTTAAATCGTTAAGGCCATTAGCACCTTGTAGGAACGATGGTACTTCTTGGTTAAATACAGAAATGTTAGACATTTGTTGCTTCTCCTTTTTTCAAGAACTCTAAAAACACTGCCGCTGTTTTTGTAAGTACCGCTGGGTCTGTGTTTGTTTCATGCGCTTGGACTGCTAAGCTTAAAGAATTACCACGCATTTGTAACTCTAATTGAGCATTCTTTTGCACATCTTCATAAGCCTGTTGTTGGGCTTGTTGGATTGCTTGGTTCATTGCTGCTCTTGTTGCTTGCTCTGGTGTTGCTTGTTGTGCTTCTGACATACTAGCTCCTTCTAACTACCACGGTATATTTTCTATCGACCTGAACTCCCGCTGGCATCAGTTCAGGATTTTCTTCTAAAAACTGCTTCATGTTTGCTTGATGAATACGTTGTTCTAACAAACCTAAAGCATCATGCTCTTTAATAAATTGGTGCATTGACTCCCAGTCGGTAGACCAGTAGCGTGTAGATACCTTACGGATAATTGTCCCTGATGCAGTCTTAATACTACTTGCATCTTGGTCCTTACATAGCTCCAACAACTGCTCCGAAATCATATCTAATTGCTCTTGGTACTCTGCCAACTTTGACTTCATTTTTTCTTCTTCGGCTTGCTTGGCATCACGAATCTTAATGTAGATATTTGCAAGTTTTTCCGCTGACATTTGTTCCATTACATACTCCTTTTCGAGCTGTCAGTATAACACATTTCTTTACTCTGTCAAACTATTATTCTATTTCTTGTCTGTATAAATCAATCAATCTAGTGTGATTGTCGATGTTATTGTTCAACATCTTGTACAACTTAGCTTCTACTTCGCTACCCTTAATATGCACGATAGTCATAGGGTTCTTTTGGCCAGGACGGTTGATACGAGCATTAGCTTGTAGATACGTTTCTACACTCATTACAGGTGCATACCAAATGATTACGTTTGCAGCTGTTAGGGTTAACCCGTGTGAGGCTGCCTGAGGCTGAATGATAAGTACTTGAATATTATCTGTATCTTGGAAGTCTTGAATGATTGTATTACGTCTTGCTACTGGAACTTGCCCGTTGATTGTATCGTTGCTAATCCCATGCTTGGTTAAGTAAGCCCGCAGTAACTCGATGGTATGCGTGAAAGGTACAAACACTAGAACTTTGTGGGATGCCTCATCAATAACTTCTTTAACTACCTGTAAGCGATTGGATACATCGAACTCTACAACTTCTTTAGTATCGGTATATACCGCACCACCTGAAATTTGTAACAGCTTATTAATACTGGTTGCTGCATTAGCTGAACTGATTTCCTCTCCAGCTGCTCTGATAATCATATCGTTCTTAAGCTTCTGGTAATACTTGTTCTGTTGGGGAGTTAATGGAGCATCACGTTCTACAAAGGTTACATCAGGTAAGTCTAAGCATTGGCTTTTCTCAAAGCGGATTGCTGGTTGTAAGGCTTGATGTACCACATCCTGTGCATTGGCTTTTGGAACCCAGCGATACATACCAACTTTATACATAACTTGGTCACGGAAAGCACCATAGAATTTAGGTACATTGTCGGGGTTGATTAGCTTAGCTAGACCATACGCATCAACTGGAGATTGTGCTGCTGGAGTACCCGTAAGCATCCATAGACCTTTAATCTCTTTGCAAAGGTCACGAAGAATTTTCCAGCGTTCTGTTGTTGGGTTTTTGTATGCACTTGCTTCATCTACTACGATTAGGTCAAACCCACCAGCTGCTATTACATCTTGCACAATAGCTAGCCCATCAAAGTTAATGATGACAAACTCAGCACCGCTATCAATAATCTTGGCACGCTTCTTCTTATCACCATAGGCAATATCACAGGAGCGATGGCATGCAAACTTAAAGAGGTCGTTCTGCCATGCGGATTTCATAATAGACAGAGGACATACAATTAGTACACGCTTAACTACACCTAAGTTCATTAGGTAGTCAGCTGCCCATATAACGGATGCGGTCTTTCCCGTACCTTGCTCATTAAATACAAAAGCCTTAGGTCGTTCTGAAAGGAAAGCTGCTGTTACTTTTTGGTGATTGAAAGGTTTGAATTGTCCTGGCCAGTTATAGTCGGTATCAATTTGCGCCATTTTTTGGTTTGTTTTTCTTAATTGTGTGGTCTGAGTTTCTGCTGAAAGAACGGTTTGCACTTGCGGATTTAACCCGCAGATTGCCTTCAGAGTTTGCACCCCCCTTACTAAGGGGCTTGATATGGTCAACATCTTTTCCATCGCCTTTAGTTACTTTCCCTTTTTTAGCTAGAACTGCACGGGCCTTATTACGGGCCTCTCTATTTTTAATTTGCTCAGGCGTATCTTCGTACGCTGCTGCGTTTTTATATTTGCGGTCTGCTGGGTTCTTGTAAGGCATTGGGAGTTCCTTCAATTCGTCGGTCTTCGGGGGGAAGTAAGCTTCCTAAATTATGGGTGTTTAGGGCTGCATTGTCAAGTCCAAACTCCTCAGGGGTAGACTCCCATAAAGGTCTACGATGCTCTTCTGCGGTGTTCTTCATAATCTTACCCACAGTTATAGCGACTTCCATTAGTAGGGCTTCTTTTTCACGGGATATTGCTGCATGAATTTCCTTACCTACGATGTTAATTACTACTTTTTCTACAATACGGGCTACTCGTTCTTTTAGTTTATCTTCCAAAATTAATGCTGAATCTAATGCTTGTTGGTCTAACTCTTCCATTTTCTTATCCTTTGTTCATTTGGTTATTCATAAAGTTTTTTAGGGTTTGTTGAAAGGTATAGTCCCATTCCGCCCCAATAAATATATCTTTTCTTAATTGGCCGACAATACTAGCCATAAATGAGCCGTCCATAAAAGCTTTCTTTATTTCTTCACGAATTAACTGTTGTACGTTTTCTTCCAGTTTTATTTTTGCGGCAGCTACTGTTGCTTCCTCATCATATTCTTCTACCATGATTTCTTTTCCTTGTAATGTACGCATGTTTTAACAGGACACCAACCACATAATGGCCCTGATACTGGGTTCCAAATACCACTATCCATCGCACCTTGTAGGCGCTTTAAGTCGGGTTCTACTGACTGCAAATACGCTAGCTTATGCATAGAGCTATGCTCTTTCTTAACAAACTCCTTACTTACTACGAATATCAGAGCAGACTTAATCGTAAGCACTTCTGGAAACTTTAGAAAGACTGCACTAGCCATGTAATCTAACTGCTTAGTATCGGCATACTTTGCATTTTTACTGGTTTTGTAGTCAACCAAATAGGCTTCATCCCCGTTAACAATAAGTAGGTCAGCAATACCATGCCACCAATACTTAGGGTCGGCAAACTCACAGCTAATGTATTTACCATCTGAAGTCTTCTTAATCCCTAGCTCAATCTCACAATACTTATCCCCAGGGATAGCTTTCAAAGCATCTAAGGTTTCCAATACATAAGAGTATTTCTCAGGTACGGGTGTGCCTTCTTTAATATAGTCTTCCGCAGCTTTATGGACTTCCTTGCCGTAGATGGTATGCACCGTATCTTCTTGCTTAATATCCTTAGCAATCTTTAAGTGGTAATACTTCTTAGGGCATTGTTGGAAAGTCTTTAAACTACTATAAGACCACGTTACTTTATCGGCCATTTGGCCCCCAATATGCTGGTGGTAGTGGCTGAGTAGGGGACATAACTACTGCTTGCCCTAGATACTGTCCATTAGGCCCTGTATAAACTGTTACTTGCTGGGCACGAACACCACAAAACCAAAGAATTAAAGACATAATTGCGATTGAATAAATAATCCATTTAAGCATTTTTCAAACCCTCCACATATTTACGTAGTTCTTCTGTTGGCATGTAATGAAACAACACCGAGCCATCAGGTAGTATTTCGTAATCAGGAGCATCAGCACCCGATAATTTAAAAGCTTCTAACCCTTGTGTAAGAATCTCTACTAATTCTTGCCGTTCTAATGCACTCATCTTGCCTCCATAAATAGACCAACATTACCTAGGGAATACCCTAGGAATGCTATTGATAAACCAACCTGACCTTTGATATATAGGTCAACCGCTACAACTAGGTACACCACACCAATTACTGCAATTAACCAACTACTCATTTGGCTTTCCTCTTTTCCTTTTTTATTTGAGGTCTGAACTCAAAGTTAGCTACTCTATTAAACTCAGGTACATCACGGGGTAATAAACGTAATACATCTAAAACAACATCTTCTAATACTTTACGCATCCCTTTTTTCACTTACCTTCCTTATTCTTTTAACCGCAGCAATACCTTCTTCTTTTGGTTTACGGGCTTCGAGCATATCATCTGCTATTTGATAAGCTAAACGTGGGATTTCTTGTTTTGTATAGTCTCCATTCATAATCCACCCAGCCATAGCAAACATCGCAAAACAATCACGTAAGTCGTTATCATTCATGATAAACACCACCTTCTGCTGTACGTATTGCGTTAGCTAGAAGCTTAACTTCCACATATAAGTTATATAAAGCCATAAATGCTTCGTCTGTGCGTCTATCGTTCATTAGTATTTCAACATCATGTAACAACCGCTTAGAACGCAACAAGTATTCTGAATAATCAACCATTTTCTTTCCCTATAAAATCAATATCAACTTCTTCACTGTAATACCCATTTGATTCCCCCCACCAACGAATATCTACATAACCTTTAAGTGTAGTGAACTTATAAAAAGTCCAAGTAAAGCTATCGGGTTCGTAGCTTGGCATCTCAAGGTCAACTTTGGGGTTTTCTTTAGACTGTACTTTTTCTGCTATCAGTATGGGTGTTTTAACTAGTGCTTGTAAGTCCCCTACTATGCTTTCAATATGCACATCTTCACAACAATCTGAATGGTGGTTCATTCTATAAATACCATCATCATTTTCAAACTCAATAGCTGTATCACCAATCTGCTCAACCCTAAAAAACTTTTTGTCCACTAGGTCTTTAATATTAACAGTCTCCATAAGTCCTCCCTATTCCACTTTCACAATTCAAAGGCAAGTCCTGTGCCCACTTAGGTCGCATCCTCATGCACATCTCAACAAACTCTTGGCCTGTTTGAGCCTCGCTATCGGGGACAATACACGCAACCGCATCATGCACAGTCATTACCACTTTATATTTTCTAGCAATCATGAGCATCTGCTCACCCACAATGATACGGGCTAAGGCTTGGCACACATTCTCAACAACTTTCCCGCCGTAAATTCGATTAGGGATAGTGGTTTTGCCACGCTTGGTGTCGTACACATATTCATCTTTCCCATCGTCGTTGGTCTGCTTGCGTAGATTAGGATACTTAATATACAAACCATTAGGAAGACGAATACCTTTTTTACCTTCAACATATAACACTCCTTCTCTACCAAACTCACAGCTTGAATCATTAACGATTGCATCTAGTACCTTAGCCGCTTCTTTCCAAAGTGAAGGTATGCAAGGATAAGTTTCCCGATAGACTGAGACAATACGACTGGCTTCCCCTTCTTCCACCTCCACGCCAAAAGTCTTGAGTTGGGACGAGAATTTCTTGCTCCCCATGCCGTATCCCGCCCCGAGGATGGTCGTTTTCCCCACGAAGCGTTCATCTTTTGTAATGTCTTTCTCTTCTTTGACGTAGATAGCCGAGGCCATGATTTTATAAACATCTTCGCCGTTTTCAAATGCCTCAATTAAATCCTCCTGTCCAGCTAACCACGCTAGTGTTCTTGCTTCAATTTGTGATGAGTCGCAGTCAATCATCTGATAGCCTTTAGGGGCACGGATTGCATGCTTTAAACGTGAGCCACGACCTAAGTTTTGCATATTAATTTTGTCATCACCACCCCAGCGCCCTGTATGAGCCGCATAGTAACGTAGTGGGATAGGCATAACTCCACGCTCAGCAATACCTAAGAACCTTTGAGTTCTTGTTTCTTCTATCGTAGACTTAACACCAAGACGAGCTGATGCTAATGCTTGCACTACTGGGTTATCATGCTCTAGTAAGGCTTTAAATCCTTCATCTGTCTTAGCAAACGCCCATGCTTCTTTACCAGTAGTAGCACTAATCTTGCGTGGGGGTTCAACTCCAAGGGCTTTTAACAGTTCAGAGAACTTATCGTTGCTCATTATCTGTTCTCGGTCTGCCTCAACCCACTCCATTAGGTCTTCTTTTTTCTTTTGCACATCGCTTAGGTGAGCTAGTAAAACATTAGTATCCAACTCCAGTACAGGCTCGCTGAACATCTTAATAGTTAAGTCAATGAGTTTTAACTCAAATGTCGGGAACTCTTGCATTAACTCTTGGAATAGGGCATAGGTAAGTTCCACGTCATTGATACAGTATTCGCCATATTTTGAAAGTTCCTCTGGTGCAAAATCTAATCGGCGTTTACCCTTAGCATCTAGGACTTCTGTACCTTTAACGCCTAAGCCATAGTAAGTGGCTAAAGCGGCAAGACTACCACCAACTTCGATAGTATGTATTGCACGAGCCATTGAAAGAGTGTCCAACCAAGCAGTAGGCTTAATACCAAAAGTCCAAGAAAGTATAGCAGCGTCAAACATTGCATTGTGAGCAAGCGCCAAAGAATTTCCCCAATCAAATTGCTCAAGAAATTGGCGTGTCTTTTCTTTTGTTCCTGAGAACCATTGTGTTTCTTCATCATTTACCTTTACGGCTACGCCGATAACTTCAAACTCATTGCCACGCACATACTCCTCTGTTGTCATCTTTGATAGAGAATATGTTTGAGAATAAAAACTCTCAAAATCCAAACAGATAATATTCAAAGCGATTTTTCCTGAGCAACAGAAACAGCATCATAAACTTGTCTAGCTACACTTAAAACATAACTAATATCGTTTACGCTTAACTGCCCCATAAGATGTAGTATTTTCATTACAGCTACATCATTATCTAATGTCTGTGGTTTAACTATTGTTTCAATCATTTCTCTTGTGCCTTTTTTAAAAATGCTTTAATAAAGTCAAATGTAGTGCAGTTATTAACACCCATAGACTTATGCGTTTCTTTAATCAAAGCAGCCAATTCCTCATCTGTTATTTCGTAAAGATTCA
>JGI24890J29729_1000523_pt1 | contig 23328 bp, 25 predicted proteins | sample FreactcultureFD7_FD_29729 | JGI IMG/M metagenome (IMG submission 29729)
GGTAAAACATCTACAGGCACAGTTGCTGACACAGAATGGAATGCGTTTATTGGCAACGGCACTTCCAATGGTGTGGTTGGTAGAATTGTTCAAACTGGTGCAGCAACTAGCAAGACTATTGCCGCAGTCAGCTATACAGGAACAACAAAATTTTCAGGATCTGGCACACCGACTACACTAGCAACCGCCACTGGTGTATATGCATTGACAGGAACTCCTGCTACAATTTACAAACAATTTGATTCGGGCACTGCATATTCCAGTAATTATGTGCAAATCAACGCCAGTATTTCTGGGGCAGTAATAACCTATACCACAACTTGGTATGACAACGGCGATGCCAATGCAGGGTCAACTGCAGCGATCACAGGCGGCTCACAAGGAACCGGCGCTACATTTGGAACTGCTCCGACAGTACTTTGCACCTATTACCCACCAGAAACCACATACCTGAACGGTACTGTTTGGGGAACACCTACAGTGGCTGCTACTGTGGCATAATACCTCGCAATTAATATCACCAAAAGGACCTGAGGGTCCTTTACCTTTGGCCGAATTTACTATATAATTAACACATGAACACCGATGAATTAATTGCACATAGCCGCAGTCGTTTTGATCATGCAGCCGCCAAGCGAGTATTAAAAGAAAAATACCAAGCCAAGATGACCTTTGCTCATGCTGGAGGTCTCTGGCAAGCAGGGCCTGAACTGTTGACACTATTACACACAGTCAAAGAAACTGAACCTGTGGTATTGTTAGATCTTTACGAAAATCCTGTCCAAGTAAGTCCCAAAGAACTGGTCGAACTTGCACAACAACGATGGCAAGAGCAAATGACGGCCTGGCTGGTAGAGTACACAGAAATTAATAAAAATAGATGACCACTGGCGTACTAATATTTGCCTACAACAATGAACACATAGACTATTTGGCCATGGCCAATTGGTCAGCAAAAAATATCCGCAGACATTTGAACTTACCAGTTTGCGTAGTAACAGATCAACTTATACCTGCCGAATACAAATTTGAACAAGTTGTGTATGCCGCCACCGACAGTCAAAATTCACGTTGGTTTGCTGACATCGATGCCACAGTCACGTGGTATAACGGCAATAGGTCTAATGCGTATGAATTATCACCATGGGATAAAACCTTAGTACTTGATGCCGATTATGTAGTGGCCAGTGATCAATTGACACAGTTATTAAATATCGATCAAGATTTTTTATGTCATCGTTGGGCATATGATGTCACAGGATTGCAACCATTTGATGACAATAACTTTTTTGGTCGTCATCAAATGCCGATGAGTTGGGCCACAGTCATGTTGTTTAATCGTAGTAAATCTGCTGAATTAATTTTTGAATCAATGCAAATGATCCGAGATAATTGGGATCACTACAGAAATTTATATGGAATTTTAAAATCCACTTATCGTAACGATTTTGCACTAAGTATTGCCATGAATATTGTAGATGGGCATACATTAAGTACTCCTGCTATTCCTTGGCAATTGGCTTCAGTAACACCGGATCATAAATTAACACAAATTTCACAAGATGTGTATCGTTTAGATTTTACTACCGCAGATAAAAAATCACGTTGGATAACACTAACACATGATTTTCATGCCATGGGCAAGCATCACCTGGGAGCTATCGTTGCCAATAACTCATGAACGTGGATATTTAATTCCAGCAATTGACACAAATGATGTTGACTATTTGTCTTGTGCAATACAATTAGCACGATCTATACGACAATGGCATCCGGAGGCAAATATTTCTGCAATAACTGTTAAAAGATGTAGTGATCCTGTGTTTAACAATGTAATACCATTGCCGTATGGAGACCTCGGCGGGTACGCTAATGATTGGCAATGTTTTTCTGCAAGTCCTTATCGACAAACAATAAAACTTGAAGCTGACATGATTGCGGCCAGCCCCATTGATCATTGGTGGACATTGTTTGAAAAACGTGACGTTGTAATCAGTCAAGGCTCAAGAGATTTTTATGATCGCCCGGCCACGTCAAGATACTATAGAAAAATATTTGATAATAACAATCTTCCAGATGTATATAATGCTGTAACATACTGGCGTTTTAGCCAAACTGCCAAAGAATTTTTCAATCTTGTGCAGACTATTTTTATGAACTGGACAGACTATCGAAAACTACTAAAGATGCCAGATGAAGAAGCTAGTACAGATGTTGTGTATGCCATGGCCGCAGTAATCATGGGTCCAGAACGTGTAACCCTACCTGCAGGATTAGGACCAACTATTGTGCATATGAAAAAACACATAAATTCTATTGCTACCGAAGACTGGACACAAGAATTAGTTTGGGAAAATACTCAGCCTGGACTCAGAGTAAATACTGTGGCCCAATGGGGGTGGTTTCATTATCACATCAAAGATTGGAGAGTGAATGAGTAAAGAACAAGACAAAATTAAACACTCTAAACGTTTACTCAAAGACGAAAATGCTGTTAAAAAGCAAACTAAGATTGCCAAAGGCTTTGGTATACCTGTAACAGAACCACATAAATTTGCCAAACATCATGCCATGAACTGCGGTAATCCAAAATGTGTAATGTGCGCAAATCCTCGTAGAACTTTCAAAGAGTTAACACAGCAAGAAAAACGCATGTTTCAAGATGTAGAAAAAATTACAGACAAACATAGCAATGGATTGAAGTCTACAGATGAATGAGACTACAGAAAATTTTTGGGCGGCCTGGGCGTTGCCTCAAGAACCGCCGAAGCCTGCATTTTATAGAGTGTATTATGATGAGCAAGGATACCTATTATTTTATAGCATGGAAGATGTTCCAGGTAATTATATAGAGATAGATCAGGCTACATTTGCAGCAGGCTCCCCAAGAGTACGTGTAGTTAACGGTCGACTACTACATATAAAAACTAATGTAATATCAAAATTAGTTCCAAGCGACCAAGGACAAGCTTGTGATCCTAGAGATGTTGCAGTTATAAGCAATGACAAAACCACACAGCATTGGAAACTGAAAGCCACAGATGAAACAAGTTGATATAGCAGACTTAGATTGCATTTACCTATCATACGATGAACCACAACGCGAAGAATTTTGGGTAAAAATACGCAACATGATTCCTTGGGCTCGTCGTGTGGATGGTGTTAAAGGGTCAGACTCGGCACACAAAGCAGCTGCAAATGCCAGTGATACAGAAAGATTTATTTTAATCGACGGCGATAACATGCCTGATGAAAAATTTTTTAACTTAACGTTAGAGCTGCCAGATGAGCAATGGGAGTCGGCGGTTTTCAGATGGAGAGCCAGGAATCATGTCAACGGTCTTATGTATGGTAATGGCGGAGTAAGTTCGTGGACTAGAACCTTTGTCAATGATATGAAAACACACGAAGCCACTGATGGTCGTTCAGAAACTGAAGTTGAATTTTGTTTTGATCCATTATATTGGCCTATGTATGATTGCTATAGTGTAACCTATCCTAACGGTTCTGCATTTCATGCCTGGCGAGCAGGATTCCGTGAAGGTGTTAAAATGTGTTTGGATCGAGGTAGGAGACCCAGCATTGGTGATTTTAAAGATCGGGTACACAGTAGAAACTTAGATCATTTGACTGTATGGCATAACGTAGGTCGTGATGTTGAGCACGGCATCTGGGCTATTGCAGGCGCTAGAATGGGCACGTATATGACCATGATTACCCCACAATGGGATTATCGAACTGTACAAAATTTTGATGAATTAGCAAAACTATGGGTCACGGTCAAAGACAGTGACCCAGAATTGCTTGCAGGGCGTGTAGCAGAAGATCTAGTAACACAATTAGATTTGCCAATTAACATGATCTTAGAAAAAGAAAGTTCATTTTTTAAACATCACTACAGATCAAATTGGCATAATCGTGGTGTAATGACTCGAGAAATAGACGTGATACGATCACAAGAAGGATGGTAAAATATGTTTAAAAAAAGTCACTTAAATTATAATTTTGAAAAAATATTATCAGCTGATTATACACAACATGAAGGCAGTTGTATTAAACATCAAACATACGAATTAACCGATATTCATGAACAATTTGGAGGCTTCCCTAAAACCTACAACTATCAAAATACCATTATACATCAATTATGGTGGAACGACACTCAACTTGATTTTGAAGATATAGGTCAACAACTAGGAATGGAAGTTATAACTATTAGTAGTATTTTACAACCACCCGGATGTATCATACCTTGGCATCGGGATACTTTTTTTAAAATTAACCAACTTTTACCTGACAGAACTGAACTGAAGATACGAGCTAATATACACTTAGAAGATTGGAAAATGGGACATTTTATACAGTATGACGACATAGTCTATACCCATTGGTCGGAAGGTGATACTTTGATATGGGACAGTGATATTTTACATCTAGGAGCTAATGCAGGAATGCATGACAAATATACTTTGCAAGTATCGGGATTCTTGTTACAATGAGATTTGAAGTAATACCGGCCAGTGATTATATTTGGAATCGGCTTGAACTGATTGACTTTCTAGTCCAGAATCAAGGACAGAATATAGTATTGACAACCAAGTCAGAAGGTTGCTGTTGCCGTGCCATAGGATTGTATGACCTGTTGGATCAATTTTCTTTTAAATCTGTTACTATAATCAGTTCTAATCAATTGGAACGTCACAAGCAATATCATATCAATATACACGCTCCTTGGAGATTTTTTTCCGTGTCAAACAAAATTGATAGCATATATCATACCTGGAATAAAAATAAAGTTTTTGCCACAGTCTATGGAAGACCGCTTTGGCACAGGATTGGCATAGTAGCCCATCTGACAAAATACCACTGTGATATAAGCCTGGTAGGATGTCTGGCAGATCCTGGCAGTGTCGACAATAGAAAATTGTTTGAAGTGTCTCAGTTGTTCCACTATGATCCGCACAGCTTACAAAATTTTGCAGAGATTTGGAAACAGTTGCCGATGGCACTGCACGATGTTGCAGAATATACTCCAGGCCAGCAACTGTCAGACGGCTATATTGCACAGACCAAAAATCTTTATCCACATTGTTTAATTGATATTGTGGCCGAAACGTTTACTGATGGAGATTGTTTTTTTGCGACAGAAAAAACGGTAAGACCAATGATGTTAAAAAAACCATTTATATTAATGGGGTCAAAAAATTATTTAGATTATCTACATCAAATGGGATTTAGGACATTTAATGATTTTTGGAATGAAGATTATGATGGATACGAAGGTAAAGAACGTTATGTTAAAATATTAGAATTAATTGACGTATTGGCTCAAAAGTCAACAGATGAGTTAGAACATATGTATTGGGATATGCAGTATACATTGGATCACAATTATAACTTATTATTAACACAAACATATAATAAAATCATAACAGAGATACTATGATAGTAAATTTAATAATTTATACTGCAGGTGCCGGCGGTAATTTTTTAGGAAGAGTGCTTACCCTAGATCAAACTACATTCCCAATGGGAGGAATTGATATTGATATTCCTAGTACTGCTGATCGGTTTAGGAGATATTGTTACGACAATAAGTTTGATTCAATTAAATTTAATAGTATATTAAGTAACGGTTTATCTCGTTGGGTAGATTATGAACTTAATAACTGTTATTTTCCGTTAACAAGTACTATGGAAACATTGCTTGAATATAATCTTAAAATAATTGAACCAATACATCCACATCATGTTGAAAAAAAAATAAATCTTTTTGGAAACGATGATCAACTTAACTTTTATTACATAGATCCAACTGGGTGTACAGATTGGATACATAAACAAGTACAACATAAAATTGATCAAAATATAACCTTGGATAAGATTCTGTCGGGTATAAATTTATTAAACTTAAAATTAACACAGTATTCTTGCTATCCTATTAGTTTGGCCAATATAATTAAATCGCAATCATCTTTTATAAAAGAATACAATAAAATTTGTAATATTCTCAATTTAATCGCACATAATCAATTTGCAATTCAGATATATAATTCATGGAAAAAAACATGGAGATAATAAACAAAGGCGACAAAGTTGCACAAGACGTTAAATCAAAATTTATGTCTTCTGCTGAAAAAATGGCAGAAAATCTTGGTCCGGCATTGTGTTTGGCAAAATGGAAACAAGTCAGTCTTCACTTAGCTACAGGACTCAATAACAGTTGCTACCATCCGCCACTACACTTAATAGATCCAGAGGCTATTCAGACCAATCCGTCAGCATTGCACAACACCTGGCACAAAAAAGCACAACGCAAGATCATGCTCAAACAAGAGCGTCCTACAGAATGCAACTACTGTTGGACCATGGAAGACAATGGCAAGCTCAGTGATCGGCACTATAGATCAGGTGAACCTTGGGCTGCAGTAGATTTTGAACGGATTAAAAACTCCACAGGAGACGAAGATGTTGTTCCCAGTTATGTTGAAGTCAATTTTAATCATGCTTGTAATCTGGCATGTAGTTACTGTAGTCCGCAGTTTAGTTCAACCTGGCAGTCTGAAGTCGATCGGCACGGTGGATACCCTACTAGTACTACTCACAATGATCCTGAGCATTTTACAGGGCGCAATCGTCCTATCCCTGTAAAAGAACACAATCCTTATGTGGAAGCATTTTGGCAATGGTGGCCAACGTTGTATCCAGAGCTCAAACATTTTCGTATGACAGGCGGCGAGCCACTAATGGACAAAAATACATATCGTGTGTTTGACTATGTGTTGGCAAACCCCAGGCCAGACCTACATTTGAATGTGACCAGTAACTTTAGTGTAGAAGAAAGTCTGTGGCAAAAGTACAAAGATTCAGTCAAGCAGTTATGCGAAGGCGAAAAAATTGAGCACTTCATGCAGTATGTTAGTCTTGACTCATGGATGGAACAAGCAGAATATATTCGACATGGTTTAGATTTTAATTTATTATGGGACCGCGTAAATCAGTTTTTAACAGAAATACCAGGACGTAATAGTATAACATTTATTATAACTATGAATAATCTCTGTGTCACAGGGTTTCCTAAACTCATGGCCGGTATATTAGGATTAAGAAAAATATATAGCAAAACGTATCAACGAGTATGGTTTGACACTCCACTGTTAAAACAACCTACATGGCAGAGTCTTCAACTGTTGCCGGAAAGCTATGCTGATCAACTTGAACATTTGTGGGGGTGTATGCTTGGCCAAGTAGAAACGGACGCAGATCCGTTTCACGGATTTAAAGATTATGAATTGCAACGATTAGACAGAGATATTACTTGGATGCGGGACGGTCAAAAATTAGATTCTGCATATATTAATCGTAACAAAGCAGATTTTTATCGTTTCTTTAGTGAAGCAGATCGCAGACATGGTACAGACTTTTTGTCTATATTTCCAGAAATGACTTCCTGGTGGAAGGAGTGTCAATACTATGCTCAACAATAATAAAATTCTGATAACCGGTAGCAGTGGATTTCTTGGATCTCATGCAGCTAGAATTTTTCAATCTAATGGATATAGTGTGACCGGTATAGACATTGTTGCAGGAGAAACAACAAATATTGTTGATGACATTAGATCGTATGTTAATTCTTTCAACGCTAAATTTAATATATTACTGCATTTTGCAGCCGAAGTGAAAGGTAGAAGTAATATAGAAACAAACTATTTAAATATGATAGAAAATATAGAAATAGATAGACAAGTATTTAAATGGGCCACAAATCATGTAAATCATATTATCTATCCAAGTAGTTGTGCAGTATATCCAGTTCAATATCAAACCACTGTTAATTACCCATTGATTGAAAGCATGATTGATTTTGAATCAAACAGTATTGGTGTAAGCGATCATTTGTATGGATGGTATAAACTTACTGCAGAAAGAATGTTATGGCAACTGCATCAAAATACCAATTTAAAGATTCACATACTCAGACCGTTCAGTGGGTATGGCCCGGGGCAATCAACCGATTACCCGATGGCAAATTTGGTAAATCTTGTCAAGACCGATCCAATGAATTTATCTGTCTGGGGTGACGGAATGCAAACAAGAGATTGGGTGCATGTCGATGATATACTAAAAACAATGCAATGGTGTGCTAAAAATGCCACTCGTTATCTAACAGTAAATATAGGCACAGGTGTGTCTACTTCTTTTATTGATTTAATAACGCAAATTTATAAAATTATACACGATAAAGAGTGTCCAGAAGTCAAAAAACTAATTAATAAACCGTCTGGCATGCAACATCGTGTGGCCGATACTAGGTTACAAAAACAATTTAATATTTTACCTGGTATTTCATTGACAGATGGTATAAAAACGTTATTATGAAAAACGTGTATCTTTTTCAGCCACAATATTCGGTTGAGTTTAGAAAAGAACCAAATTACTGGTTGCCGTATAGTGCAGGATGTCTATGGAGTTATGCTACCCAATTCTCTGATATTATTGAAAACTTTGCCCTTAAAGAAATTATATTTAAAAGAGAATCGGTCAATGATGTAGTCTCTAGGCTAGATAATCCTGCGTTTTGCGGTTTTAGTTGTTATGTATGGAACGAACAGTATTGTTTAACTGTGGCTAAACTTGTTAAAGAATGCTGGCCTAACTGTGTCATACAATTTGGTGGCCCTCAATCCAATGGCGATATGTCTAAATATCAGTTTATTGACAGTATTATTATGGGAGAAGGGGAAGAAATATTCCTAGAATCATTACGACACATAATAGCAAATAACCCACCAGAATTATTTTATCAAAAGAAAAGATTAAACGATCTATCAATTCCTAGTCCATTTTTAACAGGAGTATTTGATAAAATAATTAATGACAACCCAGAGATTGTTTGGGCCATGGCACTAGAAACAAATCGCGGATGCCCATATGCTTGTACATTTTGTGACTGGGGCGGGACAACATATAGTAAAGTAAAAAAGTTTAAAATTGAAAAAATTGCAGCGGAATTAGATTGGGCAAAAACTCATCGTATTGCTTATATTTTTTTAGCTGATGCAAACTTTGGAATACTTAAAGAACGTGATTTAGAAATAGCCCGGTTAATACGTCACGCCTTAGATGAATCCATGATTGAGTCCATTAATATTCAATATGCTAAACACGGCACCGACATAGTATTTGAAATAGCCAAAGTAATTGGACACTATGGTCGCGGAATTTCTGTTAGTGTTCAAAGTATGAATGAATTAACTTTAGATGCTATTAAAAGAACAAATCTTGAAACTAATAATATTAAACGTATGCTAGAACTCAGTGAAGTTCACGGAGTGAATACTTATACTGAAGTAATTGTTGGCCTCCCTGAAGAAACTAAAGAAACATGGATTGATGGCCTAACCCAACTGTTAGAACTAGGGCAACATCAAAATATCGATGTATGGTTTGCGCAACTACTTCCAAATGCTGAATTAGCATCGCCTAACAGTAAAAAAAAGTATGGAATTACCAGTGTAGTAGCCAAAAATTTTATGACGCTTAATACAACTCAAATTGATGAAATAGAAGAAATCATTGAAATTGTAAATTCTACTAATACTGCCACCACTTCTGATTTAGTTGATTGCTATATTTACGCCTGGTTAATTATACATTTTCATGTTAATGGATATAGTCAGCTTGTGGCCAAATATGCAAGAAATGTAAAAAACATATCATATAAACAATTTTATAATAATTTCCTCATTGAAATTCAACTTGATCCAGTGATAGGGCAACATTATACTGAATTAAAAACTATAACAACTAACTATCTTACATCGGGTGCAGTTCCTGACAATTTTGTCGGAGGGTGGGGACTGCATTCAATGTCGTATAAATTTGTTTATGATAATCGGCAGTTGGTAACACAGGTGGCCATTGATTGTTTATCAAAATTAACAACAATAGATCCTGAATTAGAATCCTTACAAAATGCTTTTATAGTAAATAATAATACTCAATATCCGTATAGAATATCAGCATCATATAACCTATTCACCGGTAACAATATCCCGACCGAATACGAATTTGAGCCAAGAATTGACATCGATTCGATTGTGCTTAAAGACTTTTATGCGTTGCGGCGGGCCGGAGTAATAAAAAATAAAGTAGTAGTTAAATAATGACAACACAATTTATTGGAGTAACCTTTCCATCAAGTTTCCAATGGCATAACGAAGAAGTTGATGTAGTTAACTCTGTTACGGCTCAAATTAACAATAATTTTCCTAACAGTAAAAATTTATTAATTAATTCAACTTGGCTTGGTCCCCAATTTGATAACGGTGAATATGAAAAATTATTACGGCTAACAACTAGTAAAATTGACAATGTATTTTTATTATCATCAATTGATCCTATGTTTCTAAATGCAGAACAAGTTGACAACATTCTAAATTTATTAAAAAATCCTGTGCTGTACAAAATTGGACATTTTGATGGCACCGAATATGAATTTAATTTTCATGCCGCAAAAATTTTACCTAAGCATTTTAAGATCTATAGTACCGACGAAGTAGTGATGCAGGATGCAAAACATATATTTTTATGTTATAATAGAAAACCCAGAGAGCATAGGGTAAATCTTGTCAAAAAACTAATAGATCACAATCTTAAAAAGCACGGCGTTATAACTCTTGGAGAAAATCGAAAAATATATAGTAAAACAGATAAGAACAAGTTACATTTATCATTAAATGAAGATATGTCACAATATAGTACATGGACTAATCAAATTGATACATTTGGCGACATACCCGACGATTTGCACAGTTTGGGTAACTTGATCATTTGGCAAAATCATTTTTTAACTGTGGTCAGCGAAACAGAATTTTTGCCATGGGATAATACCTATGTATCTGAAAAAACGTGGAAACCTATTATAGGATTAAGACCTTTTTTAATTAATGGGCAAAGTAAAATTTATAAATGGTTAAGAGATCGAGGATTCAAAACTTTTAATCATTATTTCAATGGAATAGAATTAGAGGATGCAAAAGAGTTTGAAATACATGGATCGATAATATCTGTAATAAAATATCTTACGACTCTGGAGAAAACAGAAATAATTGCAATGTATAACAATATGCTTCCTGATTTAAAATATAATAGAGATAGATTTTTTGAATTTGCCATCGAACAACAATACAAAATTAATCATATTTTTGAAGTAACACATGTTCAATAACCAGACATTAGTATTAGATACACATTGTGAAGTATACGATTTATTAACACCATGGGCCGATGCCTTATTTTGGAATCTTCAAGAGCATATAGAAAACGATAAATTAATACCGGGTGCAATATACCTAATAGGAAGACAACAATTTTCTATAAACGTTCCTATAATACGTCAGTTAATTACAGATAATGTAATTAAAGTAATATTAAGTAATCCTGCTGAAGGATCTGATACAATAAGAACCCATTGCGATACAGAATTTCACATCGTAGATTTAGTTAAATCCAAAAAAATATTAATCATTGGTGGCGGTGATATGGATTCAAGTTGGCCATGTCTACAGTATGATTCATTCCTGCCTAAATTGTACGACTACACTGAAAATTTAGAAGTCTGCGCCAGATCCAATGAAATTTACAATAACAAAATCAAATCTTATAAATTTTTATTTCTAAATGGACGAGCAAGAAGTCATCGACGATATCTGTTGGACAGATTTTTAAATTCTGGATTATTAAGACAAAGTATTTGGACTAATTTAGACCATGCTAACGGCTCTATACAATATCTCAACTCGTGTTATGAAGTTGATCGTTATCATGGTCAACTTGATATACCCACTGATAATTCTTTTGTAAAACAGCATTTGTTTAATGCCGAATGGGGAGAGATTTATCTAAAAGCCGAACCTTATATAGACACATATTTTAGTTTAGTTACAGAAACTGTGTTTAACTATCCTTATAGTTTCCGCACAGAAAAAATATGGAAACCCGTTGCCATAGGCCATCCTTGGATAGCAGTAGCCAATTGTGGATATTATCGAGACATGCATAATTTAGGGTTTCAAACATTTGGACACGTTATCGATGAGTCGTTTGATCAAATCGAACATAACCTAACTCGATTAGAAAGAATTGCCGAAATAGTTGAAGATTTATGTCAACAAGATCTTGTGAAATTTCTTGAAGAGTGTTATACTGTATGTAAGTATAATCAACAACATCTTGCAGAGATGCGAATAACAGTTAGGAAAGAATTTCCAGATAGATTCTTTCAATTTATAGAACAGGACAATTTTTCATGACATTTTATTGGTTTGGTGATAGTTGGGTTTTTGGTGACGAACTTGAAAAGCAAGTTGGTGCTGATCAACAACAATTGCATACATTTGCAAATTTAGTCAGTGAGTATTATCAAGCTGATTGCATAAATTTATCAGCCTGTGGATCTAGTATAAATGCAATTCCATTGGCATTTAATAAAATTGTAACCAACATTGATCCTACCACTGATCGAGTATTCTTCTTTTTAACTGCTGAACATAGAAATTCTATGTTCGACGAACATGGCCAAATAAAGAACATAACACCGTCGGTATATAAAAAACATAACGTACATCAATATCAAGAACAATGGTTTAAATATTTTGATAATTCTTATCAACGAACATACAACTATGATTGCATGATAAATCTATTATATCATTGGTGTAAAAATATAGGAGTTACCTGTTATTTTTCAAATATTTTTACAACAAAAACTGAATCAATTATTGATTGTGTACCTGACTCAAGTTGGTTATTACCAAAAAATAAATGCATTGCTGAGTATATTCTTCCGTTGATTGATAATGATACGTTTTCTATTATGGCCGACGATAATCCTAAATTAACCAATGAACAATGGCGATTACAACAACCGTATGTTGAAAAATATATCAGACCTTGTCACAGTCATCCTAACCAAGCAGGACATCAAAAAATTGCACAGGAAATTATTAAACTTTTAACCAATGAATAATATAGAATTTAAGCAACAGGTATTAGACACTAAAAGTGCCAGTTTCTGTGCGGCCAAATGGTACAATGCCACCATTTGGCTAGGCAGCGGACAGACTACCAGTTGTCATCATCCATTGCCACATGCTATAGATGTTGATGATATTCGACGCAATCCCAAAGCATTGCATAACACGCAACGGAAAAAAATGGAACGTGAGCAAATGCAACGAGGCGAACGTCCCGGTGGTTGCGAGTATTGCTGGAAGATAGAAGACATTGGCAGAGATAATATCTCTGACCGTGTGTACAAAAGTAAAATTTATCCAATAGAGGAATTAAATCGTGCATACAGAACACCAGCCAAAGAAGACTTTGATCTCCGAACCCTTGAAATTGCGTTTGACCGTACTTGCCAATTTGCTTGTAGTTATTGCAACCCTGCTTTCAGTAGCACATGGGTTAATGACATTAAAAAGCACGGTGCCTATGCCAATTTGGTGTCAGATGGCCGCAATCACTTTACTCACATTCACGATAGCAGTCAATTATACCGGTTTGGTGAAGTCAATCCATACGTTGAAGCATTCTTTGCGTGGTGGGAAACCGATCTTCACAAAACTCTTCAAGAGTTAAGAATAACCGGTGGCGAACCATTGATGAGTGCCGAAACTTGGAAACTGATTGATTGGTTTAAAACCAACAAAGGCCGAAGTCAAACACGTCTTGCTATTAACTCGAATCTAGGCACAGATGTTGATATAGATCGTTTGCTTACTGCCATTGATGGTGTTGAAGTTGATTTATACACTAGCAACGAGTCAACAAGTCTACAATCTGAATATATTCGTGATGGACTTGTGTGGGATGATTGGGCTAATAATGTAGAACGTCTGCTTGATTCTGGCAAGTTTCGTAGTATCCATGTTATGTGCACAATCAATGCACTGTGTTTAGATAGTTTGGATAGTTTGCTTTCTTGCATACACAATTGGAAAATAGAATATGGGAGAGATGCAATTAGTTTTACATTAAACATATTACGTTTTCCAAGCTTTCAATCGCCACTGGTGTTGCCAAATAAGATGCGTGAACAATATAAAACTTGTCTTGAACAGTGGTTGTATCAAAATGACGGAGAGTTCTTACACGAGCACGAAAATAATCACGTACAACGATTGATTGACTATCTTGATGTAGTTAAAACTCCGCATGCAGATGCTGCTGAATTAACTGTACTGCAACAAGACTTTAAAAACTTTTACACACAATACGATCAACGCAGAAACAAAAACTTTGCAGAAACATTTCCTGCGTTTAAAGAATGGTATGACTCAATATAAATATAATTCAAGCGATCTAGTAAAATCAATTGACCTTGACAAAAGAGAACAATTTTTACTGGCAGAATCAAAAACATTCTGCATTTATCCTTGGATACATTTACACGCTTATCCTACCGGTGAAGCATATCCATGTTGTCATGCGGAAATGGGTGTAGGCCAAGTTGGCAATTGTCGTACAAATACCTTGGAAGAAATATGGCACGATCAGCCAATGATTAACTTGCGCAATGACATGTTAAGCGAAACCAAAAATACTGCATGTGCTCGATGCTACGAACAAGAAGAATCTGGATTTTTTAGCGGACGTCGTAGTGCTAACAAACATCACGGACACCAAATCAAGCGTATTAACGATAACAATTTTCAAATGAGCTACTGGGATATACGTTTCTCTAACTTGTGCAATCTGAGCTGTCGTAGTTGTGGACACATCTTTAGTAGTTCGTGGTACCAAGACCAAGCCAAGTTAGCCGGCGGCAATTGGCGTGATCGCAATCAAGTATTAAACTATGCAGGCCGTACCGAAACTGATATGTGGGAACAGCTAGTTCCGCATTTGGATTATGTAGAGCAAATATACTTTGCCGGCGGCGAGCCACTGATGATGGCTGAACACTATAATATACTAGATGAACTAGAGCGTAGAGGACGCTTTGATGTCCGCCTTATCTATAATACTAATTTTACACATACTCGACTAAAAGATCGTACAGTATTCGATTATTGGAAGAAGTTTAAAAGCGTAGCAGTTGGCGCCAGTCTGGATGCCATGGGTCCTAGGGCAGAGTATATACGCAAAGGAACTAACTGGGATTCGGTAGAGCGTAATCGTATACAAATGCTAGAAATATGCCCGGATGTAGATTTTTATATAAGCCCTACACTAAGCATTATGAACGCATTACATTTGCCGGACTTTCATCGTAGTTGGGCCGATCTGGGCTTTATTCGCCCACAAGACTTAAATGTAAACATACTACAAGACCCTGCACACTATCGTATAGACATAGCACCTATTAAGTATAAACAACGCATTTGTGTATTATACGAAGAGCATCTGAATTGGTTGCGACCGTTGGACCCGTTACAACGAGCAACCGTTGGGTTCGAAAGTGCCGTTAACTTTATAATGGCAACAGACAATACTCGGCTATTAGATACCTTTTGGAAAAAGACACACGAACTTGATAACATTCGTAACGAACGTATATTAGAAGTAATACCAGAATTAGAGGTCCTTGTATGAATATTCCTACGATAAAATACCCTCGCGGCAGCGGTGGAAGCTGGTTGAGCAATTTAATTTGGCACTTAGAACATGATCAATCATCATTGCCCGATGTTGATGTTGTTTTTGATTTTGAAAAGGGCACCGATAGTATTATATTCACACACGGATTTAATCTATTTGATGGGAAAAATCCTGTATTTGATCAAGAGTTAGGCCCACATGTTAGATTTTCATCGCCTGGTTGGTTTATTCAATATATCAATGATGCAATAAAAGTAAGATACCATATAAGACATCTGGAAAAAGAATCAATACTGAATCAGTTTCATTTGTTGACCGATAGTGCAATATATATATTAACCGATCCTTTATGGCAAAAAACTTGGTCTGTTCCTGGAGAACTCGAATATAGACTACTGTTAGAGGATCCAGATCAGTTTATCGATTGTTTGTTTTCTGTCCTAGATCGGTTTGATATTAAATATACTAAGAATAGAAATTATTGTTATAGGAGCATACTGTATTACATATCCACTTGCCCAGACCCAAAAGAACATTTAAATAATTTTAATAGCTTGTTGTGGCTCTCTTGGTGTCACGCACATATTCTAATTAACAAACAATCTTTATCCACTACACTTGCCCCGGATTCTACTGTAGATTCTATTCGCAGCGTTGTAGAGCCAGCCTATAAACTCTTGTCTACTAAGTTAAAAAATGAACATACCACACAATAAATTCTGTGTGTTACCTTGGGTGAGTTTGGAAACCAGTCCCATTGGCACTGTGAGACCTTGTTGTCTAGCCGAAGAAGAAATTGTCAACGACTCTGGAGTCAAGTTTGATTTAAACACTGCTGGCTTTGCTGAAATACAAAACAGTCAATACATGCAGAATCTACGACAAGAGTTTATAGATAAGAAACAACCACAAACATGCCGTAAGTGTTTTAGAGAAGAACGCAGTGGTCGCATCAGCAAGCGTATGCATACACTAGATCGCCTTAAACATATGATTCCAGATCAAGACTGGACTGCGGATGCTCAACCGTTAATGTTTTTAGATTTAAAACTCGGCAATATATGTAATCTTAAATGTCGTATTTGTGGATCCTGGAGCTCGAGTCAATTTGCAGTTGAAGAACTTGCTAATTTAGGACCTAACGAAGATCGTAAAACAAATCATCACTATCGGATGTTAAAGCAAGGCGCTTGGCCAAGAGAAAACCCTACATTCTGGAAAGAAATAGATCAAGTTGTAGACCAAATACGCTATATTGAATTCACCGGCGGCGAGCCATTTATGATTCAAGAACATTTTGATATGTTGCAAGGTCTAGTCGATCGCGGCATCGCTCACAATATTGAAATACATTACAATACAAATGGTACACAGTATCCTGAAGATGCGGATGAGATATGGAAACATTTTAAATTAATAGAAATTGCATTTAGTATTGACGATGTGGGCGAAAGATTTGAATATCAAAGAACAAATGCAGTATGGAAAGAAGTTTGCAGAAATATAGGATGGTTCCGTACACTAAGAGAACACTATTCTAATATACGATTACAAGTTTGTTCCACAGTAAATATTTTTAATGTGTTGTATCTTGAAGAGTTAGCCCAATGGATTGATCAGCAGTCGTTTGATTTTGTGTATTGGAATATGATGCACGAAGCTTATTATTTTAGCATCAGCACTCTGCCAGACAACGCAAAGTTAGCAATTGCAAATCAATTACAACAAGCTGTGGTAGATGATCGTACACGTCAAGAATTTTCACAAATCATTGATTTTATGAATCGCGGTGTTGGACTTGATGGTAATATACTGCGTATGCGTGTGGCAGACTTAGATCGCAAACGCAATCAAGATTTGTCTGTGACAGAACCAGAATTTGCAAAACTAATCAACTATGTCAAAACATGAAAAACTGTGTATGGCTCCTTGGACTCATACATATCTTAGTCCTCAAACAGAAAGACGCATGTGTTGCGCCAGCAGAGAACCAGCACAAAGTTTTGAACAATACATTGATACCAGTACCGGGACTGGTACCTACGCACCGATTACCTTAGATGAACATTGGAACGGCACGCACATGCGTTCAGTCCGTCAACGAATGTTAGCAGGAGAAACATTGCCAGAATGTGAAGTATGCAATGATAAGTTATTAAATACAGATGTATATCGCAATTATTTTAATCAATTATTTGGAAACAAACATGATGAAATAGCCAAAACCACTGATGCCGCAGGATACACTACTATGAAACCTGTAAGCTGGGATTATCGTTTTAGTAATCTTTGTAATTTTAAATGCCGTATGTGTGGTGATATGTTGTCGAGTTCGTGGGAATCCGAACAACGGCAACATGACATGATCCATTATTCAAATCCAAAAAATAATTGGATGCGGCCAGAAGTTAGAGATCAAATAAGTCAATTTCAGGATACACAAATTGAAGCAGAGTTTTCGCAAGCAGTAGAAGAGCATCGAGTAGAAGAAATATACTGGGCCGGTGGCGAACCATTGATGTTTGATCAACATTGGCGCTACATGAAGCGAATAATTGAATTAGGTGACGGAGGTAGGGTATATGCTAGATATAATACCAATCTCAGTAGAATTGATTATCGCGGGACTAATCTTTACAGTGACATTCTTTGTAATATACGTGATTGGCAAATCTGTGCAAGCCTTGATGGAACAGGAAGAATAGGTGAATACATACGCACTGGTCTTAATTATAATCAATTTGTGATAAATTTCCGTAAAGGAATTGAATACAGTTATAATCGTCGAAACATGAGATTGGATTTTACGTTGACGTTGCCAGGTATGTTTGAAGTTGAAAATATGCAGGCACTGGCCAAGGAGTTAGATGTAGAAATCTTGGTCAAAGTTGTTTTTAGTTTTAGTCCTGATATTATAATGAGTCCATTGGCATTGCCTAGAGAACTATTAGATCCTTGGATAGATGAGTTGACGGTCAACTCATCTGGAGCAATGCGCGAGGTACTACTACAATTAAAAACAAGACCCACGTTTCAAGAACAATGGCCCAATGAATGGCAAGCTGGAGTACTCAAAGGCAAATTCAGAGTCATAGCACTTGAACGCATTCGTCAAGATAAGTTTACGTTAAGAGATATATTTAAATCAAGACCCGCAATATTGGAATGGTATGACTCAATCTGTTAAAATCGTATTACGTAACCCACTTAACAAATCTGATACAATTGATTATACAATTGCAGTCAATGATACACCGATGGCCAATAATTGGTATTTGGCCTTACAAGATTTGCTAAAACAAAACACATATCTAGAAAAAAACTTTTGCTTCTTAGGATTTCCGGACAGCCCAAGAGATTTAGCATATATCTGCAACGAATTACAGTCTGCAACAAATACTATTAATCGTTTCTTTGCTGGAAAATATGTGATTGCAGAAATATTTTCCCCACATACACTACGCGACGGATTAACTCCTAATCAAGAACTGATGAATCATTTACATAATCATTTTGAACATTTACAAGGCACAGTAGGGCACTTGAGTGATTGGTATAAACGTGCAGATTACGATACCAAGTTTGCAATTAGACAACTAAACAATTTATGTCACGAAGCAGAAAGCCTAATACTGAGTCAACGTAAGGTTGCTACATCACCAGATTGGGTACGCCCTAGTCAAATCACAACATTTTTAAATGCACCTCGAATAGAATTCCCTAGGGAATATAAAACAACATTCGACGAAACCCGATACGATCGCCGTTTTGGTGAAGTATATTTACATTGGGCACAGATTGGTAAAACACTATATGAAGTATATCGTGATGAAAATGGGGTTGATATTGATGAGGCCACCTGCGATGCTATTACTCACCTGCGTTTCTATAGTGGAGAGTTTGATATTGAGTGGGCTCAAGATGTGGCGTTCAATGGACTTCATCCGTGGCACACGAAGGAAATGAAGGGCTTCAGGGCGTGGCTACATCGTAATAGATTTGATGCACAAAATGCCGAATACAACTATGGCTATCACCCGGTAGCACAAGTAGAATTACAAAGTAGTTTTGGTACTACTAATTTTAGAGAAGTTTGGCCGATACTCAGTAGGTACTTAGATATATACAAAATAACTGCAGGTGATGTTTCTGCAACATACAACTATACTTGGAGTGATCCGGATTATTACCAACAACAAATTAACATGATGAAACCAGGCTATGACTACAGTTCAAATCACTGATTATTTAACATGGGAGTATAGTTCGGATCCTGACATACAGTATTTAAATTGTCCTGCGCCCCGGCCTGTAAAACACTTTTTACCGGAATGGTTTCGTGATCTTAACGGTAATCTGCAAGATTACATGCCAGAAGGTTTTGGGCTACAACACACCATTCGGCATTGTTTGGGATTCAGAGGATTACTTAACATTGGTTACACAATACCACTACCTGAAACATTAGATGGATATGACACCTATTTTAATCGAGGACACTTGCATCCAGAAATGTTGCATGGCACACACTGGGCCAATAAAAGTGATCAACCTTGGACACAAAACATTGACCACAATGGATTTCGAGATTCAAGTCCATATGAATATCAGTTCAGGCTAATGTTTTGGCCATGGCGTGCTAGAATGCCACCCGGATGGAGACTAATAATATTACCATATTTGCTAGATTGGAATAAAGACTGGCATGAATTTGCAGGGTCTGTGGAGCCCAATTATGAAACGCACGGCAATACCAGCGTAGGAAGTGGCCTCAAATGGGATATGCCACTTGACAAAACGTATAACTACTATAACTTAGAAACAGTTATGGCGTTTCGAAGAGGAACAACAGTCAAAAAAGGAACTGTAACATTTTGCGCAGTTCCTTACTATGACCCAGAATTAGCAGAAAAACAAAAGGAACAGTTATGAACTGGATTAAAAATTTAATAGCACGCATTCGATTAGAAATACGTTACCGTAAAAAATTAAAAGAACTACGTAAACGAGATCCATTTATCTATAAATGAAAATACTAGGTATAAGTGCTGGATTTCACGATGCTGCAATATCAGTCATTGACAATGGTGACATCTTATTTGCAGGACATGCAGAACGATACAGCAAGATCAAAAATGACGCTCATATAAATGATGCACTCGTCGAAGATGCATTAAATCACGGCGACCCTGATCTGGTGGCCTACTATGAGCGTCCGTGGATTAAAAAACTACAACAACTACAATCAGGACAATACCATGAAGCTTTTGATTTTAAAAATTTTACTCTTGACCAGTATCTGCGTAAACATTTATCTGTATCTGTTCATCAGGAGCGATTACTACGGTGCCCTCGGCGATTCATGTCCCATCATTTATCTCATGCCGCGGCAGGATTCCAGACCAGCCCCTATGATCGAGCCACGGTTGTTGTAATAGATGCCATAGGTGAATTAGATACTATAACAATTTGGGGCGCAGAATATGTGAATGGGCGTGCCAAATACACAAGACTTTGGCGCCAACGGTATCCACACAGCATAGGATTGTTTTATTCTGCAATGACTGATCGTGTAGGGTTACGAGCCGGCGAAGAAGAATACATCATGATGGGCATGAGTGCTTACGGTACTTCCGGGCTTGGTGATTTGTTAAAAGCCCGGCTAGTAGAAGATGAACATGCTGTAACATTCAAACAAAACTTGCACATCGGAGTTGAAGCAGATTTTATGGATCATGCCGTCAATGAAGATATTGCTGCAATGAGTCAAGACCTGGCAGAAAACTTGATATATAATGTTATGAAACGAGCTCGAGATTTTAACTGGAGCACAAATCTAGTTTATATGGGCGGTGTTGCGCTCAATTGCCTTGCTAATAGAAACTTGGGGAAATATTTTGAAAACATTTGGATTATGCCTAATCCTGGTGATGCTGGCAGTAGTCTTGGCGCCGCAGCATTGGCATATGGCGGACGTCTTAATTGGCGTAGTGCTTTTCTTGGCCATGACATTGATGGCCACTATCCAGTTAATGATATACTTGATCGTTTGCTTACTGATCGTATTGTTGGGGTGGCATCTGGTCGAGCTGAGTTTGGGCCGCGAGCCCTAGGCAATAGAAGCTTGCTTGCGGACCCCAGAGGTACAGAAATAAAGGATCGAGTCAATGAAATCAAACGTAGACAAAAATTTAGACCATTTGCGCCAGTTATACTGGAAGAGCACGTCGGCAATAACTTTGATATGCCTAACGGCTGGAGCGATAGCAGGTATATGCAGCTCGTCGGCCGTTGTAAGTTTCCAGACTTATATCCTGCTATTGTGCATCATGACAATACCAGTCGCATACAGACTGTGCCACCGGATGGATCAGGCATTAGAGAACTCTTAGAGAAATGGTTTGTTATGACTGGGTGCCCTATGTTGTTAAACACCAGTTTAAACATACGCGGTGAGCCCATGGTCAATGATCGCAGTGACGCTGATCGCTTTGAGCAGTTATACAGCGTTAAAGTTTGTAGCTAAGTACGGAACCAGTATATCTCTAGTCCAGTTTAGTTGAACATCTACACTGGGGTGATATCGGTCTTCATTTAGAAAGTCCCCAATATTGGGAGTTATTTTTCTAACCAGATTGTTAAATTTAGGAACCAATACTGGATCAAGATAATCAGTAATTTCGAAGTTGTTGTCACGCTTGGTTCCGGGGGTTGAAAATTCTGTAAACACAAAGTTGAATCCTCTACTGGTCAAGTAATGATGTAGTCCAGAAATATAAATGTAATTTTCAACTGCACGACTTTCGTAGGTCTTTAACTTTTTGATATTGTCAAGAGACAATATACTGTTTGAAAAACCCAATGCTCCACCAGTGATTGCCACACCCACAGTATCCTTGTATATGTAGGAACAGAACGCTTCTTCAAGAATATGTTCTTGACTTACAATAAAATCATCTCTGTCATAGCCCGACCACATAACAGCTACAAAAGTATTTTCTGGAGTAATACTATCGTTTTCTTCCAGAGCATAGATCACTGAATCGTGTATGTGTTTATTACCCGCACCTGCGCAACTACAATCAAATACCTGTTTAAAATCAGCCAAGTCTCTGAGATAGTAAGGCCAAGATTCTATGTATTCTGAACTTTTATTTCTTGTAAAACTGCAACCACCAGCTAGTAGATTTTTGTATCCAAGATTAACAATTGGGTCAAAAGTTCTTGGAACTGGCTTGATAATCATAGATACCTTTCTAGTCCACCGCGTCTTGTTAAATCTTGTGTGCAACAACTAATACCGCCATCCCAGAAGTAACTGTGACGCAGTTCGCTGATAATAGGATTGATCTTGTGCTTCTTGCAGAAGTCAAATACATTTTTATTATAGGCACTGAATATTACATTTTCTTCGTCTAGTACAAGACAGTTAACATCAAATACTGTCTCAGCTACAAACCCAGTCCACTTGTTTAAATAAGTATCAACAAATTGTGTAAACTCTGGAGTGGGTGTTTGACCTTGCACGTACCACGCTCCGGGACTTGTTTCATATTTAAACTTACCAACTTCCATGGCGGCCCATATACTAGAGTCCCATATTTTCATCACATCCCAACCCGGAAAATCTTCGGCTAGATGTAAATGCATGTCATGCTTACTGGAAAGTATAACACCCGGTTTAAGAATAGCAAACACAGCATCCCCGTGTCCGTCTGTGAC